>RRZU011825392.1_pt1 | contig 10723 bp, 10 predicted proteins | sample 2165561 | NCBI WGS metagenome assembly RRZU01 (sample SAMN10456909, study PRJNA506462) | wastewater metagenome | isolation source: wastewater sludge | place: USA: Moscow, Idaho | reverse complement strand
GTAAATTCGGCCAAGCCACTTGTGCACCCCTTGGGTTGGTTTAAATAGCCATGTTTAAGAAATCTAATTTTTCTTGTGCGAATAATTGTGTTTCAATCGACTGATGCAATTCTGTCGTGCTTGTATTTAAAGGGACATCTACCAAATAAAAACCTTAGGATAATTATAAAATGTATTCATTCAATTAAAGGCTTTTTCTTCGGCTTTTAGATTACCCGCGCCAATTTCATAGCTGTGGTCTTGATTGCTATGTTACGCCAATAAAAAAACCGAAAGTTGATGATCACGACAACCTAATCCAAATGGCAGCCGAATTTGATCTGCACTGAGTTGATGCTGCACAAAAATATTCAACATTGAAGTATCATCGTTTAAAAGTGCTTGTAGGACGAGTAATTCAAGACTGTGCTGATACAAAAAACCAGCCAGTTGCGTCTGTTCAAGTTTGGATTTGATCTGTTCAATCTATGACATGGGAGCATCTTAAAATAAAAATATGTTTTTACTTTAAGCATTTTTTTTTCATGCTTGAAGCGCTAAATTAGATGAATAATCTAGTAAGTTATTCAAAAAAGAGCAACTTTTAAGCGTGATTGATGTGTATTAAACGCAGCGAGAATGACCTTAAACTTTAATGGGTAAAAGAATAAACTATTGATTAAATAAAGCTTATATTACTTATTGGTTTTCTTTTATATGAGCTTTTTGCATATAAATATAATAAAACAAGCAATAGTTTGCATAACTAAGTCACTATAATGAAAATCAAATTCTATCTGTGTTATTCGTACACAAGTTTAAGTATATCCGGTGTGATCAATGTCAATAAATCAGGAAAGACTTACTCATCTTAAACAGCTTGAAGCTGAGAGTATTCATATTATCCGTGAAGTTGCAGCCGAGTTTGAAAATCCAGTCATGTTGTATTCGATTGGTAAAGATTCAGCGGTAATGTTGCATTTGGCTTTAAAAGCATTCTATCCAGCGAAACTGCCATTTCCACTGTTACATGTGGATACAGGCTGGAAATTCAAAGACATGATCACTTTCCGTGACAACATGGCAAAACAGCACGGTTTTGACTTGATTGTTCATCAAAATAAAGAAGGGGTAGATGCCAACATTAACCCATTCGATCATGGCAGTTCTAAATATACCGACATCATGAAAACCCAAGGCTTAAAACAAGCTTTAGATAAATACGGTTTTGATGCGGCATTTGGTGGCGCGCGTCGTGATGAGGAAAAATCACGTGCCAAAGAACGTGTTTATTCTTTCCGTGATGCAAAACATCGTTGGGACCCGAAAAATCAGCGTCCTGAATTGTGGAATTTGTATAATGGCAAGGTCAATAAAGGCGAAAGTATTCGTGTGTTCCCATTGTCTAACTGGACTGAATTGGATATTTGGCAATACATTTACCTCGAAAGTATTCCATTAGTACCGTTGTATTTGGCTGCAGAACGTCCTGTCGTTGAGCGTAGCGGCACTTTAATTATGGTCGATGACGAACGCATGCCGTTGCTAGAAGGTGAAGTTCCACAAATGAAATCGGTACGCTTCCGTACTTTAGGTTGTTATCCACTTACGGGTGCAGTCGAATCAGAAGCGAATACCTTGCCTGAAATTATTCAGGAAATGCTATTGGCAACCAGTTCAGAGCGTCAGGGTCGTATGATTGACCACGATGAAGCTGGCTCGATGGAAAAGAAAAAGCAAGAAGGTTACTTCTAATCTCTCCTGAAAAATCTCCCCAAACCCCTCTTTATAAAGAGGGACTTATAAAAAGCGGAGCAAAGCCTCCCTTTATAAAAGGGAGATTTAGAGGGATTAAAGATTAAAAAACCGATTTCTAAAAAATATGTGGAGCTTTGAGCAATGTCTCATCAATCGAATTTAATTAGCCAAGATATTTTGGCGTATTTAAAACAGCACGAAAACAAAGATCTACTGCGCTTTTTAACTTGCGGTAACGTAGACGATGGTAAATCGACATTAATTGGTCGTTTGTTGTATGACTCAAAATTGATTTATGAAGATCAATTACAAGCCGTGACTCGTGACTCGAAAAAAGTCGGCACTACGGGCGATGCACCTGATTTAGCTTTATTGGTCGATGGTTTGCAAGCCGAGCGTGAGCAGGGCATTACCATTGATGTGGCTTATCGTTATTTTTCTACTGAAAAGCGTAAGTTCATCATTGCCGATACACCTGGGCATGAGCAATATACACGTAACATGGCAACAGGTGCATCGACTTGTGACTTGGCGATTATTTTGATTGATGCGCGTTATGGCGTACAAACTCAGACCCGTCGTCATACTTTTATTTCTAGTTTATTGGGCATTAACAATATTGTGGTTGCCATTAATAAAATGGATTTGGTGGATTATTCAGAAGCACGATTTAACGAAATTCAGACGGAATATGCGAACTTTGTGAATCAACTGGGTGATCGTAAACCATCGAATATTATTTTCACGCCAATTTCTGCCTTAAATGGCGATAACGTGGTGAACAAGTCTGAGCATACCCCTTGGTACACAGGCGATACTTTAATGGGAACATTGGAGTCGGTAGAAATTAACCGTAACTCGGCTCAAAATGATTTCCGTTTCCCTGTGCAGTATGTCAACCGTCCAAACCTCGACTTCCGTGGTTTCTGCGGCACGATTGCTTTGGGCGATATTCATGTTGGTGACCGCATTGTGGCTTTACCATCGGGCAAAAGCTCAACCGTGAAAGAGATTGTGACCTTTGATGGTAACCTAGAACATGCCATTGCAGGTCAAGCAGTTACCCTAACACTGAACGATGAAATTGATATTTCACGTGGTAATGTGTTGGTGCGTGAAGATCAGGCGCGTCCCGAAATATCACGTGCTGTAAATGCCACTGTGGTGTGGATGGCTGATCAGCCACTATCTATTGGCAAGTTATATAATTTAAAAATGGGTACGCAAACCGTCCCTGCAAAAGTCACAGCCATTCATTACCGTACCAACGTCAACACATTGGAAAAAGTTCAGGTGGATAAACTTGAGCTAAATGCAATTGCCAATGTCACCATCGAATTTGATGCGCCTGTGGTATTTGACCGTTATCAAGACAGTCGTTATACGGGTTCGTTTATTTTCATTGATCGTTTAAATAACGTGACCATTGGCGCAGGTATGGTTGAAGCTTGCGTAGAATGGACTGCACACAGTACACCTGTAACAGCCGAAGACCGTGCTGCACGTTTGGGTCAAAAACCTGCAGCGGTATGTGTACCAAGCCAAGCACTTGAACAGGCACAAGCACTTGAAAGCTTGCTGATTCAGCAGGGTATTGTTGCCATTGCCAAAGCAGGTTTAGATGCTGCGCAGGTTGCATTACTCCGCGAAACGGGCATTGTGGTCATTAGTGATGTAAACAGTGGTGCAGATGCAGAGTTGACTGCGACAGCTACAGAAGAACTGGCAGAAAAAATTATTGCCCTAGTTCGCTTATAAAATTAGATTCGTTTATAAAATCGAATCCACATCCCCAAAAAACCGCTTTCACCTGAAAGCGGTTTTTTTATGTGCGTTCATTATATTGGAAAGTTTGTTGTTAAGTGTGTTCTAAAGGTTCGCTTTTGAGATGTTTGAGCATGGGTGTGAAGTGTCCATAGCTAATTTTTTGAGGTTGTATTTCAAAGCCATTTTTTTCATAAAAACTTAAAGCAGTCTGTGTGCTAAATACACTCATGTGCGATACATTTTTGCGCTTTAAATCGCTTATTGCTTCAAATAACAAGGCTTGACCAATACCGCGTTGTTGTACTTCGGGGGCAATGGCATGTTGTAAAATTTGCCCGCGATCACTCATCATAATAAAGCCAACCACCACATGCTGTAAGACATAGACCCAACAATTGTTGTAATGCAGCAGCATTAAAATATTTTCATAGCTTTTATTTTCTAGCCATGCCTGAATTTTGGCTTCATTGCGTTGATGATCTTGAATACAAGAGCGAATACTGGCGTGTAATACCGCAACCAAATTGGCGACATCTTGAATTTGTGCGGCTCTAATCATCTAGGCTTAGGGTGATAGATAAAAACAAGGCTCTATTGGAAGCGAAAAGTGTTTAAAGAAATAGCAGAAAATTGTTGTGTTTTACTGTGTTATACTGCAGCACAAGTCCTATTTTTAAGGCAATCGGTATCATTGTGTAATTGAGCATTGCACTTTTTAGCGATGCATGGATGGAATCATCTGTTAAAGCATAAGCGTTGAAGCGTGCAGCAGCGAATAGACGCTAAGCCCTGAAATGGTTATACTTTATTGAAACGCCTGGAATAAGAGCGAAGACCAAGATGGCAAAACTATTGTTATGGATTTTGTTGTTGATTGCCGTATATGCAGTCTGGAAAGTCTGGTTCAAAATAAAAATTAATCGTACTTTTCAGCAAAGCTGTCAAGATATTGCCAATATTGTCCAAGACCCGATTACCCACAAAGCACCGCGCCCTGTAGAAGAGGTGGTGGAAGAAGTTGCCGAATACGAACAGCAATTATTTGATGATATCGCAGAAATATTTTTAAGCTTAAAAGTATCTAGTCGTGACCCTGAAGATGCCGAAACTATTCAACAAGAAGTGCTGAATAAAATGCCTGCCAAAGCACATACGCAAATTCGTCAGTTAGACTTGGGGGAGTGGTCAATTTACTGGAGTTTTTACGAGCAATCCCTTGAATATTTTGTCGGCAAATACGGAGTTTTTATTACCCATGTAGACCGCTTTGGGCAAGAGCATAAATACAATAATTCAGAGCAGTTTCAAACAGATTGATTTTCATGCCTGATTTTCTGTTTATGATTTTACAGAGGTTTCTTGAAAATTAATTGCAGCATCTTCTTGTCAGTTAAGTGTTTGGTTAAATGTTGAGTTTTGCGCTATTTTCCCGAAAAGAGGTATCATGCCTTTTTCTTTTACATAGGCAGCATCAATGTCAGTTTTAGAAATCATTGCTGTGTTGATTAGTGTTTTAGGCGTGACCTTAACCATTAAGCGACATATAGCTTGCTGGGTGGTAAATTTTATTGCCTGTTTGCTGTATGCCTATTTGTTCTTTGAATATCAATTGTATGGCGAAACGGTATTACAAACCCTATTTATGGGCATGGCTGTTTATGGTTTTTTCCAGTGGAAAACTGCACAGCAGCAAAAACAACATATCATCATTCAAAGCTTGCCACTCTCTAAAATGTGGCTGCAAATTGCACTGAGTAGCATACTGGGTTTACTGTTTGGGCTAAGTTTAAAGTGGTGGACGCAGGCTTCACTGCCTTTATTGGATGCACAACTGGCAGCTATGAGTCTATTGGCAACCTATTGGACCAGTCGTAAATACTTGGCTACATGGGTGTTATGGATTGTGGTCGATCTGGTGTATATCGGCATGTTTATTTACAAAGAGTTGCTGTTAACGGCTGTGTTATATGCAGGTTTTGTGGTTCTTGCTTATTTGGGCTGGCGTGAATGGCATAAAATCCGACAACAACATGCGGCACATTCTGCGGTGTGATGGCGTGTAGCGATGAGCAATTTAATTGATTTTAAACAGGCGCAGCTTAAACAATTTGATTTATTGGCATTGGATATTTTAGCGTATCCTGAGCGTTATTTACAGTTTGATTCGATTGCAGATTTTTACCAAGCCCAGTGGTTAGATGATTTCCCCAAAGGGACGACATGGTGTTCCACAGGACTAGATGATGGCGCAGAACATTTTTATGCCAAAATTGAATTTTATGGGCATTATTTAACTATTTATAGCCATGAAACCTATGCCGCTGAATTTGGCATCATTCACACAGAATAGACAAAATAGAGTCAATGACAGCAGGCGGAAAAAACATTTTAATAGCCTGAAAATAAAGTTGTATTTAGGATATAAAACAGCTTATACCCGTTGAGCATCAGCCAAATTATATTGCACGATGATGCTAGACCTACTCCATCAATAAACAAAATAAAAGGAACTCAAATGGCTCATCAATTTACTGTAAACGCCACCATTCATGGCGTTTCAATTGACGAATTTAAGCGTTTAGTGGCAGATGTTGCTTTGCATGAAGCAGTCTGCAAGCGTATTCCTGGTGAAAATTTGGAAATTTTAGAATCTAAAAAGAACGGTGATATTTACACTTTACGCCGTGCTTATAATTTAGATGTGAATATTCCAGATATGGCTAAAAAATTATTAAAAGATGCATTTCGTTTAAAACGCAATGATGTGACCCATTTAACGGCGCTTACTTCTACCGTGGAGCTTGGTGCAAACTTGCCTTTAGAAGCTAAAGGCGAGCGTAGTGTGACAGGCAACCATGAAAAAATTGATATTCAATTAAACTGGACAATTAAGGTTAAAGTGCCATTGATTGGCGGCATGTTGGAAAAACATGCAGAAGGGGAAATCCGTCGTTTCAGTGAGTTGGAAATTGGGATTGTGGAAGATGAGCTTAAGAAAAATTTAGCGGCTTAACCCTTCATTTCTACTAGAAAAGATTGCTCTTAAATACATGCTTGGCGCTGCCGTTTTCGGTGGCGCTTTGTTTTTTGGACGTATTGAATTGTGATTGTTGATGCTGGGGTCATTTTACAGTGATCAATTTTTGATTTTTGAAAAAGTTTAGTGCTTGGCTTTATTGCATACGGACTATCGTCTTAATTTATTATTTAAATATAGTATATTTATTATGCTAATATTTTGACCAGATTTAAATTGAGTGTGAGTTCGGGCATTCTTCGACTTTGAAATTGGTTTGGGTGTTTTAAAACCTGAACCTGATTCTGCAGTGTTGCACATCAAGCTATCTTACAAAACAAAGTCAAGTTGAAAGACTTGGCTTTTTTGCAGCATCATTTTTCAAGATGGCTTGCTTCTAATTACGTGCTTCCATAAGTTGAGTTTGGTGGACTGAATTTTTAATCTCTCACGTGTTGCACTTATGCGCTAAGATTAGGCATAGCAACAGGGTGCGTATTGCGAGCAGGAGAGCCATTTTGAATCAAATAATGGATGCCGATGTAATTATTATTGGTGGCGGACAAGCAGCATTGGCCACGGCTTACTTTTTAAAACGGCAAAAAATCAATTTTCTGATCTTGGATAATCAAACGCAGTCGGGCGGTGCGTGGCAACATGCGTGGGATTCTTTACAGCTGTTCTCTCCAAATACATGGAGTTCTTTGTCCGGCTGGTTAATGCCAAAAACCGAACAGGAATATCCGAAACGATTAGAAGTGATTGACTATTTAACAGCGTATGAAACACGCTATCAATTTCCTGTGCTGCGTCCTGTGCAGGTCGAAAAAGTCCTGAAGGAAGGCAATGATTTAATTGTGTGTTCGGCACAGCAAAGCTGGCGAGCCAAAGCCGCTGTGAGTGCTACTGGAACGTGGAGTCAGCCTTTTATTCCTGCTTATACAGGACGCGAACGCTTTTTAGGCACACAAATTCATTCGGCTCATTACCGCAATGCCAATCCTTTTCAGGGCAAAAGAGTCATGATTGTCGGCGGGGGTAACTCAGGCGCACAAATTTTGGCAGAAGTGTCTAAAGTGGCCGAAACTTTTTGGGTTACACAGCAACCGCCAAGTTTTTTAGCCGATGATGTGGATGGGAGAGTTTTATTTTTACGTGCCACGGAGCGCTTAAAAGCCCAGCAGGAAGGTCGCAGTATTGAACAACCGATGGGTGGTTTGGGCGATATTGTGATGATTCCAAGTGTCAAAGAAGCACGGCAACGTGATGTATTACATGGTCTGCCGCCATTTGACTATTTAACCGAACATAGTGCAGTTTGGGCAGATGGGCGCGAACAGGAAATTGATGCCATTATTTGGTGCACAGGTTTTAAGGCAGCATTGTCGCATTTACAAAGTTTGAATGTGGTTAATGCACAAGGCACAGTCGATGTGTTAGAAAATCGAGCGTTACAACAGCAAAATTTATGGTTGGTTGGTTATGGCGATTGGACAGGCGCAGCCTCGGCAACTTTAATTGGTGTTTCCCGAACCGCACGGAATGTGGCAGAGCAAATTGCTGCGTATTTGCAGACAACAGCGTAAAGTCATTAACGTGACAAAAACTGTGTTTAAAAAATGAATCATGCAATTTCAGCCATAAAAAAGCCCTCTGTAGAAGAGGGCAAGAGGGTAACTCAAAAAATTAAAGATGCTCAATCATAATAAGGTGACAGTCAGGACTTACTGTTTTGGTAAATCAAACCAAATGAACTGGCTGTCTTCTTTTGCTTCAATCACAGCATTATCAGCAAATAACAAAGCATCGCCCGCTTTAACTGTTTGCTCGCCAATGGTGATTTCACCACGAATTACATGCACATAGTTTACCGCTTGTGTTGCTGTAACTTCTAAACGATGTCCAGTTTCTAAAACAGCTGCTTTTACTTCTGCCTGTTGACGAATGTGCATTGGGGCATTGTCATTCGGGCCGACAATTAAATGCCACTGGTTGGGTGCTGTATTTGGGTCACGTTGAATTTGCTGATACGTCGGCTCTGCATCGCGTACATTCGGCTGAATCCAAATTTGCAGCATGTGTACTTCTTCATCACCATTGTTAATTTCGCTGTGCTGAACGCCTGTACCTGCGCTCATTAACTGCCATTCACCTGCAGTAATATGGCGTTCATTGCCCATGCTGTCGCGGTGGGAAATCGTACCACTTAATACACAAGTCAAAATTTCCATGTTGTCGTGTGGGTGAGTACCAAAACCATTATGTGCGGCAATACGGTCATCGTTAATGACACGTAAGGCACTAACACCCATATATTTCGGGTTATACCAATTACCAAAAGAGAAACTATGTTTGGTGTCTAACCACCCCATTTTCACATGACCACGATCTTCACTACGGTGTAAATAAGCATTCATGATAATGCTCCTATCATTTTTTTAACTTGAACTAATCTTAATCTTTTCACCGCAGCCGACCTAGAGGCGAACTGCAACATGCCGTTCTAAAATTGCAACATGTGTAGATTTTTTGCAGAACCTAGACATTTTAGAGTTTTATCGCGGCATTAAAAAACCCACGTAAAAACGTGGGTCTTTTGCGGTTTAAAGCGATCACTGATTATTCAAGGAATTTTACAGTCACGCCAGAACGTACTTTACGACCTAAATCGTTTGCATCCCAGTTGGTTAAACGGATACAACCATGCGACGCCGTTTTTGAAATGGTCGATGGGTTTGGTGTGCCGTGAATACCGAATGATTTTTTACTTAAACCAATCCAGATATTCCCCACAGGGCCGTTAGGGCCTGGTGGTAAAGACAGCGGTTTTAAGTTTTTGCCCTGAATAAAGTTACTTGGTGAATAGCTGTACCATGGGTTTGGTGCAACACCTGTCACTTTATAAGTACCTGTTGGCGATGGAGTATCTGCACTGCCAATGGTTGCTGGGAATGAGCCGACCATTTGGTTTTGTTTGTTGAACAAATACAGTTGTTTTGCACCTTTGTGCGCCACAATCAGGTGAATGTCTTCAGGTAAGTCATTGCGAACGTTGGTCACCAATAACTTTTCACCCACTTTATTAAATGTTGCATTCGGATTTAATTTCTTTAAGAAATTTTCATCCATGTGGAATTTTTCACCTAACATTTCACTTACGCGGGTGTAGTACAAGCCTTTCATTTTGGCTTGTTCTGCATAGTCATGCGGAATAGATTTCGCATAAGGACCTTTTAAGTCCGCTTCAGTAACCGTGTATTCTACAAATGCAGGACGTGAACCTTGACGTGCAACCAACGCATCCCAAGTTTCTTTGGTTAAAATACCCGTTGGGCTAATGCCATTCATTTGCTGGAATGATGCAATTGCTTTTAGGGTGTTCTTACCACTAGTGCCATCAATTGCACCTGGAGAAGCATGTGAATTGTTCAGCATCACGTGTGCACGTGCATACACAGGGAACTGACCTTTACCAATATTTTCATACCAAGTGGCATTATTTAAACCATCTAAAGTCCATGAAGCTTTTGGTGCTGCTGTGTTGGATGTAGCAGTTTGGCTTGCAGAGCTTTTTGTTGGTGCAGTGCCTACATCGGCAGTGGTATCTTCAGTTTTGTGTAGATCATCTAAGGTTTTTGAAGCCTTATTTAAATCATTTTGTTCTTGTTGCGTAATAGCAGTGTCTGTTGCATTTAGATTATTTTGTGCAGCCGATGCTTCTGTCGCTAAAGGATCAATCGGATCTTCAATAGCGGTATTGCTAATCACTTGTGGATTTAACGGTTGTTCAGCAGTAGATGCAGCAAAAGTAGTTCCTGCAAAAATGCAACTTAAACTCATTGCGAGTATTGTGCGAACCAACATGTAATTCAACCTTGAGAATTATTCATTTACATAGATAAAAACTAGCCAAGTATTGCAGAAAAACTAAGGAGATGCAGTAGTTGTTTTGTGTAAATATGCAAGATAACCCCAATTTTACAGTGACTTTTGTTTGTGTGATGTATTTCACATAAACGTAAGCTGAATTTGAACACTTAGAATAGGCTGAAAAGACGAGCAAGAAATGAAGTTATTAAAACTTCAACCTTTTTGATATGATGGCTGCAAGATTGAAAATGAGTTGGGAAAGTAAATGACGACCTTAAAAAATGATCGTTTTCTTCGTGCCTTATTACGTGAGCCAGTAGATTGCACGCCCGT
>RRZU012591958.1_pt1 | contig 10724 bp, 6 predicted proteins | sample 2165561 | NCBI WGS metagenome assembly RRZU01 (sample SAMN10456909, study PRJNA506462) | wastewater metagenome | isolation source: wastewater sludge | place: USA: Moscow, Idaho | reverse complement strand
TATGATAATTTCAATTGTGGAATTAGTGCTGCGATGCCAATTTTTAAAGAGAAAGTAAATTTAAGATTAGGAATGTCTGATATTTTCAATACCAATAGAAGTAAATATTATTCAGATGTAAATGGAATATATCAATATAATAATATGAAATACAGAACAAGAGGATTTTTCTTGAAATTTACTTTTAATTTTAAATCGGGTAAAGAAACCGAAGATATTTCCCGCGATTCTTCTGCTAGAGAAATCCTTAGAAGAACTGGAAAATAGTATGAAATTATATCCCCAACACGATCAAATGGATTGCGGCCCTGCTTGTCTTGCTATGGTATCATCACATTATGGCAAGGACTTCGGTTTGCAATACTTACGGGATAAAAGCTTTATCACGAGAGAAGGTGTGTCTTTGTTGGGGATAAGCGAAGCCGCAGATAAAATAGGTTTTAAAACTATTTCAGCAAAGCTAAAAACTGGGGATTTTGATAAAGAATTACTTCCTTGTATCCTTCACTGGAACCAAAATCATTTTGTGGTGCTTTACAAAATCAATAAAAATATTTTTACTGGAAAATTAATTTATAAAATAGCAGACCCGGGACACGGTTTTGTTTCTCTATCTGAAGATAAATTCAAAAAATCGTGGCTTTCAGACGGAGAGAAAGGGGTTGCTCTTTTTTTAGAGCCTACAGAAGAATTTTACAAGCAAACACCGATGGAAGAGAAAAAGCTTTCCATAAAATATTTGCTAAAGTATCTGAAGCCCTACAAAAACCAGATGCTTCAGCTATTCGTTCTTTTATTATTGGGAACTCTTACCACTTTAATTTTTCCTATACTCACACAAAAATTAATAGATGAAGGAGTCAGCAAAAAAGATTTGTCCGTTATTTCATACATCTTATTAGCCCAATTGGCATTTTTCTTTGGAAATATCATCTTTGGGATTTTCCGTAATTGGATTATGCTTGTTGTCGGTACAAAAATCAATATCCGGATTATTTCGGATTTTTTAAAGAAACTATTAAAACTTCCAATAAAGTTCTTTGATACCAAATTGATGGGAGATTTCAACCAGCGTATTCAAGACCACGAACGCATCGAGAATTTCCTCACTTCGCAAAGCCTTCTCACGTTGTTTTCTATTATTACTTTTTCTGTGTTTTTTGGAGTATTGTGGTATTATGATTTCAGAATATTGGCGGTTTATATTATTTTGACCGTAGTTTCTGTGGTCTGGTCGCTTTATTGGATGAAAAAAAGAAAAATCCTGGATTATTTCCGATTCCAACAGAGAAGCGAAAATCAGGAATCCATTTACGAAATTATCAATGGCGTTTCAGAGATGAAGCTTAACCAGTTTGAGGATTTTAAGCGCAGAGAATGGGAACAGATTCAGCAAAAGCTTTTCAAAATTAATATACGTATTCTTAAACTCGACCAAGTCCAACTTTCCGGGTTTGATTTTATCAATCAATTAAAAAATATCGTTGTTACATTCCTTGCTGCTTCATTTGTTGTAAAAGGACATATGACATTGGGAGCATTGCTCAGTGTATCTTACATCATCGGACAAATGAACTCTCCAGTAAGTCAACTGATTTCATTCTTCCGTTCATTACAGGATGCCAAACTAAGTTTATCAAGATTGAACGAAGTACAAAACCACCCCGAAGAGGAACAGGAAAACCAACTCCCATTATTAAGTAAAAAATATACTGAACAAAACGGCATCGAAAAAGGAATTTTTTTTAAAAATGTATCATTCCAGTATGAAGGTCCGCAATCGCCTTATGTCTTAAAAGATATCAATCTATTCATTCCGGAAGGAAAGGTGACTGCCATAGTCGGAGCAAGCGGAAGTGGTAAAACAACCTTGATGAAAATGCTTTTGAAATTTTATGAACCTGTTTCTGGAGAGATTAATTTTAATCATCTTAATATTAATGATATTTCGCCACTCGATTTAAGAAAGAACTGTGGTGTGGTGATGCAGGATGGTTTTATTTTCTCCGACACTATAGAAAGAAACATAGCCACAAATGATGAAAAAATAAATTATGAAAAACTTGACAAAGCATTACAAACCGCCAATATCAAATCTTTTGTTGAGGAATTGCCTTTAGGTTTAAATACGAAAATTGGAGCTTCAGGAAATGGAATTTCTGGCGGACAAAAACAAAGAATACTTATTGCAAGAGCGGTTTATAAAAATCCACATTTTATTTTCTTTGATGAAGCAACTTCTGCATTGGATGCCGAAAACGAAAAAATAATCCACGATAATCTTCAATCTTTTTTCAAAGGTAAAACGGTAATTATTGTAGCTCACAGATTAAGCACTGTAAAAAATGCCGACCAAATTATTGTCTTGAAAAATGGAGAAATTGTAGAGCAAGGTAATCACCAAAGTCTGGTTGATAAAAAGGCAGATTACTATAATCTTGTAAAAAACCAGTTGGAACTGGGAAATTAGCCGTTCTAATTCGTAAATTTTGAAAGAAATGACTATTTAAAACACATATTAACTATATTACATAGTAGCCTCCTTTGGGGCTATTATGTTTATAGGCTTACGAAAAACCGTAAAATTTTTAGGTATTTAATATCTATTTACAGATAGCTGAAAAATCCATTTTGGGGAGAATTAATTGTCAAGTCATTAAATTAAAGTACTTTTAAACAAACTAATAATAGCAATGAATCTAAAATTACCAAAATTACAGAGAGAAGAGAAAATAGGACACGCTGCAAAAAAGAATATAATAATTCATCTAATTCAAGAAGAAACAGACAAAGAATTAGAAATTCTTTCTTTTCAAAGAGGAAAAGTAGTTTTAAAAGATTTGGATAATAATGAATATTATATCACTACAGATAAAAATGATATTCCTGATGATAAAAATTTCGTGCTGCTATCAAAAAGCTTTCTCAAAGCAGATGTTGAAATTGGAAATATTAGATTTGTCAAATGGTTAAAACATCCCGATGATATTGAAAATTTATCCAGAAATGTAGTAAATTCTTGGAAAAACTCATTCAATTTCAAAGAGGAAGATATTGAAACCAATACAATAGGATTACGTAAACCTCAGATTGGAGCCATTCATTCTATTTTAGGACATTTGACAAATGCTACTGAAATTGCTACAGTCGTACTACCTACAGGAACAGGCAAGACAGAAACTATGTTATCAGTATTAGTAGCTAATAGGTGCAAAAAACTTCTTGTTGTTGTACCATCTGATGCATTAAGAGGTCAATTGGCTGGAAAATTTTACGATTTAGGTTGGCTAAAAAAAATTGATAATGAAGGGAATTCAATTGTACTTGAAAAAGCTAAATATCCAAAAGTTGGCATACTAAACACTGGTTTCAGCGATGAAGAAGAATTGAATTTTTTTATTGAAAAATGTAATGTAATTGTTGCTACAATGGATTTGTTGACCTCAATGTCAATTCAACAAAAAAAATCATTAACAGAAAAGTGCTCACACCTTTTTGTGGACGAAGCACATCATTCAAAGGCAAAAAGTTGGAATAAGTTCATCAAATCTTTTGATAAGAATAAAGTAGTTCTTTTTACAGCAACACCTTATAGAAATGATGGGCAACTTCTTGACGGAAAAATCATTTATAATTTCACACTAAAAGAAGCACAGGAACAGGGTTACTTTAAAGAAATTGATTTTATCCCAATAAGAGAATATGACCAAAAAATTGCAGACTTAAAAATTGCAGAAACGGCTGTAAATAAATTAAGAGAAGATATTGCTAATGGTTATGAACATATTTTGATGGCCAGATGCGAAGATAAATATCGCGCAGACGAAGTTTTTGAAATCTACTCCCAGCATACTGATTTAAATCCCGTCAAAATCTATTCAAATTTAAAAGGTCAATCCAGCATTAAACAGAATATAATAGATAAACAGCATAAGATTATTGTATGTGTTGATATGCTTGGAGAGGGATTTGATTTACCTGAATTGAAAATTGCAGCATTTCACGATGTAAGAAAGAGCCTACCAATCACTTTGCAGTTTGCTGGTAGATTTACACGTACCAATAAAGATAATAATTTAGGTAAGGCGAGTTTTATTGCAAATCTCCATCAGCCTACTTTAAGCGATGAGCTTAGTTTGCTATATGCAAAAGAATCAAATTGGAATTCCATATTACCAACTTTGAGCTTACAAGCCACTCAAGAGCAAATAGACTTACAAGAGTTTTTAGCAGGATTTAATCATTTGGATGATTCACTAATTCCATTTCAAGAAATTCGTCCAGCTTTTAGTTCTGTAGTTTATCAAAATCAAACCGAGGGTTGGCATCCAATGAACTTTAAAAAAGGAATAAAGGGCTATAACAACTATGATTACAAATTTTTTGATTTAAATAGAGAAAAGAAGGCTTTAATTGTTTTTCTAGGGAATAAAAAACCCGTTGATTGGGGGAGTTTTAAAGATGTTTATAATATAGAATGGGATATTTATATAGTTTATTGGCAGCAATCAAAAAACTTACTGTTCATACATTCTTCAGACAAAGGAAGTCATTATAAAGAATTAGCAAATGCGGTCATAGGTGAAAGTTCTATATTAATAAAAGATGAAGATGTTTTCAAGACATTTCATAATATTGATAGAGTTCGACTTTTTAACTTAGGGTTAAGAAAAGGTCTTGGTAAAGATATCACTTTCCAGTCTTATTATGGTAAAGGAGTACAGGAGGGGCTTTCTCTAGCTGAAGAACAGTCGGGTATTAGTAACAATGTTTTTGGTGTTGGATTTGAAGATGGAGACATGACTTCAATAGGGTGTTCGAGAAAAGGAAGAATCTGGTCATACTCTAGAGGAACAATAAATCAGTTCTTGGATTGGTGTGACGGAATTGCTATCAAATTGACAAATGATGAAATTGACCCCAACAATATTTTATTTAGGAACTCGATAAAACCAGTTAGACTTTCTGTAAGACCTAATTCTTATCCTATTTCTGTAGATTGGCATCACGAAATTTATAAAACAATTGAAGATAAAGTTGTTTTCACTATTAATGGTATTGAGTATGATTTATCAACTTTGGAGCTTAATACTTTTAATCCTGATAATGATAACCCGTTGTGTTTCTCTTTAGATACTGAAACTGATAGTGTTGCTTTTACATTGAATTTAAGTGAAACAACTGTAAATGGTAGTAAATTATATAGTTTCAATATCACAAAGATTTCTATTATTGATGCCAATGTAAAAATGGGGTCCAGAAATTTTTCGGTCGTAGAATTTTTCAATGAGCTTCCTCCCAAGTTTTGGTTTCACGATGGAGCATTTTTACAAGGAAATGATTATGTCAAATTTAATGAGCAAATACTAGATTTTCCTAAAGATGAAATTGAAGCTTGGGATTGGAATGGAGTTAATTTAAATAGTGAATCTGAGGGATTTTCGAATTTGAACACCAATTCAATTCAATTTCATTCTATTGAAAAATTAATTCAAGAAGATTATTATGATTTAATCTTTAATGATGACAATAAGGGAGAAATAGCAGATATTGTTGCCATAAAAAATAATGAAAATAAAATTGTGATAGATTTATATCATTTGAAGTTTGCTAAAAATGGTGTAGTTTCAGGTGAAATCAAAAACTTTTATGAAGTTTGCGGTCAGGCACAAAAATCTTTGATTTGGAAATATAAAGAGAATATTGAATTTTTTAATCACTTAATAAAAAGGGAGGATAAAAAACAGAGAATTGGACAAACGAGGATTAGAAAGGGAAATATGGAACTGTTGGAAAAATTACTTTTTGAAGCCAAATGGAAAAAGGAATTGAAATTTCAAATTTATATCGTTCAACCAGGATTTTCTAGAGCAACTGCAACCCAATCAATTTTAAATTTATTGGGAGTAACGTCCAATCATCTAAATAAAGAAGGAGGAATAAATTTAAGAGTAATCTCAAGCTAATTTAGCTAATAATAAAAACTAAAATAATATTATGAATTTTTTACTATTTGGAGGTCAGCCTGATTCAGGTAAAACCTCAACGATCACAAGACTGACCACCTTATTATTGTCTGCACCATTTTCATTTGCAGTGGCTGACGGTACATTTCCTCCTACAAGAGGCACTGATTTTTTAATTCTCTTGCAGAGAACTTTTGATGGACAACATCAATACATTATAGTAAATTCTCCAAGCGATGATGCGCCAGCTATAAATAATTTAAGAGATTTTATTGTTAAGCATAGTGATAAAAATATTGATATTGTTGTAAGTAGTGTAAGAGACATTGGTTTGGAGAGAAATCACTTTTTTGCTACCCTAAAAATAAATCCTACGGATGCAAATGTGTTTGAAATTCCATTGGCAAGAGTAACAAGAAGACACACTTCTGGACTTTTCACCCCTGCAATGAATTGGTATGAAAATACGGTGGACAGGCTTGTCAATTTTGTAATAACACATCCTCCGTTTAATTTGTAATATAAATATTTCACAGAAGATTTATATTTTTTTATTTTTTACTTCCAAAACCAAAATATGGTAGAGCTTAAAAAATTTAAATTACAACATCATTTATCAATTGCGAATACTAAGTTGTAAGTATTCGCAATATTTTCATTTACTAATTTCCTTAATTAAAGTGCTATAAGTATTTTCAGTTTCATTAATTATATTTAAAAACTCATTGATTGAATATGTAGATAAGTCAGGTATAAATTTACTTTCAATACATTTAGTTTCATCATAGGAGTTCGTTATTAATAACCTTAATAATAAAAAATCACTTATATCTCTATCAATACAGTAAATATAGTTTTTGTGCTTTTTTTCAAAATGATTAACAGTTGACATTTTATATCCTAAATCTCTTAAATCATCACCAAATAAAATATTTATACTTTTTTTCATTCGTTTAATTTATACTCGAATTTCAATTTCGTTCTCAATTCGGATTGCTTCGTAAATTTCCAAATTAGAATTTAAGATTTCAATTGATACAACTAATGAATAGGGAATTTCTCCGTTCGATTTATCCCATCCCTTATGACCTCTTATAGCGAAATTTATATCTTCAGGCAAATCGTGTGATTTTATAATTGTCCAATCTTTTTGAACAGTACTATTTGTTCTGCTAATTCCATCAACTTCTCCTCGTTTATCACTTTTTATTTTCCAGTTCCAGCTTGACATTGCATTTCTTTCATCTCTGTCATAAGTCGTTACCTCCCCTTCAATTTCTTTGAGAACATAATCTTTAAATTCTTCGAATGCTTCTCCAACTTTAGAACTTGTCCAATCTAACCAAGAAGACAAATATGATTTAGTTTTCTGTCTCGTTCTTCTTACTTTTGCAGTGTAGGAAACAGTAACTTCAATTAAAATATCATATTCTTCTGCAGGAGACCTTAAAAACTCTGGAATTTTTAATGAATAAATATGTCCTTCTTCTGCCCTAATATTTCCAGTGTTATAAAAAGTTATACGTTGGTCACTATTTTTAGTTACCCTTTCCAGAGAAGGTATTCCGTAACCAAAATGTTTTATGCTAGTTGCAGACGGGGTTTCAAAATATGGTTCCGGCAATCTAGCACCTTGCACTACTAATCCTCTTAATAAATTTACATTTTCTTCAGGATAAAGTTTCAAGAGTTGCGATACAATATATGAAACTTTTGGGGTTGCAAATGAAGTTCCTACAATATCATTCCCAATTGCAGAACCTCCGTGCAAAGTAGACCGAACCAATTCCGGAGATAATTCATTCTTGATTGAAACGATATTACCTGTTTTAGAAATACTTAATCCTCCGCCATATTCAACAACATCTGGTTTTATCATTCCCCAGATTCCTGTCCCAATTCTCGAAAAGGGAGATATGTCATTATGATTACCTAACGATTGAAATTCATCATTATCTATTGAAATATGATTTATTGAACCTACTGTAATAGCAAAACTGCTTTGAGCCGGATTCGCAATTCTACAATATAATTCATTTAAATAATCAGGATAATTTTTCCCATTTTCTATAAAATGACTAATACCAAAACCTCTCGCATCACTAATTGAAATATTTCCAGCGGATATTAAAAATAGAATATTTTTTTCATTAATAAGTGTATCAATCGTTGCTGCCCACGATGACATATGTTTAATTCTTGATGGTAAACAAGAATTAACAGAAAGGTTAAATACTCTACAATCTTCATTGTCAGAAATTATTTCCTGCATTAGTTGAGCAGGAAGTTTATCTGTAAGTTTATTGTCTTGATTTAATACTCTTAGATTTCTTACATAGCAAGGGAGTTGATAAGGATTAGAAACATTACTAATCCCATTTGGATACAAAATTGCTCCTGCAACACGAGTTCCGTGCCCTCCACCTCTTACATAATCTGCAGTAGAAACATCACCTCTTATGTAAGACTTTGAATTTTCAGAAATTATAGCTGAAGAAATATATTTATTACCTTCCATTATACCACTATCAATCACTCCAATTTCAGGAGCGCCTTGCTCTGGTTCGATAACTTCAATTTCAAATGATTCAATTCCTTCGGATTCTGATTGTACTCCCACAATTTCATCAACCTCTGAAACTTCAAAAACAAAAGGGTAATTTAATACTAAGTCTTTTAAACCCTTTCCATTAATTTCAACTTCACAACAAAAACTATCTTCTAAATCAATAATATTACTGGTAATACTACCATAGAAATTTATAAACGTTTCAAATTCATCTTGTCTTTCAAGGAATCTGTCATCACGCTCTATTAGCTCTTGTGTATATTTTTCTAATCTACCTGCATAGCCCTGCTTGGTTGGGTCTGGAGCTTTCCCCGTTGGTTTATCAAATGCAACACCAACCTCTAATTTATAATTAGTATTTTCATCAACACTTTGCCATATAGATTTCAAATAGTCAGAAAGTATGTGTTCTGGTTTCCATTGATTTCCATCTATGATTTCCCAAAATTCTGCAATTTTGCCACCTCCATGCTCACCGTTAAAAAATTTATTAATTTTCTCATCCAGAGATGCAAAGCCATCTAAAGATGCTCCAATGATATAGCCATCGTCTTCTTCTGAGATTATTTCGATTCCAAACTGCTTCAAATCAAAATCATAACTAATCAAATCAGGATTTATCTTCAGAAAAATGGGTATTATATCAGCATCAATGGGTGCTAAATCATTGTTTTCTCTATTACCAAATTCACTATACCATTGGTCTTTTAATTGAGACGTTTTACTACTCAAATATCCCGAATGTCCAGATTTATTTCGTTTATTTTCTTCTGAATGAGGATTGGGTGTTCCACCTCCGCGCAAACGAGGCTTTCCAGAAACCTTTTGTAGAAATTTTAGATGGGGAAATCTTTCCATAAAAATTATTTGTTAAAAGCTAAGTTTTCTTCCAGTGCTTTATCCAAATCATTTACAGAAATTTCTTTGCTAGAATTTATAATAGATTTTTTAGCCGCATCGTTTGCTATTTTAACAACAAGTGCATATGATAATCCTTGCATCTTAGATGCACACTTATTTAGATTTATCTCTTTATTAAGTTTTAGTGCTGAAAATGTTATTTTAAGTAAATCTATAATTTCATCTTCATTTGGTCTAGGCAGTTCAATAATTTCATCAAATCTTCTAAATAAAGCCTTATCTAAACTACCTTCTAAATTTGTTGTAGCAATCAAAATCCCTTGCCCCTTATACTCTTCCAGTAGTCCTAAAACTATATTAACAATACGGTGAATTTCTCCAATATCATTGGATTTAGAATCTCTTTGTTGCCCTATAATATCAAACTCATCTAAAAGTAAAACACAAGGGTAGTTTTCAATACTTTCAAACAGTTTATTAAGGTTTGACGCTGATTCCCCAAGATAAGATGAGATTATTGTATCGAAACGAACTTTATAGAAAGGCAATCCTAAATCCCAAGCAATTCTTTCAGCTGTCATACTCTTTCCACATCCTGAACTTCCATATAAAAGTATTTTTTGACGAGGTCTAAGACCGTGGTGAGCTAATCTTTCTCTTGCTATATATTCCTTTTCAATTCTCAGTACTTTTTCTTCTACCGATGGAGCAAGAACCATATCGTGTCTTAAAAAATCATTTTCTATATGAGTCGCTAAAGGTAATTTATACCTCCTATCGGCAGGAATAGAAAAAATATCATCTTTACTTTTTGTGAGTTTTAGTACTTGTGGTCTCTTAGGCTCAATAACTTTTGTAAGATTGCCTTCTAAAATTGTATCAAGCCTTTCTGCCAATTTCGTATGCCCCTTTTTTCTTTCATCCTCAATAATGGAATAAGCTATCCTTACCAAAGGCTCTTCTTTATTGCCTTCGATAGATTTAAACAATCTGGTAAGCAGCGTTTGGTTCATCTATTTTGATTTTAAAATGCAAATTTAAACATTCAAATTTACACTCAATAAATATATAAATAATTTAAGTTTATTTTAAAAAATAAATTTACTATCTTTTTAATAAAGATTTTTATTAATCCTAAAAGTTTCTTGAGTTGAGAATTATTGAAAAACATTTAATAGGTAAAGCCAGATAAGAATTGAAAAATATTAAATCCCCCTTCTGTTCCCCCTTTGAAATAAAAAACGCTGAAAATCAGATGATTAACAGCGTTTTTTGTACCCCAGACGGGACTTGAACCCGTACGTCCTTGCGGACACAGGATTTTAAGT
>RRZU012023323.1_pt1 | contig 10725 bp, 8 predicted proteins | sample 2165561 | NCBI WGS metagenome assembly RRZU01 (sample SAMN10456909, study PRJNA506462) | wastewater metagenome | isolation source: wastewater sludge | place: USA: Moscow, Idaho | reverse complement strand
TGCGTATACTTCTTCCAGTGTGTCACGTCCCGGGTCGTCATAACCGTATCCGCTGGCGTATTTGAAACAGCCGGCATTGACTTTACATTTCTGCATTGCATGCACGACTTTCAACTGATTGTACTCTGCCACTTTGTCGATGGCATCAAAACGTTCTTTTAAAGTTCCTTCAATCTGGCTTCCGAAATCGTAAACCTCTCTGCGGATTCCCATTTCCAGATACATATCTTCTATATTTAACATGATTGTTCCTCCAAAATATCTTTTTTAATAGATTCGAGCATCACTTCCAGAATCTTATCTTCATCATAATTGTAATCTTTTTTATTAATCCATGTCACATGCTTCTCACGCTTGAACCATGTAATCTGACGTTTTGCAAAATGTCTTGTATCTCGTTTGATTTTGTAAATGGCATCTTCTAATGTGCATGCTCCATCCAGATAGTCCAGAATTTCTTTATATCCAAGTCCCTGCATAGAGACCATGCTGCGGTCATAGCCACGCGCTTTTAAAGTCTTAACTTCCGCGACAAGCCCCTCTTCTATCATCTGGTCGACTCGTAGATCTATACGGCGGTACAGGTTCTTGCGGTCATCATTTAAGATAAAATATACAAATTGATAGGGCGACTCTTTTTGCCGCTCTGTTTCATTGTGTTCAGAAATTTTCATTCCGGTTTTCTGATAAAATTCCAATGCCCGAATGACTCGCTTTATATTATTTGCATGGATAGTTTCTGCCGACTTTTGGTCCACTTCGCGGAGTTTTTCATGAAGTGCCTCTGCGCCATGTTCTTCTGCAAATGTTTCTAATTCTGCGCGGAGCGAGGTGTCATTATCATTATCTGTAAAATCAATATCATAAAGTAGTGCCTGAATATAAAATCCGGTTCCGCCTACTACGATTGGAATATGCCCGGCAGCATAGATCTTTTTCATAGCTTCTTTTGCCATCTGTTGAAAACGGACAACATGAAATTCATCGTCTGGTTCCAGTTCATCTACTAAGTAATGTGGAACATACTGCATTTCTTCCGGACGGATTTTTGCGGAACCAATATCCATATATTTGTAGACCTGCATGGAATCTGCAGAAATAATTTCACCACCAATTGCTTTTGCAAGACCAATGGAAGCCTTTGTTTTACCGACTGCAGTAGGTCCGGTGAGAATGATTAAAGGTTGTTTTTGCATGATATATCATCCCTTACATTTTTCATATTCGATATTAAACAATACGTTTGAATTTCTTTTCCAGTTCGCGCCTTGACATGGCGATAATGGTGGGTCTCCCATGTGGACAGTGATAAGGATTGTCCAGTGACAGAAGTTCCGTGATCAATGTGTCTACTTCTGCAGCGCTCAATCGCATATTTCCTTTGACAGCTGCCTTACAGGACATAGATGCAATCTTTTCGTCAATCAGATTAGATGGCGCATTTCGGTTGATTTCATCAGACAGACTGTCAATCATCTCCATGAGCAGTTCTTTTTTTGCAATACTGAACAGATTGTCCGGTACAGCGCGGACTGCATAGGAATCCTGTCCGAATTCTTCTATCTCAAAACCAATCCGCGTGAACTGATCCATATAAAGCCTGAGAAGTTCTGCCTCCTGCATAGACAGATTCAGTACGATTGGCGGACTAATAAGCTGAGAAGTAAACTCCCGTGTCTTCATGCCCTTCAATGTCTGTTCATACAGAACTCTCTCATGAGCTGCATGCTGGTCGATAATATATAAGTTGTCATGAAATTCTACCAGCCAGTAAGTATCAAAGACCTGGCCGATAATCTTATGTTCCGCTTTTGCCTGTGGCTCCAGAAGTTTTTCTTCAAAGAAATTGAGCTGCTGTGGTTTTTCCGCAGGAACTTGTCTTGCAGTATAATTTGGCATCTCTGCAATCTGAGAGCCTTGTGTCTGCACATTTTGTTGTGGCTCATATGAGCTTTGTGCCTGCACACTTTTCTGCGGTTTATAGGAGTCCTGCACTGATACATTTTTCTGCGGTTTACAGGAGTCTGTATAGGATGAAGCAGGTGTTGTTTCTTGCTTGTTTTCGTGCAGCGCTTCATGGTAAGAATATACTCTTTTCTTCATCTCATTCATAAAGTATTGCAGCTTTTCATCTTCATTTTGTGGTGACTGCAAAGAGGTTCGCAGCTTTTCGGTATGTTCTGCCTCACTTTTTTTCGGCAGATCCTTCTTCGACTCTTTTGGTTCTTCTGGAAAATTACTTTTACAATCTTTCGGTTCTTCTGGAATTTTTATATCATCCAATGTCACTTCGGGAATCAGCTCCCGTTCATGTAGTCCGTCATCGACAGCCGCAAACAGGGTATTATAAATCTCCTGCTGATTATTAAAACGGACATCCATCTTGGTCGGATGCACATTAACATCTACATGTTCTGTGTCTACGTCCAGGTAAAGCACGACAAATGGGTATTTGTGCTGCATAGTAAAATCTTTATATCCGTCTTCAATTGCCTTGGAGATGATACTGCTCTTAATGTATCTTCCATCTACGAAATAATTTTCAAAATTACGGTTGCCGCGGGAAATCAAGGGCTTTCCAAGATATCCGGTAATGTGGATTCCTTTTCTTTCAAAATCTACTTCAATCAGATTCGATGCAATCTCCCGTCCGTATATATGATAGATGACATCCTTCAAATTTCCATTGCCGGAAGTATGAAGTTTAACCTGACCGTTGTTGATAAAACGGAAGGAAACTTCCGGATGAGACAACGCCAGTCTTGTGACCAGGTCTCCGACGTGACTAGCCTCTGTCATAGCAGTTTTTAAAAACTTTCTTCTGGCAGGTGTGTTGTAGAAAAGCTGTCGGATCAAAAATGTCGTGCCATCCGGGGCACCGGCATCTTCAAGTGATTCTTCCTTTCCACCGGCAATCTTATATCGCACGCCAAATTCTGCTTCCTTTGTCTTGGTCAGAAGCTCTACCTGAGAGACCGCTGCAATACTGGAAAGTGCTTCGCCACGGAAACCAAGAGATGAAATGTGTGCAAGATCCTCTGCACTTCGGATCTTACTTGTAGAATGGCGTAAAAATGCAGCACGGACATCTTCTTTATCAATTCCGATTCCGTTGTCAGCGATTCGCATAAATGTAATGCCACCTTCCTTGATCTCGACAGTTACAGCAGTCGCACCGGCATCAATTGCATTCTCAGCAAGCTCTTTGACTACGGATGCCGGACGTTCTATGACTTCCCCGGCGGCAATTTTATCAATTGTAATCTGGTCTAATACCTGTATCTTACTCATGGTCTACCACCTGTTTTTTAATTTGTTCTGAAGCTGATAAAGGGTATTGAGTGCTTCAATTGGTGTCAGGTTTCCAAGATCAAGCTCTTTTAACTCTTTTAATACGTCATCATCTTTCACTGTATCGAACAATGACATCTGAGCCAGATCCACGTCATCATATTTTTTCGTCTTAGGTTTTGGGGCACCCAGAACAGCAATATCTTTGATCCGGCTTGTAATATCCGTCTGAACCAGTTCTTCTACAATTTCCTTTGCCCGGTCAGTAACAGACTCCGGCACCCCTGCAAGCTTCGCTACCTGGATACCATAACTTTTGTCCGCACCACCTTTGACAATTTTTCTAAGGAAAATGATATCGTCACCGTTCTCTTTAACAGCAATGCAATAGTTATTCACGTTATCTATTTTGCCTTCCAGCTCGGTCAGCTCATGGTAATGTGTGGCAAATAAAGTTTTAGCACCAAGAAGTTTGCTGTTACTGATATGTTCGATGACTGCCCAGGCAATGCTGAGCCCATCAAATGTACTCGTTCCACGACCAATCTCGTCAAGTATTAAAAGACTCTTGCTAGTGGCATTTCTTAAAATATTTGCGACTTCCGTCATCTCAACCATAAATGTACTCTGACCACTTGCCAGATCATCAGAAGCTCCTACACGGGTAAAAATACGGTCTACCAGACCGATGTCGGCTTTGGCGGCAGGAACAAAAGAGCCAATCTGAGCCATCAGGACAATCAGGGCTGTCTGGCGCATGTAGGTAGACTTTCCGGCCATGTTCGGTCCGGTTATAATTGCAATCCGGTCTTTTTTATCGTTCAGATATGTATCATTGGAAATGAACATATCATTTGGAATCATTTTCTCAACTACCGGGTGACGGCCCTCTTTGATGTCAATGACACCTTTTTCATTTATCTTCGGACGCACATAATTATTTTGCTCTGCAACAAGAGCCAGAGAAGCCAATGTATCAATCTGGGCGATCACTTTGGCAGTTTTCTGGACACGGACAACATCTTTGGCTACACGGCTTCGGATATCACTGTAAAGCTCATACTCCAGAGAATAAAGCTTATCTTCCGCACCGAGAATCGTATCCTCCAGTTCTTTTAATTCCGGAATAATATAACGCTCTGCATTGGCAAGGGTCTGCTTTCTTGTATAATAATCCGGAACCAGATCTTTAAAAGAATTGGTTACTTCCAGATAGTAGCCGAATACTTTATTGTATTTAATCTTTAGATTTTTGATGCCGGTTTTCTCACGCTCGTCACTTTCCAGTTTTGCAAGCCAGTCTTTCCCGTCAGACTTAGCCGAGCGGAGCTTATCGACTTCCGGATTATACCCGTCGCGGATAATACCGCCTTCCTTCATGGCAAGCGGCGGATCTTCTTTGATTGCATCTTTGATCAGTGTGCACAGATCTTCCAGCGTATCTAAATCTTCATAAAGTTCTTTCAAAAGCGGACTTGTCATCTCACTTAAAATATATTTGATATGAGGCAGCATAGAAAGAGAACTTTCAAATGCAATCATATCTCTCGGGTTCGCAGACTGATATGTAATCTTGCTGACCAGACGCTCAAGATCGTAGATTGGCGACAGATATTCCCGGATCTCTTCTCTTGAAATCGCGTTATCTAAAAGCTCATTGAGAGCATCCAGACGTTTCTCAATATCATATTTCTGAACCAGTGGCTGTTCAATATATTTTCGGAGATTTCTGGCACCCATGGCGGTTTTCGTCTTATCCAGTACCCAGAGAAGGCTCCCCCTCTTCTGCTTCTCTCTTAAAGTCTCACAAAGTTCAAGATTCCGTCTTGTAGAACTGTCGAGAAGCATATATTTTCCGGCAGCATATGGAATCAGACGTGACATATGGGAAAGAGATGTCTTCTGAGTCTCTTTCAGATAGATCAAAAGGGCTCCGGAAGCAATGATCCCACAGTCATAATCTGCAAGACCAAGACCAGTCAATGATCCGACTTTGAAATGTTCTTTTAATGTATCCTGACAGATTGCATCATCAAAATACCATGGATCCAGTGAATAAATGGTAATTCCAAGGCGGTTCTTCAAATCTTCGATGTCCATGCCACTCATAAAAAATGCTTCATTACAGATAAGCTCTGACGGCATAAGTTTATAGATTTCGTCAAACAGTTTTTCTTCTGTATTAATCTCCGTAACAAAATAATCGCCGGTCGTAACATCAGCGACAGACAACCCAAAACGATCTTCCATGTAAACAACACACATAATGTAGTTGTTCTTTGTCTCGTCTAATGCCTGCATATCCAGGTTCGTTCCAGGTGTGGCAATCCGGACAACCTCACGTTTGACGATTCCTTTTGCAGTTGCCGGATCTTCCATCTGTTCGCAGATGGCGACCTTGTAACCTTTAGATACGAGCCGGTTCAGATAACCGTCTACTGCATGGAACGGGACACCGCACATCGGTGCACGTTCTTCCAGTCCACAGTTTTTTCCGGTAAGGGTGATGTCCAGTTCTTTTGATGCTACCAGTGCATCATCAAAGAACATCTCATAGAAATCTCCCAGTCTATAAAATAAAATGCAGTCTTTGTATTCTTCTTTTGTTTTCATATACTGCTGCATCATAGGTGTTAATTCAGCCACTTTTTTATCTCCTCTTGTGTAATACTTGTGAATTCAGGAATGCCATTGGCAATCTCGAAACTTCGGCATCTTTATATTATAACATCTCATCCTGTTTCATGAAAGTCGAAATTTTAGACAAACAGGAAAAGATTAGTTATCACTACCTGCCACATGTTTATCAAATATCAAAACGGATGATGTAACACTACCAAATGCGGTAATGTGGTATTGGTTCTCTATAGAACCAATGGAGCAGATATCCGGACAGAAGGATACCCATAGTACATAAAAAAGAAAAAATAAGCGCAAAGGGAAGACAAATCTGCCCCCATAACTGCAATGGCATATCCGAATAATCCCAAACTGCCAGGTGATACCATTTGTTTACGATAATTCCAGTGATAAATTCCATACTCACAACAAAGATCGTACAACGTGTAATCTGTCTTGGCAGAGCATCCTGCCATTCTGTCAGCCGTCCCTGCCATGTAAAAAACTGCATACACAGTCCGCCAAGCATGAACATACTTATATGTGAAAAACCGCGAAATAAGACTTCAATCCCATAATAAATACATCCTCCGACAGCCCATAGTACAAGATATTCACTTACATTTTTTAAATAAATATTTTTCTTTGATAAGCTATTCTTCATGTAAAAACGCCCTCACTATCTGTTCTTACAAAATAGTGTGAGCGTTTTCTACTCGTTTTATCAATATCATCACTGGTATATTTTTCTATACCTGTTCTCCAATATAATAGAAGCCTTTACATTGATCCAGCTTCACATTGACATAATCGCCGATCATAGATGCATCTCCCCGGAAATGAACAAGAATGTTATTGCTGAGTCGTCCGGTCACCATATGGTCATCATGGTCACTGACAGATTCAACCAGCACTTCCTGAATGGTTCCTTCGTGTACAGCACATACCTCTGCTGCAATTGTCTGAACTTCTTTCAGGAGACGGTCAAAACGATCTTTTACAACATCCTCCGGAACCTGATCTTCCATTGTGGCAGCAGGCGTTCCGGTTCTCTTGGAGTAGATAAATGTAAACGCACTGTCGTATCGCACTTTTCTTACGATATCTAAAGTTTCCAGGAAGTCCTCTTCTGTCTCACCAGGAAATCCGACAATAATATCTGTTGTCAGAGAGATATCCGGCACAGCGGCACGGATTTTATCTACCAGTTCCAGATACTGTTCTTTTGTATAATGGCGGTTCATCTTCTTTAAAATACGACTGCTTCCGGATTGTACGGGAAGATGAAGGTGTTTACAGATTTTTTTACTCTTACCCATCACTTCAATCAATTCATCAGAAAGATCTTTCGGGTGGGAAGTCATAAAACGGATTCGATGAAGTCCCTCGATCTGCTCGATTTTTTGTAGTAGTTCTGCAAAGGACAACGGTTCTTCCAAGTTCTTTCCGTAAGAATTTACATTTTGTCCAAGAAGCATAACTTCTGTGACACCATCAGCTACAAGACGTTCGATTTCCCGTACAATTGCTTCTGGTTTACGACTTCTCTCACGTCCTCTTACATATGGCACGATACAGTAACTACAGAAATTATTGCAGCCAAACATAATGTTGACTCCGGATTTAAAGGAATATTTCCTGTCGTTTGGAAGATCTTCGACAATCTTATCAGTATCTTTCCAGATATCAATGACCATGCGGCCACTTTCGTAAACTGCAGTAATTAGTTCCGCAAATTTATAAATGTTATGTGTGCCGAAAATAAGATCTACGAAGCGATAGCTTGTACGAAGTTTTTCTACAACTTCCGGTTCCTGCATCATACAGCCGCACAAGGCAATCTTCATATGTGGATTTTTCTTTTTATGTGACTTTAACTGACCAAGGCGTCCGTAAACTCTCGTATTCGCATTTTCCCGGACAGTACATGTATTAAAGATTACAAAATCTGCCTCTTCTTCAGACGCTTCTTCGTAGCCTATTTCAAGTAGAATTCCACGTAATTTTTCCGAATCGCGCGCATTCATCTGACACCCAAAGGTTGTGACGCAGAAAGTCATCGGCCTTCCTGCTTCTTCTGCTTCTTTTCTTACGTATTCTTTCGCTTTTTCTATGAAATAATATTGTCTTTCCGGTTCCTTATGCGGTGCAGGATCAGACAAATTGATTTCTGATGTTATCGTATTCATAATCAATCCCTTTCAACGTATCTGTAATAGATGTTTTCGTGATTTCGCGGTCTTCGCATAGTGCGTCCAGCGATGGATATTTATCTCTGAGTTCTGTATTGATCACGCTAAGAAGCATGACTGGATCTTTTGGTAATTCCATATATAATATTATCCTTCCTGATAAATGTTTGTTTCTGTCACAAGAAGCTGTGGCTTAATATCTTGTTCCTCTGCCGGGACTTCAAATAAGACTTGCATATCAAAAGCCAGTGCCAGTGTATGAAGCTGAGGATGTGACTCCAGATATCGGTCATAATAACCGCCTCCATAGCCGACACGATTGCGGTTTGTATCAAAGGCAACTCCTGGCATGATCATAAGTCCGTCGTCTGCCGATGCAGGTATTCCGGCATCGGGCTCGAGAATACCATAAGCACCAGGTTTTAATTCATCAAAAGAAGTAATTTCATAAAAATCCATTGTTTCGCCGTGAACTTTCGGAACCCAGACAGTTTTTCCGAGTTTCCAGGCTTCCAGCATAAGTGGCCGAGTCCCCACTTCCCCTCCGAAATCTATATAACAATAAATATCTGTTGCTTCTCGGAATACATCCAGTTCGCATGTCTTACGACAGATTTCAGCCGTCTGTGACTGCCAGATAATTGGATCCAGTTCTTTGCGTTGCTTACGGATAATCTGCCTAATGGACTTTTTTGTTTCCATATTTTTCACCTAGATTCGTAATACTTCCATCTGCCTCTTTGACAGAAATGTTGTCAAGCTGTCCCCTAAGATTACGGCGGACGCTGTCAATATATTCTTTTCTTAAGATAAGCTGTTCTTTTAATTCTGCATCACTTAATCCGACCTCTTTGGATTTGTGATAGAGTTCATTAATACGGGCAATTTTGCTTTCGTCCATGTGCTTTCGTTCCTTTCTTAATAAAGACGTCATCTATTTATCTTACACTATCCGGAACAAGAAGTCTACAGAAAAATCCAGGATACATTAACTGGAATAATTTTCGAGAAAGCCATAAAGCTCAGCGGTACTTTCAATGTACTTTCCATTTCTGATTTCCTGTCTTAAAAGTTCTGGAAGTTCATCATAATGAATGTCTGTATACTCATAAGGTGTTTTCTTATCGCTGAAATACACAACAATGTATCCGTTCACTTCCATCAGATAATAGCAGTCATTTTTGGAAGCCTTGCTGCCGGTCGTGACAGAAGATGAATCCTCATTTTCCATGGTCTGCTGCTCTTCTATTTTTAGTTTTTCAGCTCTCGCCTTTGCTTTTTGATAACTGAACTGATATGCAAATGTCATGGCAATGATCAGGCATGCACAACAACTTAAAAAGCCAATACTGTACTTACTTTTCATGGAAATATCTCCTTTTTAAGTACAGTATTGACTTTATTATTTACTTCTATTCATGATCCGTGTCATGCAGCATTAAGAACAGCCTAGGAACGGAATAAATGAGCTTTCTTGCATATTTTGACTAACATTGGTCCCTTTGGCATGGAAGATAGCTCTTTTTCTGTTACACCGCCAAGAAGTACAAGCGCAACACCGTAAACTGCAACAGCAACACACAATGCAATGACAGTTGCAATTCTTGTTCCTACGAACAATTCAAATAACAAATGTACAACAAGTGTAACGATCCCCATAATGATCGAGGCAATTGCCGGTATGACAAATGTTTTCTTCTGCTCCTGAACATATCCGATTCGTTCTCTCAATGCGTGTGCATTTAAAATACAGGTAGAAAGAGAAAAAACAATCTTGCTCAAAACAACTGCATAAATGCCCCATTTAAAAACAACCATCATAAGGAACAGGGAGATGATATGTATAACAAGAGAGATGGCGGCACTCTTTACCGGTACCATCATATTATCGAGTCCCTGAAGCACTGCATTCGTTACAGTAGAAAGATTGTAAAATACAACAGAGATTGCTCCCATCTGTAATAATACACCGCCAAGAGTATTATTCTCTGTAAAGAATAATAAATCCAGAAGTGGTTTTGCCAGTACGATAAATCCGGCTGCACATGGAATCGCAATAATCATATTAAAACGCGTAAAAATATCAATCTTTTCATGAACCTGTCTGCGGTTTCCGGTCTTTGCTGTAAGTACAATGCTTGGGATCAAGGAAGATCCAAAGGCACTGGAAATCGCAAGAGGCACATTCATCAGTGTATCGTATTTTCCGGTTACAATACCAAGAAGGGCCGCATATTCGCTTTCTTTATGCCCCTGAATAGACATAATTGTCCCAAACATAGCATTATCTACAACACCACAAAGATTGTAGACCGTTGCACTTAAAATAACAGGTGCAATCGTTAATAGAAGCACTTTAAAAACTCTCTTATAACTTTCAGTTTTATTTCCACGATCACGCTCCATCTGACGGCGGAATTTCTTCCGGAAAGCTAAAAATAAGAAAAATAAAAATAATAACGCAGCAAGTGCTCCCATCACGGTACCTAGTGTACCGCCAGATGCTGCATAAGCCGCACCATAAGAATCATTATTTTTCTGGGCAGCAACTTCTTTACCAACCTTAAGGAGCATGTAAGCACCGACTACGCTGACAACTGCATTGACAATCTGTTCGATGATC
>RRZU011398249.1_pt1 | contig 10726 bp, 11 predicted proteins | sample 2165561 | NCBI WGS metagenome assembly RRZU01 (sample SAMN10456909, study PRJNA506462) | wastewater metagenome | isolation source: wastewater sludge | place: USA: Moscow, Idaho | reverse complement strand
TATTTGATGCATACTTTACAACGAAACATAAATCTCAAGGGACAGGGTTGGGATTGTATATGAGTTATCAGATTATCACGAATAGATTTCATGGTGTAATAGAGGCTTCTAATGAAGAGTATGAATATGAAGGTGAGAAATTTAAAGGTGCAAATTTTAAAATAATTATTCCACTGTAATAATTTTAGGGATACCCTTAATTTACTTTGGTATAATCGCACCTTAAAAATTGAATATTAAATAATAAGGAATATAAATGTTATACACATGCGGACATAAAATACCAGATAGCGATAGTATTATCGGAGCAATTTCGATGGCATATTTGCAAAATGCACGAGGAATTGAGGCAGTTGCAGTAAGACAAGGGGATATTAATCCAGAAACTGCTTACATTTTAGAAAAATTTAATTTACCTACACCTGAGCTTAAAACTTCATTTGCTGGATGTGACTTATTTATGGTTGATTATAATAACTATACAGAGGGTCCAGATGATTTAAAAGATGCAAATTTAGTGGGAATTGCAGATCATCACAAACTTGGTGGGCTTATCACTTCGGCTCCACTTGAAGTTTGGATACGACCTGTTGGGTGTTCAAATACAGTTATCAAAGAGATGTTTGATTATTATGAAGTAGAGATTCCAAAAGATATCGCTGGGGCGATGATGTGTGCAATTTTAAGTGATACAGTTATTTTTAAATCTCCAACTTGTACAAAAATAGATACAAAAATTTGTAAAGAGTTAGCTGCAATCGCTGGAATTGAAGATTATAAAGCAATTGGAATGGAGATGTTTAAAGTAAAATCAGAGGTTGAAGGTGTTCCTACAAGAGAACTTGTAATGAGAGATTATAAAAACTTTGATATGCGCGGACATAAAGTTGGTATCGGACAACTTGAAGTGGTTGATTTATCTATTTTTGATAGTGTAAAAGATGAATTACTTGCGGATATCAAAAAACTAAAAGAGGAAGATGGAAATGATACTGTTCTTTTAGTTTTAACTGATATCATCGCTATGGGTTCACAAATTTTAGTAGCTACTGATAGCCCTGAAGTTGTTGAAAAAGCTTGGGATGTTAAAATTGAAAATGACCAATTTTGGCTTAAAGGGTGCCTTAGTAGAAAAAAACAAGTGGTTCCATTTTTAGAACCAGCATTTAAAAAATAATACATTTTATTTGATTTTTTATTTATAAGCGACTCTGCAACTTTAGGGTCGAAATATTTGATTTCGGGGTACCCAAAGTGAAGCCTTAGCGATAAATAAAAATATCGAATAGATTCTGAGTAAAGTCTTGACAAATCAGCTTTACAATAAAACAAAATAAGGATAAACCTTGCAAAAATTTAAAAGTATAATATTTCTAGCTATTGCAATAGCATTGCTTGGTGGATGTGCTTCAAAACAAGAGGAAGAGTATAATAAACCAGATATCTATTGGTACAATAAAATGCTTAAAGAGATTTCACTCTATCAGCTTGATAATGCTGATGAGACATTTGTTGCACTTGAAGCAGAACACAGACAATCACCTTATCTTCCATCAGCTACAATGCTTATAGGATTAGCACATATGGAAGATGAAGAGTATATTTTGGCTAATTATTATTTTGATGAATATATCAAAAGATTTGAAAAAAACGACAACAATGGAAGGGTTCGATACCTCAAAATAAAAGCAAAGTTTTTAGCATTTAAACAGCAATTTAGGGAACAAAAATTGCTTGATGAAACTCTTAGTGAAGTAGAAAAGTTTAAAGTTGATTTTCCAAAATCTTCTTATTTGTACCTTGTAAAAGATATAGAAAGTAGGCTTTTGATGGGAAAATCATCACTCAATATAGAGATAGCTGATTTATATAAAAGAATTGATAAACCACTTGCAAGTGAAGTATATGCACAAAGAGGAAAAGAAACTTGGGAAAATCAAAAAGATGTGCAAAAAGTTGTAGTTCCTTGGTATAGAGCTATTTTTGAATAATATGACTAGAAATAAAATGGAGTAAATATGAATTTAAAAGATTATGACTCATTTCCAACTGTCCTTCCTTTAGTGGTTGAGGACAATATGTTCTTGTATCCATTTATGATAGCACCTATTTTTATAGAAGATGAGATGGGGCAGAAAGCTGTTCAGTATGCGATTGACCATAATAAACTTTTGGTAGTTGCGGTTAGTGTTGAAGGATTTGAGGGAAAAGAAGAAAAAGAGTTTTATGAGGTAGCTATAGCTGGGAATGTTATGCGAAAAGTTTCACTTCCAGATGGGAAAATAAAAGTACTTTTTCAGGGGCTTACAAAAGTTATTATTAAAGAGGTGAAACAATCAGACCCAATGATGGTGTTAGCAGACCTTTTACCAAATCTTACAGGTAATGAGAAAGAGATAGATGCTGTTTTGGATATTTTAAGACAAAATGTCGTATTACTTTCCAAAGTGAATAATAAATTTCCAGCAGATTTGATAGCAACGATAAATGAAAATAACGATGCAAATCGGATAGCTGACCTTATTTCTTCGGTATTAAGGCTTACAAAAAAACAATCATACGAACTTTTAAAAGAAACAAATCTTGAAAATCGTCTCTATAACATCATCGAAGTTATCAAAGATGAGATAGAATCACTGAAACTTAAAAGTGAAATTACTCAAAAAGTAAATAAGAAAATAGAAAAAACAAATAAAGATTATTTCCTTAAAGAGCAAATCAAAGCTATCCAAAAAGAGTTAGGTGATAATAATAAAGATGAAGAGGTTGAAGCTTTTAGAAAACAACTTGAAGATATCAAAGAATTTATAGGAGCTGAAGGATACAAAGAGGTTAAAAAACAGATTGATAAGTTTGCTAGAATGCATAGCGAAAGTGGAGATTCTGCAATTTTACAAACTTATATTGAGCAAATCTTTGAGATACCTTTTGGAAAATTTGCTGATGATACGATATCGGTTGATGATGTGGAAAAACAGTTAAATAGTGATCATTATTCACTGCAAAAAGCAAAAGATAGAATCAGTGAATATTTTGCAGTGAAAGAGTATTTGATAGAAAAAGGGATACAAGAATCATCTAATAACTCAACAGTTCTTTGTTTTGTAGGACCTCCAGGGGTTGGAAAGACATCTTTAGCAAACTCTATCGCAACTGCACTAAAACGACCACTCGCTAGACTTGCACTTGGTGGGCTTGAAGATGTTAATGAACTTCGCGGGCATAGAAGAACTTATGTGGGGGCGATGCCAGGGCGACTTGTATCGGCACTTGTAAGTGCTGGAAAAATGAATCCAGTCGTAGTGTTAGATGAGATAGATAAGCTAGGGCAAAACCATAGAGGCGATCCAACGGCTGTGATGCTTGAAATTCTTGACCCTGAACAAAATAGTAAATTTAGAGATCATTATGTGAATTTTGAGATCGATTTAAGTCATTGTATTTTTGTCGCAACAGCAAATAATGCAGGGAAAATTCCAGCACCTTTAAGAGATAGAATGGAGTTTATTGAGATAAATAGCTACACTCCAAGTGAGAAGTTTCATATTGCTAAAGAGTATCTTATTCCTCAAGAATTGAGTAAACATGGGCTTGCTAAAAAGAATATCGGTCTTAATGATGCGACAATCCATCTTATAATCGAAAAATTTACAAGAGAAGCAGGGGTGAGAAATTTACGAAGAGTGTTTAATAAGCTCTTTAGAAAAACAGTCAAAATGCTTATCAATGATAAAGAACTTACAAAAGTGACTATCAATAGTAAAAATATTGAGGAGTTTTTGGACAATCCAGTATTTGAAATCGACCCAGCAGACAAAAAGAATAGTGTAGGAATCGTCAATGGACTTGCTTGGACAAGTGTTGGTGGTGATGTTCTTAAAATTGAAGCTGTGAAATTTGAGGGGAAAGGCAATCTAAGCCTTACTGGAAATATGGGTGATGTGATGAAAGAGAGTGCAAAAATAGCCCATAGTGTCGTTAAAGGTTTAATAGACAGTGGAAAACTAAAAAATGCAGTTTTTAAAGATATCGATATCCATATGCATATTCCAGAGGGTGCTACACCAAAAGATGGACCAAGTGCTGGAATCGCTATGGCTTTAACGATTGCTTCTATTTTAAGCGGGAAAAAAGTCTATGCAAACTTAGCGATGACAGGGGAGCTTACACTTACAGGGAAAGTACTCCCAATTGGTGGACTTAAAGAAAAACTGATAGCTGCAAGTAAAGCCAATATGAAACGAGCACTTATCCCACAAAAAAATTATAAAAGAGATTTAAAAGAGATTCCTCAAGAGGTGCTTGATAGTATGGAGATTATCCCTGTTACTACAATTGAAGAAGTAATGGAGCTTGGGTTAGTAAAATAGATGGATGAAGATGATAAATTTGAATATCAGATAAAACAAATCGAAATTAAAAATATTAGTGTAGGAAGAAGTCCGAGTGTTCGGATGAATAACTTTTACTCACTAGCTACGATTTTGATAATGTCTGTTGTGATACTTTGGTATTCAAATTATGTATTACCTGCATTTGAAAAGCAAAAAGAAAAAGAGTTACAAGAGCAACAACAAAAAGCGAAAATAGAAGAAAACAAAAAATTAAGAGAGGCTCAAATCGAACTCTCACAACGACTTCACAAAGAGGCAAAAGGGGAAAAATGAATACACATAGAGAAATTTTTACCCTTACAAATAGTATCATCCTTATTACCATTTTGTGTTATCTCCTCCAAACAAATATACAATACGGTGATATTTTATTTGGACTCAATATCTATTTTTTTACTCAAGGGTTTTACTATCAAGTGGTCTCATCGATGTTTGCACACGGTGGAGTGGAACATCTTGCAATGAATATGATTGTGCTTTGGCAAATGGGAAATCTTATCGAGGGATATATCGGAAAAGTAAGATTTTTTTTGATTTATATGATTGGTGGAGTTTTGACATCTGTTGGAACTTTGGCTTATATGTATTTTACAGAGGATTTTGTCAATGTTGTTGGGGCAAGTGGGGCTATTAGTGTGATTATGGGATATTATGCTTTAAAAGTGAAAGAGGAGAGAAAAGGGATATTTGTATGGATAATGCTCATCTCCTTTGTCCCAATTATGTTCGGGATGCCAGTAGCTTGGTATAGCCACTTAATAGGCTTTGTGATAGGTTTTTTAGCGGGGTTTATACTCTAATGTACACACTTATTTTTATTTTAATTCTTTTTTTTATAGCTATTTTTGGAACACTTTTGTATTTTAAAATCAAAAAACAAAAACAAGCGATGCTAGAAGCTGGAAAATGCCCAAGTTGTGGAAGTGAAACAAAAAGATTTAAAGATGAGAACTCTGGAGTGTTGTTTGAAGTTTCCCCAATCGAATCAAGAGTTTTAAAAAATCATGGATGTAGTGGAATTGTAGAGATAGAGTATATCTGTAAAGCTTGTGGACTTAAAGAGATTCATAATAGTATAGGAAATGGTTGTTGTAGTTTGTAAGAAAAAAGGAAAGTTCAATCAAAATCTTCCTGAAATCGAAAAAGAAAAATATCCAAATAAACCCCAAAAGATTACAATAAAACTACAAAAAATAGGTATCATAATAGCTATCAAAAAATAAGTTTCAAAATATTATAAAAGTAAAGTCGAGAAAGAAAATGAAAAAAACAACAAATAAATTATGGATAAGTTCTCTCCTTGCTATAACCGTTGGGCTAAGTGTTGCAAATGGAGAGATGTTAAGACATAGTAGTATCCCTGATATAGTTCTTGATACTGATACAAAACTTTTATGGCAAGATAATAGTGAAGCAAAAACTGTTAGAATAAATTGGCAAGGAGCGAGTAATTATTGTAAAAATTTAAAACTTAATGGATATGATGATTGGAAATTGCCAGATAAAGAAACCTTAAAAGCTTTGTATCCAAAAAAAGATGGTTTACAAAATTTACTCAACTTTAATTATTGGTCGATATCAGACGATGACAAAAATATAGACTATTTTTATGGTTTTTCCTTCGATCGTGGCTATATCTTCAAAAGCCCTAAGAATAACAATTGGTTGGTTCGTTGTGTGCGAGACAGCAACTTTGATACTTTGAGTTTTTCTTCATTTATGGAACGGCTCAAAAATTCAAATATTACAGAGAAGTCTATTATACTCTCTTCTTCTCGTGAAAGCGAGTCAAAACTTTTTTTAGTCAAAAAAGATGATAAAAACTATTTTGGGACAAAAGATGAATTAAAAAAACAACTTATTGAGTCAAAACATTCAAAAAATCCATTTGATGATATTCAAAAATTGACTCAACAAAAAATAAATGGCTATCTTACAATTGCTACTATTCCATCACCAATACTTCCTGTATCTTTAAACTTGACCAAAGATGAATTTGAATCTAAATCTGAATTTAAAGAGAGAGTTACAAATGAAACAGCAAAAAGAGAAGCTGAAATACAAAAACTTCAAGATGAATTTCGAGCAAAAGTTGAGGCAAGAAATAAAGAGTTAGAAAATAGAAAAGCAAATATTGAGACAATGAAAAAAGAGTTTTTATTTGATAGTTTTTCTAGTGTGATGGGAAATCCAAAATTAGAAAATCCAACTTTTGATGCGGAAACAAACACGATGTATGTCGATGTGGTTATGAGTAATGCGAATTGGAAGAAAAAAGTAGCTGTTCGGATGGAAGATAGAAATTTAGCGAAAAACTTCAAAAATAGTGTAGATAATGTAACTTCAAAAGTTACCTTTAATTATGAAAATGATGGGTTTGTACTCCAAAATATCGAAGTAGGATTTGAAAAAAATAATCTTGTAGCAACACTCAACGAAAAAGATTTTCAACCTGAAAAAGTAGCTGTAACAATAGAAAATAAAAAAGTAGCCTTTAACGAACTCCAAAACCCAAATTTAGTAGATAAATACCAAGTTCAAGCTTTAGGCTATGGAGAATCAAATCAAGCAAAAGGTCTTAAATACAACGATGACCTAGCACCACTTCTTAAAAATATGAAAGCAGAGAAAGCAAACCTAAAAAACTGGCTCTTTGCAGTAGCTATAGAGAACTACGATGAAGCAGATGCGGTAATATACGCTAAAAATAGTGCAAAATCCCTCATAACAGCTATGCAAAAAAGACTCGGAATAAGTGAAAGAAACACTTATGCACTAATAGATGAAAAAGCTACAGGTGGAGCTATCAAAGGGCAACTTGAAAGATTACTTGAAAATGTCAAAGAGGGGGATAATGTTTATTTTTATTATAGTGGACATGGGATTCCTAGTAGTGAAAATGGAGAAGCTTTTATCTTACCAAAAGATGTGATAGCGGACTATGTCACCAAAGAGAAAGAGTTTATGGCTAGAAATATCTATAAAAAACTAAGTGATAGTAAAGCAGGGAAAGTTGTAGCATTAATTGACAGTTGTTATAGTGGAAAAACAGACGGGATAAGTAATATCAAAGGGGTAGCAGCAGGGGTATTTAAAACCAAAAAAGTTGAGTTTGATAAGTCTAAAATGGTAGTCTTAACCGCTGGAACAAATGGACAGTTTTCAAATGCGTACACAGAGAAAGGTCAAAGACTTTTTAGCTACTTTGTCACAAAAGCACTTATAAACCGTCCAACACTTGATATCAATAGCTTGTACCAAGAGATATCTGTTGGGGTAAAAGATGAGAGTTTTAAACTAGGGGATAATAAAAGACAAGAACCACAAATCGAGGGGAATGTGGAGATGGGACTTTGAAAATGAAGAATGAAAAATTAATAATTTTAATATGTTTTGTTTTTGCTAGTTCATTATTTGCCACTCCTCTTTGGTATCATAATCTTACTTCAAACCAATCAAATACCTATATAGGATATGGAAGTGGAAAGAGTGAAAATGAAGCAAAACAAAATGCCCTTTTGGATATCTCAGGACAAATCTCTACTATTGTAAAAAGTGAATACAAAGGGGATAAAAAACTGATTGATGGTATCTATACAAAAGATATAACTGAACAAACCTCTCAAAAAACAAACTCTAGTTTGAGCGACTATGAAGTATTGAAAGTTGAAAACTCTGATTTGTGGTATGTGGCTATCAAATATGAAAATAGAGCTTCGATTGATAAATTTATCCAAAAAATCAAAGCACTTCCAACTCTAAAAAATACTACCTCAAAAAAACAAAACAGCTTTTTATCTCAAACACCCATAGGAAAAGAACTAAAATCAGCTTTTGGATTTGAGCTTGACTTTAAACTTTTTAGAAAAGATACTCTTTGGTATATCAAATATGAAGATACCCTCCAAGTCCTTAGTAAAAAAGATTTTGAAAAGTTTTTTGTAACTACCCAAAATCCAAATCTATCACTCACTACAAATAAGAAAAACAATATCCTAAAAGATAAAGAACCATACCACTTTATGATAGATTCTAAACAAGATGGTTATGTGACTTTACTTGATACTTATGAAGATGGAACAGTAGGGATAATCGCTAAAAATCTTACAATCTCAAAAGATAAAAAGATTCAGTTTCCAGATGAAAAAAGTGATATGCTCTTTGAAGCAAGTATATTGGAAGAGGGAAAAGATACTTTTGATTTATATACTCTCATTTACACTAAAAAACCACTTATTTTAGATAGATTTGCTATGAGTGAGAGTGAACTTATCAAAGATGAAAGATACAAAAATTTTGATGAGTTGATAGAGCTTTTGGATGGCTTTGAATATTGCAGTCTCAAAGTTGTGACAAAGGCAAAATAAGTTCTAAAGTAGTTTTTAAAAGGCTATTTTTTATACTTTTTTGTAAGTCGTGCAAAATCGTAAAAATCACTTAGCATCAAATATTGTATTTCTACATCTTCAAATTTTTGAAGAAGTGGTGGGAAATTTTCATGATACAAGCGAACATCGTTGATAAACTCTTTTGGATAGGAGAGTTTCTCCTCTTTTAAACTTCCAAAACATTCCATAAATTGAATGAAAAGTTTATTGACTCTAAACTCTTTTTGGGATGTTTTATTTTCTAAAAATCCCTCTATCGTTTCAAAATCTTTGCATATTTTTATAAGGCACTGGTGCATTGTGACCCACTTTGACAGCTAGAAATAGCGATATTTTCACATATATTTGTTTGGAGGATTTGATTTATTTTCTCAATATCAAAGCCACATATTTTGACTTCATCAATCTCTAAAAGTGGTCTTTTTATCAAAATAGGCTCGCGTATCATAAGTTCAATAAGTGCTTCTTTTGAGATTGTTCCAATATCAATTTCATTGTTTTTTATTTTGGGTGCAAATGGATTGTAGATATCTGTTGTATCTAACCCTTTAAAAAAAGAGTGAAGAAGAGTTTTTGTCCACTGGGTATCAAGGATATTTCTCGTCTCATAGGTGATTCCATTGAGTGTTAAAAGTTTTTTTTGTTTTGCATTTCCTGCACAGTTTGGTTTTTCATAAAATATTACTTTCATTGTTGCTCTTTTATATTTGATAGATTCTCTATTCATATTTTATACCCTAGAGTAATGATTATTTTATATGCAGTGTTGAACAAATTTGGTAATAAAAATCTTAGTAACCTTTGGCTATAATCTTCCAAAATTATGAAACCAAGGGTTAAAAAATATGTTTGAAACAATTATAGGGCTTGAAGTTCATGCTCAATTAAATACAAAAACGAAATTATGGTGTGGATGTGCTACAAGTTTTGGAGCAACACCAAATACTAATGTTTGTCCAATCTGTTTGGGTCTTCCTGGGGCATTACCTGTATTAAATAAAGAAGCAGTTCATAAAGCAATCGCACTTGGAACTGCTATCAATGCAAAAATAAATCAAAAATCAATTTTTAATCGAAAAAACTATTTTTACCCAGATTTACCTACTGGATATCAAATTTCTCAATTTGAAGTGCCAATCGTTGGGATGGGTGAAATTGTAATAGATTTTCCAGATGGAAGTAGTAAAAAAATAGGTGTAACCAGGGCTCACTTAGAAAATGATGCTGGGAAAAATACACACGAAAAAGATTACTCAAAAGTTGATTTAAATCGTGCTGGAACTCCACTTTTAGAAATCGTAAGTGAACCAGATATGAGAAGTGCTGAAGAGGCAGTTCTGTATCTAAAAAAACTTCATTCAATCGTGCGATATATTGATATTAGTGATGCAAATATGCAAGAGGGGAGCTTTAGATGTGATGTGAATGTATCAATTAGACCAAAAGGGGATACGAAACTTTATACAAGATGTGAAATCAAAAATATGAACTCTTTTAGATTTATTGAGCGAGCTATCAAATATGAAGTAAATCGACAAATTGAAGCTTGGGAAGATGGCGTGTATGAAAAAGAGGTTGTTCAAGAGACAAGACTTTTTGATGTAGCAACTGGAGAAACTAGAAGTATGAGAGGGAAAGAGGATGCGGCTGATTATAGATATTTCCCAGATCCAGACCTTTTACCAGTTATCGTAACTGATGAGATGATTGCTGAATTTAGTCAAATTCCAGAACTTCCAGATGCTAAAAAAGAGAGACTTGTAAAAGAGTTTGGAATCCCTGTATATGATGCTGGGGTTATTTGTAGCACAAAAGAGATGGCAGCTTATTTTGAGGAGATGTTAGCTTCTGGCATTAGTGGGAAGAATGCTACAACTTGGTTAACTGTTGAACTCCAAGGAAGATTTAGTGAGGGGATGAATGTTACAACTTCACCTGTAAGTG
>RRZU010935762.1_pt1 | contig 10726 bp, 15 predicted proteins | sample 2165561 | NCBI WGS metagenome assembly RRZU01 (sample SAMN10456909, study PRJNA506462) | wastewater metagenome | isolation source: wastewater sludge | place: USA: Moscow, Idaho | reverse complement strand
GCAGCATTGTATTGAGTCTGTAGCGATAAGTACTCACGTAAAAACTTTCCATGCTCCTCGCTATTTTCAAAAACTTCCCTAACTAAATTTTCCATATATGCCTCCTGATTTATGATAAGCAACATCATATGTATAATACCATATTACTCAGCTCTTATGAAAATTATATGATAGATGAGTTAATTTTAACTGACAAAGATAAATTTTGACATTTAAAAGACATAGTCATTCATGTTATACTATTCGTATAAAATATGTGGAGGATACCATGATGAAAAAAAATTTAGTATTATCCTTAATTGGACTAGCATTAATGACTTCATGTACACCTAATAACAGAATCAATCAACTAGAGCTTCGATTGGAGCAAGTTGAATTAGAAAATAGAAGACTCAAAGAAAGAATAGCAAATATTCAAGACTCATACTTTTATAGAAACTTAGGATTTTATGCTACTGAACCGATTGGAGATAATCCTGATTTATATAGAGAAGTCGTTGACAAGATGAACATAACTATCGACAGCGCACAATATGTTTCAGAAAGAGATAAACTGAATTTAGCAGAACCAAAATATGTAATCGAGATAAAGTATCACTACAATGAACATGAAGGTACTAGCCTAATTGGTCCTTTGGTGATGCAGGGATATCAAAGCGAAAAAATCAGCTTAGAGAAATACTCTTTCTCAAATGTAGATACTGTGAAACGAGAAGACGGAGTGGTTTACTGTACAAAACATTATTCTACAGACACCATAGGCAGCATTTTAATTTTGGAGTTTATGATGAAGACTCCATATGAATACGTTGGTATACACAGTATCGAAACCAATATTGAAAGGTAGGCTATGACATGAAAAAGAAAATATTAATTCCCTTGTTTTTAACTACATTATTACTTACTTCATGTAATTCTACTTCAGGAAGTATTAGAGATTTAGAATATAGGATAAACTACTTAGAAGAAGACAATAAATACTTAGAAAAGCAACTGTATTATTTAGAGAAGCTCGACAATCCTGAACTGGACGAATACACAAAACGCCTCTACGATATAGAAAATCCTCTCGAAATTGAAAATGAAATTAGAATACACTTAAACAGCTTTGAACTTCTAAGTGAAGATGACTTAAACGAAGGAGAAGCAATATTAGATCTGAATTACAGCTATACACATGAACTTGAAAACATAAATGTTTCAGTTAGACCTAGTGAGCTCTCCTATGATAATAAAACATTTGAGTTCACCAACTTTGCAGATTACAATACACGTGAAAACAATGGAATCTTTCATGGAAATGATGGAATTTATATTAAGTATCCAAAAGATAAAATATATTTGAAATTTAATGTCGGAGCATTTGGTATGGATATATATTCTCCAATATTTATTATTGAATTTGATGAGGTGGACCTATGAAGAAAAAATATTATATAACTATGATTTTAATCTTTACTCTATCGCTAATAGCTTTTAAAGTAAATCAAAGGAATCATATAACGGACTTAGAGATGAGAATCATGTTGCTAGAAGACACTCAAAACCAAATGGAATATAGAGCAAATGCATTAGAGAACTCTATTGCCGATAAGAATGACGAATAAAGCCTTTATTATATCGCAGCATTTAAAAATTAAATAGCATTACAAAGGAGCTAGTCATGTACTAGCTCCTAATATTTAATGAAACATATTCCAATTTAAAAACGCAAAAAGTACAGAAGCACTTCCCATAAAAGAAAATATAATTAATGAAAATCTAATAGTAAACATTCTATACCCAGTAAACCAATAAGTTCTAGTAACCCTTCTGCCCTTGTATCCAAATATTGCAATCACACTTAAGATTACCATTAACACTTGAAGTGCAATTTGATAATTACTATATTGACCGACTCCATTGTAGAGAGCAAAGTAGTAATAGTTAATTAATGAGATTGTCCCTGTGAAAATTGATAATAATAACATCTCACACCTCCAGAATACAATTATATATTGAGCTGATACACTATACAATTAATTTTCTCTTAAGAATGTTTTACAAAAAAAGAAGAGACCATAGTCTCTTCATAAAAATTTATTTTTGTTTAATCACTTCAACATCGTATTTATCAAGTTGTGCCATAATATTATTTTTATAGAACTCATCGAAACTCTTGTATCCGTTTATCAAATAAGCCTCATTAGTATTAATTTTAAATGAGCCATCTTGAATCTTAACAATATTATTTATTCCTATTGCTATGAAAACATCTGAAAAATGTTCATTGCCCCAATAGTTATCACATTCAAGTTTATAAACTACCATAACACTATTGAATTTATCATTTTCAAAACCATCTTTTAATTTTAGGAAATAAGAATCTTGAACCCCTAGACTACTAATATTTGTATATGATGTAATACTACTACCATCTATCCTTCCACCCTTTTGTGCAAGTATATTAGCTGAAAACATTTCTTCAGCCCTCTTAAGTATCAAACTCTTTGCATCTTCATCTAAGTCGTCATACTTTACTAAGTACTCATCTAGTCCCTCAACAGTATATTCTTTTGTGCCTTCTTCTACTACTACGCCTTGATCGTAAATATTATTGTACTCTGCAGTCACAACAATCTTATCGCCATTTTTTAAACCAGTCATAGTCTCTGATTGGAAACTAACTTTGCTAATAGTATCATCATTAGACTTGTTCTCAATGAAAGCAACTCCATTAGGTGAAGTTCCATTAAATGATACTTCTACATCCTTAAACACTTTGTCTAAGCTAATTACCTCTATCTCTTCAAGGCCTTCAACAGTTGTTACAATACCCTTGAAGCTCAAACTAATTTTATTTTTCTTATTAGCTTCCTCATTAATAGTAGCAGATAAAGTTATCTTGTCTCCATTAGACAAGTTGTCATCTTTATCAAAACTTATAGCGAAAGAACCTAAGACACTGTCCATTTTGTTAAAGTCCTCAAACTTAATATCATTTAGATTACTTGGATTAGTATTAATTTTTAATGCTTTAGCAACATCCTCTTGCAGTTTCATATAATCTAAATCGTAATATGCACTACCAAGTGTGTCGTAACCAGAAACCTCCACAGTCACATAATCATTTAAACTGATTGACTTCGCACCACAACCAACAAATACTGATGATATAAGCACTAAGACTAATAATAATAATAATTTTTTCTTCATTTAGCATTTCCCCTTTATGATGTATTTTATAAATAATTACTGTATACGTGAATTAATAGTATACTACACTATTGTATATTATAAGTATAATATTATCAATTGAATTTTCACAATTCCAACACAATTCGAACACATTAATTATATTTATTTCGTATAATTATAAACTTCTGAATTAATGCAAGCCCAATAATATTATATCTAACTCTGTCTCTAGTCTATGCATTATAATTCTTCTCATATCCATTAAATATTATATTGATACAGAATTGTTATCATGAAATTCATTGACTGTAATTGCTTCAACTAATTTGTCATAGTCAAATATCAAATCATTGCTTCCTGCTCTGTCTTACTTGAGTAAATTTACCGCTGTAGGAGCTCCATTTACTATTTAAACCTTCACTATACCACTGTCCTTTATTTGATACGCTCTCATAAGCCTTGCACCGTCTTTACTTAATATATCGTTACTTCTTCATGCATATATTATGACAGCTACTACATAGACTCAGTAGGTTGTCATTGGCTAACCACTAGTCAGGTCTAGTCTTCAGTGTAGTTATATGGTGAACACGCTCTGCTGGTGTAGTTACATTATGGCTCAGACATACTTGACATTTATATTCATCTCGCTTTATAATTACTTCTCTCTTACGTCTCCACCGCTTATCATTATATAAGTTATTCAATACTCTTTTGAATAGTCTTAACCATCTCACCAGTCCATATACCTTGAATAGTACATACAAGATTAGGATCTAAATTGCTTTCAGCTATTCCCATTTCTTTTAATCTAGCTTTGTTATGGTCTTGTGAAGTATAGTTCTCATAGCAGAAGTCAATGTGCTTGCTATTTCTTCATTCGTCAGTTCATGTAACAAAGCACCATCAACTATATGCTGATGTAACTCATCCATATTCTTTAACTTTTCTTTATCTTACATTTAATCCCTCCTATAATTTTGTATTAAAAAAGCAACCAATTAAGGTTGCTTGAATTATTTTATCTAATTTCATCATAATTGTATTCTTTGATAATTTTTTCTATTAACTCGCTGTTTTGATTATATGTTGTTTCAGGCATATAAATTTTAAGCAATTCTCTTATATCAAACGTAGTCGCATAATACATTTCTTTTACACTTTTAATGAAATATAATTCTGCAATTATATACTCTAAGCTTGAATGTAATTTGTTGTTGTCTTCATAGTTTGACTTAAGCTCTATGACACTTTGATAGGGTTCTTCAATACAACTATTTACCTTACTTAATAGATTAAAGTAATTTATCCACGCCTTATTTATTCTGTCATCTCCATACATAAGTACAAATTGTTGATAATCAATGTCTCTAACTACGCGTAGTAATCCAATTGTGTCACCCCAATCCGTTGGATTGGACAGTTTTAAATATTGTTTCATATTTTCGTTAGATATCGATAATTGATGCTTTATTTGCTCTTTTGATTTATCTGACTGATATCTCTTAAATTCAATATCACTAGTTTTTTAAAACTAGAAAAACTAAATACTAATGTCATAATTGCTGTTAATAACGTTAACCATTCAATTATTTTTTTGTCTTTACTTTTTTGGTGTTTAAATGCTGTTTTATTATTCTTTTTACTCACTATTTAAAATCTCCTCTGATGTCATAATATATCTATCATACACCAAAGTATACTTTTATCAATACGTTTAGGAATTGGCAAACAAAAGGAGAGGTCTTATCCTCTCCTTAACATTTGAGATTTAAATAATAGAAGTATATTGTTCATAATTTGAACCAATCATTTCTTTTAGTTCATCAGGCAATGTATCCATTATTTTATTTATTTCTTGTTCAGAGCACATACTTTTCATATATGATCTAATATTGTATAACAAATCCTTTAGCCTTGCATCTCTATCCCACAATATAGTTTTTATCTCATTGTTAATTTCTTCAACTCGAACTAAGCATTTTTCTTCATACACGTAGTTCATTCTTATTTTTTTTTCTTCTATAAAATTCAATTCTAGGATAACAAATTTTTTCTCCTTATAAACTCTTAACTCAGTATATATGTCATTAAATATATTATCTATAAGTTCATTGATTTGTACACCTTCATTTAAATATATGCTAGTCAATTTTTCAATGTTATAGTTAATTAACTCTTTATAATCCATTTAAATCATCTTCTCCAATTCTTTTACTATCTCAGCCATATATTTTTGTGACTCCAATAAAACTTGTGGTTCTCTACTCTTGGCACTTCCATATATTTTATTTACCCTTGTGTTTATATATCTAACGAGTATTCCATCATTAGTTGTGTTTGGATCTAATTTATAAATCAATCCTCGAAATTTAGGATATAGCGAATTACCCTTAGGCTCTATCCCTTTTTTCTCTAATATCATTGAAGCTGCTTCATTCGCATCCTTGACTAGGGAGTCTCTTATTTTTTGCCTAGCAAGTTCTGGCCTTTTAGATATAAGTAGTTCATCCAGTTCACTTTTCTTACCACGGTACTGCATAGCTCTTAATGTTTCTGTTATTGCTTCTATTTCGTCAGGGGAAAGATTGCCTTTATCTAAGGCTTCCACTTTTCCTTTTATGTCTAATTCTATACTTATCCTTGCATCTTCAAACATTTTATTAAAGTCTAAATTTGGAATATATGATTCAGCCTCTCCAAGGAAACCTTCTCCAACTTCAATATCACCATAAATAATTTTCCTATGAATATACTCTCTATCCTCAAAAACATATTCTTTTTCAGTAACTGTTTTCTTTTTACTATCATCTACCTCTTTTTGAAACTCTTGCCACATGACATCTAATCCAGTTTCTTTGTGGTAAATTACAAATGCATTATTATCTATATTAAAATCAGTTATTTCACCATCTAGTATTGCTCTTAATACTCGACATATCATTAGAGCAAATGCATTTTTACTTCTATATGGTCTAAATAGAGCTAATACAGTTAAATATTTATGATCATACCCTTCTTTTAACATATCCACAGAAACAACTACTTCAGTGTTATTTGCTTCTATTTCCAATAGATTATCATTAAGTGCATCTTTGCTCAACCCACTATGTATCAATGTAACCTTCTTACCTTTTTCTTCATACCATTTCTTTAAATCATTAGCATGCGCTATACTAGTGGCGACAGCCAGAATTTTATGAGGAACATCTGGTGAAAGCTCTACTAGTTCATCTAATTTTTCTATACTTTTTTCTATTACTTCGTTTGAGCATTCCTTAGACAAAGCAACAGATTTCTCAACCCAATTTTCATCTTTTATCTCTAGAATTTCATCTTTAGTATATTTATTGCTATCATCAGGTAAAGTAAAATACATTTCACTATTTTCAACTGTAAATTTTCTTAGCAATTTTACATATTTTAACGCCATTACTTCTGACAACTTTGTTTCGTGTATCTTTTCACCAGGTAACTCTATACCATCACCTCTGTAAGGAGTTCCTGTTAAGTGTAATACTTTAGCATCATTGAAGTATTCTAAAGCATCTACCCACGTTTGTGCTATTGAATGATGTGCTTCGTCCACAATAATCATATCAAAAAAATTGCGTTCTACTCTATTTAACAACGAATTAGGATTATCTTTATATAATTTATGTACATTTGCTACTACGAAGTTGCAATTTTCTAAACTAGTATCAAGCATATCTTTATCATATTCTTCTACCACTGGTAGATCCTCAGGATCAAATAAGACATCATAATTTATCCAAAAGTTAGACTCTAAAGGATGTAATGTTTTAATTACACTATCTTTAGTTATTAATCCTGGAGTTATTATTAAAACACGCTTTTCCGAAACTCCATATGGAGCTATTGAAATTAAACCACTCTTTCCAGTTCCAGTTGGCAACACAACCAATGCTTCCCCTTTTGGATTCTCTTTGAAATATTCTTTAATTTTCAAGTATGCCTCTATCTGTGGCTCTCTGAGCCTGTTATTACCTTCAATATTTGGTGTGGTTTCCATAAAATAAGACATATCATCACTCCTTTAACTGATTTATTCTATTATAGCAAAGATATGAAATAAATGGTACTTACTTCATGTATGATAGGTAAATGAGTTGCACACAAAAAGACACCTGTTTCCAAGTGCCTTAGTGTATTTAAAAGGAGGTGAATTTACATTTTACCTAATATCATAGTACCATACCTCTTAGTGTCATAATGTGCCATGATTCATAAATTAATTGCCGTTAAAGCTTCTTCATGTAATCTTTGTATATGGCGTATATAGTAATTCATATCTACAGCTATCTGTTCCCACTTCTTTCGTTCAATATATCTGCCAAATAGAACTGTTCTATATCTTATATATTCCATTATTGCAGCCTTTAATCTTTCTTTCGCATTATTAGCTTTAATATATTGCTTAATATATAACTTTTCTTTTTCAATAAGTTCACCTGTTAAATCGCCCATAGTGTCTGGACTGTTTCTACTGCTTCTTGGCATATCTGTTATATGAGGGCTAATGTTTTCTAAGCAATCCCTTATCTCATTAACATCATTCTTTTTATTGTTTGTACGTACACATAGATAAAAATATTCACTTAGTATATCTGCTTTTCTTTTTTGTTCTCTATTCACAATTAACCCTCCATAATCAATATTTAATAAATTCTTTAATTAAATGGAATATCATCATTATCAATAGTGTAGAATCCATCAATGTCATTCATATCACTTTCACTACTTCTTGATGCTTTTTCTTTATACCAGTCTAGAAACTGTACTCTCTCAACTAAAATATATGTTGTATATCTTCTACTACCATTTTTAGCTAAGTAACAACCACTTTGTATTCTTTCATTAACTGCACAAAGTTTTCCTATGGTTAAGTAGTTCGCACTGCTTTCTATATAAATAGTATTACTATCAAATGTGAAAAATACAAACTATAATCATCCGTAGAGCCGTTACTCTCGTTAAATGAGAAAGAGTATTAAAGAAACCTAAAACTACTTCTAGGCTTATCCAGTTGCCTAATATGGTAGTAGAATTATTAAGGTAATTACTCTTAGAAGAGAAAGAAAAGAAAATGTTATTAGGAATTGATTGGCAAGGTGAAGGTGGTAAAAAAGGAAAGGTAGAAGACAACTACATCTTCACTAATAGATATGGTTTTTGGTACTACCCAGATAGCTATTATAATATGTGGACTAAGTTCTTGGAACGAAATAAATTAAAGAAGATAACCTTTCATGAATTAAGGCACACAGCCGCATCGATACTAATTTTTGGAAACTTAGATATTAAAAGTATTCAGAAAATATTAGGTCATACTAGATCTGCAACTACATTAGATGTCTATGGACATATATTCCAATCTGTAGATGAAGAAGCTGCTCGAGTCATGAAAGAAACATATTTAGTTCAAGAAAATGAAAATCTGCCCCTTAGAGACTAATTAATACAGGCTCTTTGTCAAATGGTGTTGATAGAATAAAATATTAAATTTTGAAATGGCTTGGGTAATTTTTACTCAAGCTATTCTTTTTGTTTTGCTCATATGAACGTAATTAAATTTATGAAAACTAAGTAATATTCGGAGTCTTAAATTATTAAAACTACGATACCCATACGAACTTCTTTTGATGGTCTTAATCTTGTTAATAATACCTTCTATTCTGCCATTACTATACGAACTATTCATCGTATTTTCTATGTATTCACTGTAATGATATCCTGTGTTCAGTGCAGTTATCATCTTCTCAGACAAATTTAAATTTCCTCGATACGCATTAAGAGTGTTAGTGAATAAATTGTAGTCTCTTATCGAAACTGACAACATAATAGACTGCATAAATTCATAGCATATCTTAAGTGTCTCATCAATTGCTAAAATACTCTTAACTACCTCATATTCACTCATCCAATACTTGTAGTGAATGAAGTGATGGAAATCAGAAAGTTTCAATTTACTTTTTGGCTTCAGTAACAGTTTCCAGTACCTTTTTAAAACTTTGTATTCAAATGAACTAGTATCATATTTCTTCATAATTTGAACTCTAGTCATATTAAATGCACGAGTGAAATTTTGGACAATATGGAAAGGATCAATAACTATTTTTGCGTTTCTAAATAGTTCTTCAGATAGCGAAATATATGGTGAATACATATCTACAACAATATATTTCACATTATTTCTAACTTCTTTTGGAAACTTGTTAAAATATCTTTCCAACATAAATTTTCGTCTATCAGGCAGTATATCGATAATCTCTGAATTATCTGCATTAATGAAAATAAAGCTCATCGCAGCATCAACTGATTTAACTGATTTAAATTCATCAAAGGAAATAGCTTCTGGTAAAAACTCAAACGTTTGTTTATGAATGGAATGATTTGATTTTAAAATTCTAACAACGGTACTTATACTAACTTCATTAGAAAATGCAATACTTTTAAAAGAGCCAAGTTCAGTTAAATCAATATAAATTTTAGTTTTAATAGGATTAGAAATAAAGCAATGAGGTGAAACGAAGTTTGTCTTAGCGATGAATGACGATGAACACTCTTTGCAAATAAATCTTTGTTTTCTAAGTTTTAATATAGCTGGGCGATTTGAAATTTTTAGTAGTTTAATATTTGATGACTTAAATCCATTTTTAATAATATTATTGTCATTATAAATAACTCCACACTTGGGACAGCAATCAGGTTTATATGTGAGAGTACCGATAAAAATATGAGTAGAAACATAATTTATATTTTTCTCAATATAGCAATTAGTGTTAAAAGTAATATTTAAATCTTTAATATTGAGCAAGTTTCTGATAAAATCATTAATTAGAATAGACATGCGATCACTCCTTATAGTTTGTTTTGGTAGACACTATATTAATGGAATTTTGATTGAATGTCTATTCTTTTTCACCAAAAAAATAAATAGTGTCAATGGATTATTTCCATCAACACTATTTATTATAGAACCGTATTCTACAGGTGACAGTCCGTTTAATTTTGTCTTAATTCTATCTTCGTTATACCATCTAATATATTCTTCTATTTCCATAATCAACTTATCCGTTGATTCAAACTCTTCACCATAAAACATTTCTTGTTTTAACATTGAAAAGAAATTTTCCATAGGAGAATTATCTAGACAATTACCTTTTCTAGACATACTTTGTGTTATCCTGTTTTCTTCGAGTTTTTTACCCAAGATGAATGTTGATAATGAAAACCTTGATCTGAGTGCAGGATTAGATTATTGATATCTTTTTGGGACTCTAAAGCTTTTCTTAGTGACTCGTTTGTTAACTTTGTATTTGGATGCTTACTAACCGAATAAGATACAATTTCACCATTAAATGTGTCCAGAATAGGTGATAAATACACTTTATCTTCGCTACCACTAATTTTAAACTCTGTTACATCAGTGAGCCATATTCTATTTGGCTCTTCTGCAAAAAAATTACGCTCAATAATATTTTCAGATATCTTTCCAAACTCACCTTTGTATGAATTGAATTTTCTT
>RRZU010376161.1_pt1 | contig 10726 bp, 8 predicted proteins | sample 2165561 | NCBI WGS metagenome assembly RRZU01 (sample SAMN10456909, study PRJNA506462) | wastewater metagenome | isolation source: wastewater sludge | place: USA: Moscow, Idaho | reverse complement strand
CGCGCGGCGTAGACCGCGAAATTGCCGAAATGATGCACCGCACCCACATGGGCTGCGATAACGACGCCCCCAATACCTTGCTGCACGCGGCGCGCTGCGCTCTGGCCGATGGCTGGGCTGGCTCCATGATCGCGACTGAGCTGTGCGACGTGCTCTTTGGTACGCCCAAGCCCAAGATGGCCACGGCCAACCTTGGTGTTATCAAAAAGGATACGGTCAATATTTTGGTGCCCGGGCACAACCCCGTAGTGTCCGAAATGATTCTGGACGCAGCTCGCGACCCTGAAATGGTCGAGCTTGCCAAACAGAACGGAGCCACCGGCATTACGGTGGCGGGTCTGTGCTGTACCGGCAACGAACTGCTCATGCGCCAGGGCATTCCCATGGCCGGTAATCACCTGATGACAGAGCTTGCCATTGTGACCGGGGCGGTAGAAGTGGTTGTGGTGGATTATCAGTGCATTATGCCCAGTCTTGTGCAGGTTGCTGGCTGCTACCACACACGTTTTATCGATACGGCCTCAAAGGCGCGCTTTACAGGTGCAATCCATTTTGATTTCCACCCTGAAACTGCCCGCCAGGAAGCCCGCAAGATCTTGCGCATGGCTGTGGAGGCATTTGTGGAGCGCGACCCCAAACGGGTGGAAATTCCCGTTGAGCCAGTGAGCATCATGACCGGGTTCTCCAACGAGGCCATTCTTGAAGCCCTTGGCGGCACGCTCGATCCCTTGCTGGATGCCGTTAAGGCTAGCACAGTGCGCGGTTTTGTGGGCGTGGTTGGTTGCAACAATCCCAAAATCAAGCACGATTCGGCCAACGTCGGGCTCATGAAGGCGCTGATCAAGAAGGATATAATGGTGCTGGCCACCGGCTGCGTCACCACGGCGGCGGGCAAGGCTGGTCTGCTGGTTCCCGAAGGTGCATCCATGGCTGGCCCCGGTTTGCAAAGCCTGTGCGGCGCTCTGGGTATTCCCCCGGTGCTGCACCTTGGCAGCTGTGTAGACAATGCCCGCATCATGCAACTTTGCGCCCTTATTGCCAACGCGCTTGGTGTGGATATTTCCGATCTGCCCGTGGGCGCGTCATCGCCAGAATGGTATTCGGAAAAAGCGGCGGCCATCGGCATGTATGCTGTGGCCAGCGGCATCTACACACATCTTGGCCTGCCGCCCAATATCCTTGGATCGGAAAAGGTTACGGACCTTGCCCTTAATGGCCTGGAAGAAATTGTGGGCGCATCCTTTGTGGTGAACGACGACCCCGAAAAGGCGGCTGATCTGCTGGATGCCCGCATCAGGCAAAAGCGCGAGGGCCTGGGCTTGCAGCCATAGGTTTGAAGCCCCAGGTTTGCACCCCCATGTATGCAGGGCGGGGCAGGGTGGTGGCAGCCCCTGCCCGCCCCGCAAAGTGCACTAGCCGGGCAAACCCTATGGCTAATCCCAACGGCTAATCCCACAATTAAATAACATATTTAAATTGCACAGGTAAATTCCAGGAGCTTGCATGAAGATTGCCATTTCTGGCAAGGGCGGCGTGGGTAAAACATCGCTAACTGCATGGCTTGGCGATTATCTGGCGCGGCGTGGTGAAAAAGTCTGGCTTGTGGATGCCGACACGGCGCTTTCACTGGGGCAGGCATCGGGTCTTGAACGCGCGGCGCTGCCAGAGCCTCTCACCGGGCGCGCAGCGCTTATTGAAGAGCGCATTCGACCAGCCGGAAAGGGCGGCATGATGGATCTTGACCCGCATGTGGGCGATTTACCAGAAGCCCTTTCTGCATCCTTGCCTCTGGCTGGCCCAGCCGAAGCCGCGCAGGGCGAAAAGCGCCTGCTGGTCATGGGGCCGTTGACCAATGCCGGGGGCGGCTGCGCCTGCGAAGGCAACGCTCTGCTCAAGGCTCTGCTGGCCCATCTGGTGCTCGACAGGCGCGAGTGGGTGCTGGTGGATATGGAGGCGGGCGTTGAGCATCTGGGTCGCGGAACTGTGGCCCATGTGGATGCCTTGCTGGTTGTATCAGAGCCAAGCATGCGCTCGTTGGAAACAGCCGCCGAGGTGGCCCGTATGGCCAGCGAGCTTGGCTTGCGGCGTCAGGTGCTGGTGATCAACAAGGCCACGGCACTGCAGGCCGCCCAAATGCCGCCTCTGGCGCACCTGCCACAACAGCGCATAAGCATGCCCGATCTTGAGGCCCTGCGCCAGCGGCAGATGTATTCAGGATCAGTGCTGGGCCTGGGCCAGCAGGCAGAAAAGGAACTGGACAGATTTTGCGAGGCCCTGCTGCAAAAAATCGAGCAAGGCAGCAGCCCTGCAAAATAATGGCAAAGCCAAGATTGGCAATTTGCATGCGGATCAACAGATCAGCAAGGCCCATTTCAGCCCCGGTACAGCCGGGGCTTTTTCGATTTTTGACCAATGGGGAATTGGAGGCGGTTATCCTCTACGGTAGGTCTTGCCTGATTTGCTGGCCCTGCGCGTTAAAGTTGCGCACAAAGTTCAGACAATCCCGCCCAGCTAGCGGGCGGCTAAAGTAGTATCCCTGAAATGTCTGGTAGCCGATGTGGGCAAACACGCGCAGCTGCTGCTCGTCTTCCACACCTTCCACAACCGTGGTTATGTGCAGGCTGCGGCTCAAGTCCAGAATACTGCGCACAATCTGTTCCTGCACATTGCAGTTGAGGCTTTCGGTCAGCGAGCGGTCAACCTTGACCGTAGTAACGGGAAAGGCTCTGAGATAGCGCAGCGAGGTATGCCCCATGCCAAAATCGTCAATGGCAAGGCGTACGCCCAATACCCGCAGCCGGGTGAGCAGATCAAGCGTGTGCGAATCCGGCTCAAGAATGGAAGATTCGGTAATCTCCAGCTCAAGTTGGGTGGGGGTAAGCTTTTGCCCGTACAGGGTATCCAGCACCATTTTGGCAAAGTCGGCGTTGCGCAACTGGCGCGGGGTAATGTTTACGGCCATTACCAGATCGTGCGGCACGGCAGCGCTCCATGCTGCACGCTGTTTGCATGCCTCTAACAGAATAAACTTACCAAGCCGGTCGATAAGGTTCATGTCTTCGGCAAGGGCAACGGTAATGGGCGGCGCAATTGGCCCGTATATGGGATGATCCCAGCGCAGCAGGGCTTCCACCCCTACCACGCGCCCCGTCGCATGGTTACACTGCGGCTGGTACACCAGATAGAGCTGATTTTCCTTGTCATTCAGCGCGCGTTCCAGATCATTGGCCAGGGTGTGGGCCAGCCGTCCCACTTCGCCGGGAAGGGTAAGGCACTTGCGCGTATCGGGCGAGACTGATTCGCAGCGGCAAGCAACTTCCAGCAGGGTTAGCATCACCCCTTTGCCGTGCTTTTCGCGTACTGCGTCTGAAAGTGCCACAAAGGGCAGATAAATGAAAAAGGCCAACGTAAGGTTAACAAGCTGAACCACGGGCCCGTTGATGCTGCCCGTGGCCACATAGCCGCTGATCAGCGGGGGCGTTGTCCAGGCTACGCCAACGCTGGTGTGTGGTATAAATTCTAGAAGAGTGGCGGCGTAGGCCACAACTGTCTGCACTGCAGGTGCAAGCAGAAAGGGAATGGCAAAGGCCGGGTTAAGCACAAGCGGCACGCCGAAAATAAGTGGTTCGTTAACATTGCACAGCGCAGGCACAAGGGCCAGAAGGCTGAGTTTTTTCATGCCCCTGTCGCGACAGCGCACCAGCATGGCAAAGCAGAGGGCAAGGGTAGAACCAGAACCGCCCATGCAGGTATAGGTATCAAAAAAAACCTTGGTGAAAATATACGGGGGGGGCGAGCCGAACATGACCGCCTTGGCGTTGGCCAGGCCAGCCGGGGTGAGGATATTTATCTCGACCGTGTTGAGAACGTTGGGCCCGTGAGCGCCAAAAAACCATAAAATTTGAGAGGACAAGCTGGACAGCAGCCCAAAACCCAAGCCGTTGCCGCTGTGCTGAAAAGGCAGGGCCAGCAGTTTGCTTGCGGTTTGTTGCAGGTCTGTTGCGCCGTAAAATGTCAGCATCAGACGTATGCATGCAAAAAGCAGAATTGTGGCCGTGGCTGCGGGCATTACCGTAACCACATCACGCACCACAGGGTCGTGCCCGGCAACTTCTTCTGGCAGATGAAAAGCACGTATCCGCGCCAGACGTACAAAAACAGAGCTGCTGGTCATGGATACGATCATTGCGAGCAAGAGGCCCCTGTCCATGGAAAAGCTGATGGCCCACGAACCTGTTTCTTCCGGAGCCACAATGACGAAAAAGCACGATAGCACAACAAGCGAGCCCAACATGGGGCTTATGGGGGGGGCAGAGGGGCAGGTTAAACTTGCGCGCATGGCGTTTGCCCCGCCCAGTGCACAGGCCAGCGCCAAAGCAGCTATGCCAAAGGTAGCCGAGGTGATGTTATCGCAGGCGCGAACACCCATCGGGCCAAGCAGGGCATCAACGGCTCTTTGAGCTTCTGCAAAGGGCAGGTTGCGCAGCAGCAGGGTAAAAGAGCCAACAAGAATCAGCGGCAAAACAATGAACAGACCTCTCCTAATGGAGAGAAATGCCGGACGCGCACTCAGGTCGTCCAGCAGGCACAAAAGCGATTGGGCCAGGTTTTTGCTGTTCATATAGTGGTTGTCGCTTGCAAACTCACCCTTGGGGTTACAGATTTTCGCAACACAGGGCGCAAAAACCGATATTTTGCCTGTAACCCGTAACAAGCGGATTCCGTTAAGGAAGCGCAAGGCAAAATGGGAATTTAATTGCCCTTTATGTAATATCAGGAGTAAAAACAATCAAGCTGGTGGGTGTGGAACACCAAAAAAATTCGGTGCTTATGTATGTTCATTTATGAAATACTGGTGGGTGCACAATCGAGGTTTGGTAGCCTGGTTGTGTTTAGTTTGGCTGAAATGGACAGATGCTCAGGCAAAAATTAAATTTTGCATAAAGGGTAATTTTAGCTCACTACTTTTCATATTTTTTATGATCTGGGGTGAATGAAATCAGTTGGCCCTATATTTTTTTCAGTACCTGCCATTATTACTTAATCATTTTACTGATGCATGGATTGTTTAGGTGTTTTATCAAGAGCATAAACAATGCTGATAAGAAAAATCGTGCCAAAAAACATGAATTGCGCACCAAAAATCCAGAAAACAAGCGGCACGGTAAAATAAAAAGCCCGCATGCCCAAAGAAAAATGGTTTGCCCCCATGTTGAGGTATTTTTCTGCCATGCAGCCCATGCGGGATTTGTCTTCAGGCCCGCCCTCTACGCCCAGCATAAAGGCAACATGTGTGTAGAGCCTGAGTGACGAGGTAAAGCAGAAGAATGCCAGAAAAAAATTCAGCAGCAGGGCCAAAATTTTTAGGGAAACATGTCTGATGTAACCGAACCAAAAAAATTCAGCGAGTGCCAGGTGTGCCGCACATTTTCGCCGTTGCCGGTAAGCGAAAGCACGCCTACGGCCAGCAACACGCTGGTTGATGCCATAAAGGTAGAGGCCATGGTGGCATTGCGCAGCGTTTGCACGGCGAGGATGCTGTTTTGTTTTTCAAGAACAGATGCAACCCATTGCGCTCTTGCAGTGCGGGATATGCCGTGGATGGTAAAGCCGGGATCAACCCCTTCTTTGTGGCGAATATAGAGATTGTACGCCGCGTAGAGGGCCACGGACAAACAGAAGAATACCAGATCAAACGTATACATAAGCCCTCCATTGGCGTGCACGGCAACAATTGGTACCAGTCTGCGTATACTACAGCTGTAGCCGCCGTGTACGCAACTGCAATGGGTGGAGAGCGCCGGGCCCATTGCCGAGCATGTGCGCCCCCGAGCATGTGCGCCCGAATGTGTGGCAGCTCGTTCTCCCTTTTGCCCTGCAATGCCCTTTGGTGTGTGGTTTGCCGTGCGGCATTGCAGGGCAGGGAACAATAGTGCTTAAAAGCTGAAAGATTCAGGCGGATTGCCGGTGAAATCAAACATGTATGCTGTGCCGTGATCTACGCTAAAAACGGTAAAATCGGGGTTTTCTGCCGAGCCGTATATGGAGCGCACAAGACCGTTGTTTGCAATAATGCGCTGTTTGATCTGCATGTTGTCGTCAAGATTGGCCTTGCCCTTTACCCGCAGGGTGACCATTTTGGGCGAGGTGCACGAAAATTCCAGCCGGGGATCTGCCTGCAACTGGGCAAATGTCTGCTTGCTGCGGGCGGTGCAGAACCACAGGCGGCCATCTTCGGCAAACTGAAACTGAAAAGGCCGCACTCGTGCTTCGCCAGCGTCGGATGTGGCAATAAATACAGTGGTGTTGGCCGTGAGGAAGTCGATTACCTTTTGCATGGTTGCTCCTTTTATGTTCGATATCGAACTATTGTTGTATTATAAAACGCGCAGGATGCGCGGGGTTTTCAGCCAAATTGCTTGTTCGCTGTTAGCGAGGCACGTGCTTATACAGTGCTAGCCAGGGGATTTACCGCTGAAGTTGCGCAGTATTTTTTCCAGCCCCAGCACAAGGGTTTCTCTTTCTGCCTGGGGCATGTCGGCCCATACGGCACTCAGCAAAATTTGAGAGATGGCGGCAAAATCTGGCCCAGCCGCCACTGCCTTGGGCGAGAGCGAAACCAGGGTTACCCGCGAATCTTCACGCGAGGGGGTTTTAAACACATACCCTGCCTGCTCAAGCTTGCCGACAAGTGTGGTTACGGTATTCTTCTGCTTTCCAATGGCCTCTGCCAGGGCGCTCATGGGCATGGGGCCGCGCTCGGCAAGGGCATGCAAAATAGCGCCGTGTGAAGGTGCTAGGCCAGCGTGACCTCGTTTTGCCAGCTCTGCCACAAGCAGATTGTTGGCTTGCTCGCGTATGCGGCTTATAAGAGCGACAATGTGATCAGTCTTCATGGGGGGAAAATTAATTCGACGTCGAACTAATGTCAAGCGAATACGGCAAACAAATTTATTCAAAACACATTCAGTGCCCTGCAAGCACGGTTTCCAAATGGCGCAGCCACAGAGCAACCCGCACAAAAAATCCCCGGTTCTGCCAGTGGCAAAGCCGGGGATGCTCTGTGCTGTGCACGCCCGAGGACGCGTCCAGCCTGAATTTATGGCAAATCTTACTTGTCAGACTGCAACTTGAGGCCAGCCTCAAAGTGGTTGAGCTTCATGGCCCGGCGCACTTTTTCAAGGGTTTTGGCCGCCTTGTTGTAGGCTTTTTCCGTGCCTTGTTTGAGCACGTCAATGACAAAGGGAATGTCCTGCTCATATTCGTGGCGGCGGGTACGGATGGGGCCAAGAATCTGCTGCATGATTTCGTTCAGGAATTTTTTTACCGCCACATCGCCCAAACCGCCGCGCTGATAGTGGGCCTTCATTTCGTCAAGGTTGGGGTAGGGCGAGTTGAACTTGGCAAAGTCTTCGGGCGTGGCAAAGGCGTCCAGATAGGTGAACACCGTATTGCCCTCGATCTTGCCGGGGTCTGAGGCCTTGAGGTGGCCGGGGTCGGTGAACATGCTGAAAATCTTGTCGTGCACTTCTTTTTCAGAATCGCTCAGGTAGATGCAGTTGCCGATGGATTTGCTCATCTTGGCCTTGCCGTCAATGCCGGGCAGGCGCAGGCAGGCGGCGTTCTGCTCCAGCAGAACCTGGGGTTCCACGAGCGTGTCGCCATAGATGCTGTTGAACTTGCGCACGATTTCAACCGTCTGCTCAATCATGGGCTTCTGGTCTTCGCCCACGGGCACGGTGGTGGCTTCAAAGGCCGTTATGTCGGCAGCCTGGCTGATGGGATAGGTGAAAAAGCCCACGGGGATGCTCTGTTCAAAATTCTTTTGGGCAATTTCGGCCTTGACCGTGGGGTTGCGCTGCAGGCGCGACACGGTAACAAGGTTCATGTAGTGGAAGCTCAGCTCGTACAGCTGGGGCAGCTGCGATTGAATGAAGATGGAGGACTTGGTGGGATCAATGCCGCAGGCAAGATAGTCCAGCGCCACTTCAAGAATGTTGTTGCGCACCTTTTCCGGATTGTCGGCATTGTCGGTGAGGGCTTGCGCGTCGGCCAGCATGATGTAGATTTCATCAAAGTTGCCAGAATTTTGCAGCAGAACGCGCTGCTTGAGAGATCCGGCAAAGTGTCCGATGTGCAGCTTTCCCGTGGGGCGGTCCCCGGTCAGAATTATCTTGCTCATAATGTTCTGCGCATGCCCCTGACGCGTGACATCAGGAACGCAGCCTCCATTGGTGAATTTTTTGCTGTTGTAGCGCGGGCTTGCCCGCAAAATACAGCCGCCTCGCAGTGATTGCGCAGCGGACTGGGCGTAGCTTTTTTTTATACACCAAGCCTGCCCCGGCCACAAGGGCCAGGGCGCAGGCGCCCTGGTGCATGCGTTTGGCGCAAATGGTTGGGGCCAAGTATTGTGGCCCAAGTATGTGGCCCAGATATCTGGCTGCGGTATTGCTTGGGGGTATCTTGCCGGGTGATCTTGTGCGGCGGTCTGATGGGGGGGAGTGATGCCACAGGTGAAGGCCGATGGCAAAAGCTTGATGACGCAGATGCCAGAGCCATGATTCTCAATAATTTAACGCGGGGCTCCAATGCATGTGACTTTATTCACTTGCGACTGGTTCAACGCAAGCGTATGTTCTGGCCGTGGGCGTCGAGCAGTTGCCTGGCGTGCACAGAATTTTATTTCGATGTGGTTTCAGAGCGTTATGTGTTTTGACGGGTTTGTGCCTGTAACGGGAGTGCTATCATGAAAAAGATGCTTTTTGCCGCTGCCTTGTGTTCATTGATGTTTGCCGCAACAGCCTTTGCGGGCGAGCCCCAGCTCTACACCAAGGAAACCCTTAAAACCTGGAACCGCGACAACGTGGCAGGTGGTCAGGGCACGCTGTACGGGCAGTTTGGCTTTAACCGCAACGACGCAACAAAGGACATGGTCATTAAGGAAATAGGCTGGATGACCCTGCAACCCGGTGCATCCATTGGCATGCACAAGCATGAGAACAATGAGGATGCCTACATTATCGTTTCTGGCCAGGGCGTGTTTACCGACAGCGCAGGCAAGGAAACCCCGGTCAAGGGCGGCGATATCACCATCGCCCGCTTTGGCGACACCCATGCCCTCAAGAACAACGGCAAGGAACCCCTGGTATTTCTGGATGTGATCGGCCAGCGGTAGGCCGCTTGATATTTGCCCGTCTTGCCTTGCAATGCATAAAACGCCACCCCGGCTGCTGAGGCCGGTGGTGGCGTTTGCCATAAAGGGGCTGTGGGCTTTATTCGCCCGATTTGTCTGTGGTCAGCAAGCATACGGCACCGAGCACCAGCGCGCCGCCAAACCAGCCAGCGGCACTGAAACACTCATTCCAGAAAAGCCATACCCACAGCGTGCCCAGCACCGGCTCCAGATGGCAGGTAACTGCCGCCCGCACAAGGCTTATGCGTTTGAGCCCCTGACCGTAGCAAATGTAGGCCATGTAGCAGGTAAGCAGACCCAGAGCAAACAGCCAGCCCCATGTATCCGGCGCGTGGTTGATGCTTATGGGGCCGCCAAAGCCAAGTGCTGCCACGCCGCCCAGCAGCATGTAGCCGTAGATGCTGGCTGTGGAGTAGCGGCTTTGCCACCAGCGGTAAAAGGGATAGTGCGTGGCATAACACAGGCCGGAAAGCAGACCAAAGGCAATGCCCGCAAGGGATGCTTGCCCCGGCAGGCTGCCGCCTGAAAAGCAGACCATGGCTGTGCCACAAAGGGCAATGCCCACGGCCAGCGCCTTGCGTTTGGTGATACGCTCGTTAAACAGAAAGCGTGAAAAAACAGCCACCCACACGGGAGCTGTGTACAGCAGCACGACGGCAGTTGCCCCCCCGCTGAGCTTGATGGCCATTTGCATGGCCCCAAAAAACACGCCAACGCCCCACCCGCCAAACAGCACAAAAATCAGGGCATGGCGCAGCGGAATGCGCAGCCCGCCCGTAAGCCCCGCGTGCGCCAGAAAAAAGACGCAGCCAATGCCCGCCCGCCAGAAGGCTGTTTCAAGCGGCAGCACGCCCGCGTGCTGGCAAAATTTGGAAACAACGCCCAGCAGCGACCACAACAGGGCCGCCAGCAGAATCCACATGTATCCGTCTACAGAATTTTGCCGCATGTTTTTTGTAAAGCTATAAGGTGTTAGGCTATGCCCAGCGCAGCGCACACAAGGTTTGCTATCTGCGTTTGGTCTTGCGGCAAAGGGTGGCTGTTCCAGCCCTCGCCAACCAGCCACAGGGGTACGCGCCTACAGGCATCGCTGGCATCATTGTGGTTGCCGTCGGCATTCATGCCGTGGTCGCTGGTAATCAGCACCGCATAGCCAGCCTCGGCCCAGCGGGGCAGCCAGCGGGCCAGCAAGCCGTCGGCCCTGCGGGCAGCGGTGCGGTATTCGCGGCTTTCTGCGCCGAAGATATGCCCGGCATTGTCAATGCCCATGCTGTGCACCAGCAGAAAGTGCGGGCTGTGCAGCCGTTGCAGGCTGGCAGCATCGTGAAAGACCTCGTCGTCTGGGTAGGCATCGGTGCTATAAAAATGGCCGTGGGCAATGGGCAGGGCGGGGTTGTCCGTATGCCGGTCGCGGGCGGGCTCAAAGGGCTGGCAGTTGCACAGTTCGCTCATCCAGTGGTAGGCCGCTGCGGCGGTTTTCAGACCCGCAGCCTGCGCGCGGCTGAAAATATGGGGTTCCGGGCAGGGGTAGGG
>RRZU013040644.1_pt1 | contig 10727 bp, 13 predicted proteins | sample 2165561 | NCBI WGS metagenome assembly RRZU01 (sample SAMN10456909, study PRJNA506462) | wastewater metagenome | isolation source: wastewater sludge | place: USA: Moscow, Idaho | reverse complement strand
TGCTGGGGCTCGATTTCGGTGGTTACCTCAAGGGTGTCGCGCTCGACCGCGCGGCGACTATCCTGCAGGCGCAGGGAGTACGCCACGCGTTGATCAACATCGGTGGTAATGTCATGGCGCTGGGCAGCAAGAACGGGCAACGCTGGCGGGTCGGTATCCAGCATCCGCGTCAGCCCGGTCCGCTGGCAACGATCGAGCTGAACGATGGGGAGGCGATCGGTACCTCGGGCGACTATCAGCGCTACTTTGAACTCGACGGCCGGCGCTACAGTCACCTGCTCGACCCGCGCAGCGCTGAGCCAGTGTTGCACACGCAGGCGCTGACCGTCCTGATCACGCCCCGCGTCGCCGCCGGCACCCTCTCTGATGTGGCTTCCAAACCCTTGTTCATCGCTGGTCGTGACTGGCCGCGCCTGGCGCGCGGGTTAGAGGTCGAGCACGTCCTGCGGGTCGATGCCGAGGGTCGCGTGCAGGTCAGCCGGGCCATGCAGGATCGGCTGGTATACGTCGGCGGCCAGCCGCCGGCGCTCGAAGTGATCCAGTGACTGCTGCCGAGGCGTGCAGAATCGCTTAGAATGCCGACTTGGGGTAATGGATGGGAAGATGATAGGTATTTTTCTCGTAACGCATGGCTCGTTTGGTGAAAGCCTGATTCAGACCGTATGCCATGTGCTGAACAAGCGTCCGCCCTTGATCGCGCAACTTGGGGTCGCAGCACAGGATGACCCGCACGACATCCTGCCACTGGCGCAACTGTTGCTCAAGGAAGTCGACGGGGGCGAGGGCGTCCTGGTGATGACCGATATTTTCGGTGCGACGCCGGGCAACCTGGCGCTCAAGCTGCTCGAACCCGACCACATCGAAGGCGTTGCCGGCGTCAGCCTGCCGATGTTGCTACGCGCCCTGACCTACCGCGAGAAAGGCATGGAAACCATGCTGCAGAAGGCGATCAGTGGTGCCCACGACGGCGTCATGAAGCTGCCGCCGCCGACCTAGGATCAAAGGAGTGCTTTGATGGTACGTGCTGAAACTGCAATCATCAACAAGCTGGGCCTGCACGCGCGTGCTTCGGCCAAGCTGACGCAACTCGCCGGCCGTTTTGCCAGCGACGTCTGGATGGAGAAGGGGGCCCGCCGAATCAATGCCAAAAGCATCATGGGGGTGATGATGCTGGCTGCCGGCAAGGGTTCGACGGTGGTCGTCGAAACCGACGGCAGCGACGAACAGGTGGCCAACGAGGCGATCATCGAACTGATCGCGGACAGATTCGGCGAGGCGGAGTGAGCGCGTCATGAGCTTTACGCTGCACGGCCTGCCGGTTTCCAGCGGCATCGCGATCGGTCAGGCGCATCTGATGTCGCACGCCACGCTCGAGGTGTCGCACCTGGTCATCGCTCCCCGCATGGTCGAGAAGGAGGTAGCTCGCTTCGACGCGGCGGTGTTACGGGTGCGTGTGGAATTCGAGAACCTCAAGGGGCGCATGCAGCACAGCTCGGCCGAATTCGGTGCCTTCATCGACCTGCATTCGATGATCCTTGCCGATCCCGAACTTGCCGAGGCGCCCAAGCAATTGATCCGCGAGCGCCGCTGCAATGCCGAGTGGGCACTGGTGCAGCAGATGGAAGTCCTGGTGGCCCAGTTCGAGAGTTTCGACGATCAATACCTGCGCGAGCGTAGCTACGACGTGCGCCAGGTCGTCGAGCGGGTGATCAAGGAACTCGTCGGCCAGCCGGGCCGGATGTCGCTGCGAACAGGCAAAGGCATCAGGGAAGAGAATCTGATCGTCGTCGCGCATGATCTCTCGCCGGCCGATGTGATTGCCTACAAGGAGCATCGTTTCGCCGCCTTCGTCACCGATGTGGGCGGGTCGACCTCGCATACCGCGATTCTCGCGCGCAGCCTGCGTATCCCGGCTGTCCTCGGTCTGCATAACGCCCGGCAACTGATCCACGACGCTGAGGTGCTGATCGTCGACGGCACGCGCGGGGTGCTGATCGTGAACCCCGATCCGCGCATCCTGGAAGAGTACCGGCTCAGGAAAAGCCAGATCGCGCTTGAGCGCACCAAGCTCAGACGCCTCAAGACGGCCAGCTCGGTCACCCTTGACGGCGTTGACATCGCTCTGCACGCCAACATCGAGTTGCCGGGCGACGTGGCCGATGCGCTGGACGGCGGCGCCGAAGGGATCGGCCTGTTTCGCACCGAGTTCATCTTTCTCGATCGTGGCGACATGCCGACCGAGGACGAACAGTTCGAGGCCTATCGTACGGTGGTCAAGGGGATGGCCGGGCGCCCGGTGACCATTCGAACCTTCGATCTCGGTTCCGACAAGGATGTGCACCCGGAAAAGATGCAGGGCGAGCGCCTGCAGAGCAATCCGGCGCTCGGGCTACGCGCCATCCGCCTGTCGCTGGCCGAGCCGAAGATGTTCCAGACGCAGCTGCGGGCGATCCTGCGTGCCTCGAAGTACGGCAAGATCAAGCTGCTGATTCCGATGCTTTCGCAGGCCCACGAGATCGACCAGACGCTGGCCGCGATCGAGCGGGCCAAGTCGAGCCTGCGCGGTGAGCGGGTTGCCTTCGATGAAGAGATCCAGGTGGGGGCGATGATCGAGATCCCGGCAGCGGCGCTGGCGGTTGGCCTCTTCCTGCGGCGGATGCATTTTCTGTCGATCGGGACCAATGACCTGATCCAGTACACCCTGGCCATCGATCGCAGTGACGAAGAGGTCGCGGCGCTCTATGACCCGCTGCATCCGGCGGTGCTGATGCTGTTGGCACACACCATCGCCAGCGCCGAAAAGGTCGATATCCCGGTTTCGATCTGTGGCGAGCTGGCCGGTGACCCAACCCTGACGCGCCTGCTGCTGGGAATGGGTCTGCGCCAGTTCTCGATGCATCCAGCCCAGATCCTCTCGGTAAAGCAGAAAATCATGCAGAGCAACTGCTCCGAACTGGCACCAATCGTTCGTCGCATTTTGCGCCACGAGGAGCCAGCGAAGATTCGCGAACAACTGGACAAACTCAACGCTTGCACGTGAATTGACTTTTTCGTGGGCTGCGGGTAACTTTCGCCGCCTTGGCGCCGATTTGAACGATCAGCTTGCGGGCGCCCTACAAATGCGGCTAAAGCGCGACATACCCGGTCCGCTTGGCTAGCTGACCGGTTTTTTTGTCACCGATACGATCGCGATGTCACCAGAAAATTCAGTCGGAGTTGTTACGCCGCGGCGAGTATGCTTCATTGAGCCGCTGCAGCTGACGAGTGGGGCTGCCCTGCCGGGTTTCGAACTGGTCTTCGAAACCTACGGCATGCTCAACGCGCAATGCTCCAACGCGGTGCTGGTCTGCCACGCACTTTCTGGCAGTCATCACGTGGCCGGACATTATGCCGACGATCCGGAGAACCTTGGCTGGTGGGATAACCTCGTCGGTCCCGGCAAGGCGCTGGACACCCGCAAATTCTTCGTCGTCGGCGTAAACAATCTTGGTGGCTGCTACGGTTCCACGGGTCCTCTGTCGATCAATCCCGAAACCGCCAAGCGCTACGGCGCCGACTTTCCGCTGGTCACCGTCGAGGATTGGGTTGCCGCGCAGGCCAGGCTGGCCGACCATCTCGGCATCGTCACCTGGGCGGCAGTGATCGGCGGCAGCCTCGGTGGCATGCAGGCGCTCGAATGGTCTTTGCAGTTCCCTGAGCGCATTCGGCACGCCATGGTGATTGCTTCGGCGCCGAAGCTGTCGGCACAGAATATTGCCTTCAACGAAGTGGCGCGGCAGGCGATCATCTCCGATCCGGACTTTCACGGCGGTTACTACGCCGACCATGGCGTCGTCCCGACCAGCGGCCTGCGGCTGGCCCGTATGGTCGGCCACATCACCTACCTGTCGGACAGCCAGATGGGCGAGAAATTTGGTCGTCGCTTGCGCCATGGCGAGCACAAGTTCAGCTATGACGTCGATTTCGAGATCGAGTCGTATCTGCGCTATCAGGTCAACAAGTTCGCCAGTTTTTTCGACGCCAATACCTATCTGATGACCACCAAGGCGCTCGACTATTTCGATCCCGCCTACGACTTCGACGGCAATCTGGCGGCGGCTCTGGCGCGTGCCAAGGCCAGCTTTTCGACCGATTGGCGTTTGTCACCGGCGCGTTCGCGCGAGATTGTGTTCGCCCTGCTGCACAATCGGCTGCGCGTGGTCTACGCGGAGATCGATTGCGGCGCCGGGCATGATTCCTTCCTGCTCGATGACGAGCACTACCATGCACTGCTGCGCGCCTATCTGGAGAACATCGCCGTATGACCGAGCACGAGAGGAGAGCCAAGGCTGAGCAGCGGGAGCGCTTCGACTTTGCGGTGATCGCCAGCTGGATTCCTCCTGGTGAGCGCGTTCTCGATCTGGGCTGCGGTGACGGCAGGTTGCTGCGCTACCTCAGCGAAACTCGCGATGTCAGCGGCTATGGAGTCGAGATCGACCGCGAGAGCGTTCTCGGGTGCATCCGCAATGGGGTGGATGTGATCCAGATGGACATCGAGTGCGGACTTTCCGGTTTCGAGGACAACTCCTTCGCGCATGTGATCATCTCGCAGGCACTGCAGACCATGCGCACTACCGAACGCATCCTCACCGAAATGCTGCGCGTGGCTGCCGAGGCCGTGGTCAGCTTCCCCAATTTCTCGTACCGCGCCAACCGCGCCGCGATCAGCGAAGGGCACATGCCGGTTTCCGAAGACTTGCCCTATGACTGGTTCGATACCCCGAACGTACGCTTCTTCACCATCGCCGACTTCGAGAACCTGTGCGCTCGCCTCGGTATCGAAATCCGCGAGCGTCTGGCTTTTGACGAAGCCGGCTGCGAGGTATGTGAAGACCCCAACCTGAACGGCAGTCTGGCCTTCTATCGCCTCGGACGAAAGTCCTGATGCCTGCCTGGTTGCGTCTGCTGCTGACCAGGCAGATGCTGATCTGCGTGTTCACCGGTTTCAGCTCGGGCCTGCCGCTGTACCTGCTGCTGAACCTGCTGCCGGCCTGGTTGCGTAGCGAAGGGGTCGATCTGAAGACCATCGGATTGTTCGCGCTGATCCAGTTTCCTTACACCTGGAAATTCATCTGGTCGCCGCTGCTCGATCGTTATCGCCTGCCCCTGGGTCGCCGGCGTGGCTGGATGCTGCTCTCGCAGGTCGGTCTGTTGCTGTCGATTGGTCTGCTCGGAGGCTTTTCGCCGTCGAGCGATCTGACGCCGGTGATCTGGCTGTCGGTCCTGCTGGCTTTCCTGTCGGCGACCCAGGACGTCGCGCTCGACGCGTTTCGGCGCGAAATCCTGACTGACCAGGAACTCGGTCTCGGCAATTCCGTGCATGTAAACGCCTATCGCATCGCCGGACTGGTGCCGGGATCGCTGTCGCTGATCCTGGCTGACCTGCTGCCCTGGGCGGAGGTGTTCTGGATTACCGCTGCCTTCATGCTGCCGGGGATGGTGATGGTGCTGGTGGTCAGCGAACCGGCGGTGATCGGCGCCCCGAAGACCTTGCGTCAGGCTGTCGTCGAACCCTTCCATGAGTTTATCGGCCGCAAGGGCTGGCAGGGAGCCCTGCTGGTGCTCGGTTTCATCTTTCTCTACAAGCTAGGAGATTCGCTGGCGACGGCCCTGGCGACGCCCTTTTATCTTGATCTCGGTTTCAGCAAGACCGATATCGGTGTGATTGCCAAACATGCGGGTCTGTGGCCGGCGGTCTTCGGCGGTCTGCTGGGAGGCCTGTGGATGGTCCGTCTGGGCATCAACCGCGCCCTGTGGCTGTTCGGCCTGGTGCAAATGGTGACCATACTCGGTTTCGCGTGGCTGGCGTGGCGCGGCGTGCAAGCGCCCGTCGACGGCGTCGATCGCGCTGCCCTGGCCGCGGTGATCGCCGCCGAATGCCTTGGCGTCGGCCTCGGTACGGCTGCTTTCGTTGCCTTCATCGCACGGGCCACCAACCCCGCCTTTACCGCCACCCAATTCGCACTGTTCACCAGCCTGGCCGCCGTTCCCCGCACCTTCATCAACGCTACAGCGGGTGCCCTGGTCGAGTCGATGGGCTGGATCCGCTTTTTCATCCTGTGTTTCGCGCTCGCCGCACCAGGCATGTTGCTGCTGGTGAAAGTTGCGCCATGGAACGAACCCCTCCGCTTGCCGAGACCCTGATTGTCGCCGCGCAGAGCTTGTCGGCGAGGCTGTCGACGCTCCGCTTCTCGCCGCCGGTCAGCCACGTCTACAACCCGCTGATCTACGCCTGGTCAGCGCATCAGCTGTACCTGCGCCGCTACGGCGCAAGCACCCGCCGGGTGGTCTTCCTGGGCATGAATCCGGGTCCCTTCGGGATGGTCCAGTCGGGCGTGCCGTTCGGCGAGGTAGCCGCGGTGCGCGACTGGCTGGGGATCGAGTCGGAAGTGCACAAGCCGGAAGGTGAGAACCCCTGGCGGCCCATTGAAGGCTTTGCGTGTTCGCGTTCAGAGGTCAGCGGTCGGCGCCTGTGGGGTTTGTTCCGTGAACGCTTTGCTACCGCCGATGCCTTCTTTGCCGAACATTTTGTCGCCAATTATTGTCCGTTGGCCTTTTTTGACCACGGCCGCAATCTGACACCGGACAAGTTGCCGGCAGCCGAGGCGGCAGCGTTGCGCCTTGCTTGCGACACGCACCTGCGGACGCTGGTATCTGCCTTGCAGCCGCAATGGGTGATTGGCGTCGGCGCTTTCGCCGCAACGCGCGCCGCCGCGGCGCTGGTCGGCAGCGGGGTGAGAACCGGACGGGTGCTGCACCCCAGTCCGGCGAGCCCGCTCGCCAATCGAGGCTGGGCGGAAGCCGCAAGCGGGCAGCTGCGCGCGCTGGGGGTCTGGGACTGAGCGCGATGGGAACACGTGTTTTGGCGAGCCGCCGTGAACCGCAGCTTCCCCGCTAGGGTCGCGTGACCAGGCCGAGGTCGAGCATCTGCGTGCGCAGCATGCGCCAGGTGCGCCAGGCGAAAAAGCCCCGCTTGCTCCATCGCCAGACGCGGCGGGGTTGCAGAACGACCAGCACGGCGACGGCCACGGTGACCACTTCGGGGTTTTGCTTGAGGTAATTACTGCCGTTGCGTAGCGTCAACACCGCGCGATCGGCAGTAGCCAGACCTGCCTCAAGAGGCTGCAGTTGCTGAGCAAGCAGCTGCCGCTGGTTGCTGATGCGCTCGAGCAGTCTGCCGCGCTGGATGGCAATGTCAATCAGTTCCTGATTCATTGCGGGCAGCGCCTCTCAGTTGACGAAGATCCTCTCCAAGCTCGGTAATGCTGCTTGCAAAAGGCTTTCTGGTGCTGCGCAACGAGCGTCGCAGAGCAACGTAGGCGAAGCCGCCAGCAGCCCAGAAGAAGGCGATGAAACCGCCCAGGACGAGCAGCCGGTTGTCCCAGAATACGACGATCAACAGCCCGACAGCCAGGATCGTCCCAATCATGAGACAGAACGCCGCCACCTGCGAAAGAAGCAGGAGGCGGACGGCACGCAGCTTCTCTTCCTTGATTTCATTACCGAGAAGCTCGAGGCGCGTGCGTCCGGTAGCCAGTAGGGTCGCAGCGCTGTTCCTGGTGGCAGCCAGGAGGCCGCCACTGACCGGCGTTTCGCTCATGGCCTGGCCGGGTTTGATTTAGCGGCGGCCAATGATCACGCCAAGCAGCAGACCGATGCCCGCGGCAACGCCGACGGCGCGCCATGGATTCTCCTGGACATAATCATCGGTGGCACGCGCGGCAGCCTTGGTGCGGTCGACCAGCGCCGCTTCGGCATCCGCCAGGCGAAGTTTGGCGTCGCGCAGCCGCTCGCCGATGCGTTCGCGCAGATCGCCCATCTTGTCGCCGGCCACGCCGGCGGTGGCGCGCAGGATTTCCTCTGCGTCGGCGACCACCCCTTTCATGTCGGTGACGAGTTTTTGCTTGTTGCTGGCGGAAAGATCGGTAACTTCGGACATGATGGACCTCACAGTGAGTGGAAGGTGATGACAGGAATCACAATGTTACAACAACAGCCTCGGATCACACTATAGAAATCACGTGCGAAGATCAACGCAAAAATGAGAAGCAGCGCCGCCCAGCTAATCGCTCAGAGCGGCGTGCAGCCAGTTGGCCCGGTCTGCAGGTGGTAATCGTAATCGATGCTCAGCGGGGCGTGGTCGCTGAAGCGCTGTTCCTTATAGACGACCGCCCTCCTCGCCTTGCTGGCGACCGCGGCAGTCGCCAGCTGATAGTCGAGCCGCCAGCCGACATTCTTCGCCCAGGCCTGGCCACGATTGGACCACCAGGTATAGGCCTCGTCGGTGGCAGCTGGATGCAACTTGCGGTAGACGTCGGACCAGCCGGCTTCGTTCAGCAGCCGGCTGACCCAGGCACGTTCCGCGGGCAGAAAGCCTGAATTCCTGCGGTTGCTGCGCCAGTTCCTGAGGTCGATTTCCTGGTGCGCAATATTCCAGTCGCCACAAACGATGACCTCGCGCCCGCTCGCAGCAAGCTCTACGAGATGCGCATAAATCAGCTCCATGAAGCGGAATTTGGCCAGCTGTCGTTGCTCGGAACTGGATCCTGAAGGCTGATAAAGCGAGACGATCGACAGACCGCCAAAATCAGCGCGCAGATAGCGACCTTCGCCGTCAAACTCATCGTTTCCCAGCAGATCAAAAACTCGCTCGGGTTGCTTGCGGCACCACAGACCGACACCGCTATACCCTTTCCTTTCCGCATGGCGGTAGTAGGCATGCAGGCCGTCCGGGTTGTTCATTTCTTCGTCGAGATCTGCCGCCTGCGCTTTCAACTCCTGCACACAGACGATGTCCGCATTCTGCCCGCTGACCCAGGGCAGAACGCCCTTACGCCATGCTGAACGAATACCGTTGAGATTCAGCGTAATGATGCGTACCATAGGGTCCCAGCGCCGACAACGGCTTTGCTCCAGAAAAAATCATTGTATGGACTTTCGTCAGGAATTCATCGAGTTTGCCATCGCTCAGGACGTGCTACGCTTCGGTGACTTCAGGACCAAGGCCGGTCGCCTGTCGCCCTACTTTTTCAACGCCGGGCTGTTCAACAACGGGGCGGCTCTCGGCCGGCTGGCGGAATTCTACGCCAAGGCAATCAGCGCCAGTGGCATCGTCGTCGACGGACTGTTCGGCCCGGCTTACAAGGGCATCCCGCTGGTGGCCGTAATCGCCGTCGCGCTGGCGCGCAGCGGGCGCAATCTGCCGTTCTCGTTCAATCGCAAGGAGGCCAAGGATCATGGCGAAGGCGGTAGCATCGTTGGTGCGCCGCTCGCCGGGCGGGTGCTGATCATCGACGACGTGATTACCGCCGGCACTTCGGTTCGCGAGTCGGTGGACCTGATTCGTGCAGCCGGCGCTTCTCCCTGTGGCGTGGTGATCGCCCTGGATCGTATGGAGCGCGGCAGCGGCGAGTTGTCGGCGGTGCAGGAGGTCGAGCAGGACTACGGTATTCCGGTGCTTGCGGTGGCCAATCTCGACGATCTGATGAGCTTTCTGCACCAGCGCGATGATTTCAGGCAGAACGAGGCTGCCGTGGCTCGCTATCGGCAGGAGTACGGTCTTGCGCGTAGCGCTTAGCTGCGGCCTGGTGGTGCTGGCGCTAGCGGGCGGCCGGGCAAGTTTCGCTGGCCCTTCGATCTTCTGTTGCCATGACGATTCCGGCAAGCAGGTGTGCGGCGACGTCCTGCCGTCCGCCTGCTACGCACGCGCCTATCGCGAACTCAGCGATTCCGGGCGGACAGCACGGACTATCGATGCACCCTTGACTGCCGAGCAGCGAGCGCAGCGGGCAGCTGAAGAAAAGCGGCGCAGTGAGCAGGAACGTCTGCTCAACGAGCAGCGGCGCAAGGATCAGGCCCTGCTCAATACCTATGGCAGTGAAAAAGACATCGAAATCATGCGCAGCCGTGCCGAGCGGGACATCGCTGCGGCGATCAGGGCAGCGCAGGAGAGGATCGTGGAGATACGCAGGCAGCGCAAGAGGTTCGAGGATGAGGCGGAGTTCTACAAGAACCGGCAGTTGCCGGCTGACGTGGCCAAGGGCCTGCGTGATGCCGATCAGGAGATCCGCGCGCAGGAGTCGGTGATCGAGTCCAAGAAGAAGGATCTGGAGCTGATTCGACTGAAATACGACGAGGACCTGCGCCGCTATGTCGAACTCTCGAAGCGGCCGCCGGCGCGGCCCTGAGAGCCGCTGTTCGTCACTTCGTCACTTCGCCGCTCAGCCGAGCTTCTTGCGCAGCAGATCGCTGACACGCTGCGGGTTGGCCTTGCCTCGTGTCGCTTTCATTGCCTGCCCAACCAGGGCGTTGAAAGCCTTCTCCTTGCCAGCCCGGTACTCGGCAACCATCGCTGCATTGGCAGCGAGCAGTTCGTCTAGCATCGTGTCCAGGGAGCCGCTGTCGCTAATCTGCTGCAGACCCTCTCTGGCGATAATCTCGTCAGCTTCGCTGCCGGCGCCGCTGCACAGCGCATCGAACACCTTGCGGGCGATGTTGGTCGAGATCGTGCCGTCGCCAATGCGGGCAACCAAACCGCCGATTTGATGCGCAGAGACCGGGGACTCGGCGATTTCGCGGTTTTCCTTGTTGAGGCGGGCGGCGAGGTCGCCCATCACCCAGTTCGCGCAGGCCTTGGCGTTCGACCTGCCGGCAGCGGCCACGGCGGTCTCGTAGTAGGCGGCAAGTTC
>RRZU012215876.1_pt1 | contig 10727 bp, 6 predicted proteins | sample 2165561 | NCBI WGS metagenome assembly RRZU01 (sample SAMN10456909, study PRJNA506462) | wastewater metagenome | isolation source: wastewater sludge | place: USA: Moscow, Idaho | reverse complement strand
TTATGCTCAGTTTTTTGTAGCATTTCAACGACTTTTGCGGGAATACCACCAATCGAGCCCGCACCCATGCACATCACCACGTCGCCGGCCTGCGCCTGTGCGGCGATCAGCGCCGGCAGATCGGCCACGTCGTCGACGAACACCGGCTCCACGCGGCCCGCCACGCGCAGCGCGCGCGCCAGCGAACGGCCGTCGGCGGCGACGATGGGCTCCTCGCCGGCGGCATAGACCTCGGTCAGCACCACGTGGTCGGCACTGCCGATGACCTTGACGAAATCCTCGAAGCAGTCGCGCGTGCGGGTGTAGCGGTGCGGCTGGAAGGCCAGCACCAGCCGCCGCCCCGGAAACGCGCCGCGCGCCGCCGCCAGCGTGGCCGCCATCTCGACCGGGTGGTGGCCATAGTCGTCGATGACGGTGAAAGTGCCGCCGCCCCTGGCCGGCAGATCGCCATAGCGCTGGAAGCGCCGGCCCACGCCCTTGAACTCGGCCAGCGCCTTCTGCAGCGCCGCGTCGTCGATGCTCAGCTCGGTCGCCACGGCGATGGCCGACAGCGCGTTCAGCACGTTGTGCTGGCCGGCCAGGTTCAGCACCACCGGCAGGTCGGGCAGCTGCACGCCATTGCGGCGCTGCACGGTGAAGTGCATCTGGCCGTGCGCCGCGCGCACGTCGACGGCGCGCACCTGCGCGTCTTCGGCAAAGCCGTAGGTGGTGACGGGGCAGGCCAGGTTGCCGGCGATCTCGCGCACCGCCGGGCTTTCGAGGCACAGGATGGCGGTGCCGTAGAAGGGCATCCTGTGCAGGAAGTCGACAAAGGCCTTCTTCAGATTGCCGAAGTCGTGGCCGTAAGTCTCCATGTGGTCGGCGTCGATGTTGGTGACGACGGCCATCACGGGCAGCAGGTTGAGGAAGGAGGCGTCGGATTCATCGGCCTCGACCACGATGTAGTCGCCCGAGCCCAGCCGCGCGTTGGCGCCAGCGGAGTTGAGGCGGCCTCCGATCACGAAGGTCGGGTCCAGCCCCGCTTCGGCCAGCAGGCTGGTGACCAGGCTGGTGGTGGTGGTCTTGCCGTGCGTGCCGGCGATGGCGATGCCCCGCTTGAGGCGCATCAGCTCGGCCAGCATCATGGCGCGCGGCACCACGGGAATGCGCTTGTCGCGCGCGACCAGCACCTCGGGGTTGTCGGGCTTGACGGCGGTGGAGGTAACCACGGCGTCCGCGCCCTCGACGTTGGCCGCCGCATGACCAACAAAGGTGCGGATGCCCATGCCAGCCAACCGGCGCAGCGTGGCGCTGTCGGCCAGGTCGGAGCCGGAGATGACGTAGCCCAGGTTGTGCAGCACCTCGGCGATGCCGCTCATGCCGGAGCCACCGACGCCGACGAAATGGATGTGGCGGATGGCGTGTTTCATCGCGCGGTCAACTCCTCGCACGCCGTCACGACGTCTTCGACGGCATGAATCTTTTGCATCTTTTTAGCCGCCAGCGCCCGTTGGACAAGCGCGGAACGCTCTGTATTTTGAAGCATTTCTGCCAAGCGCTCGGGCGTCAGGTCGCGCTGCTGAATGAGCCAGCCGGCGCCCTGATCGACCAGGAACTTCGCGTTGGTGGTCTGGTGATCGTCCACCGCGTGGGGAAAGGGCACGAACAGCGCGGCGGCGCCGATGGCGGCGATCTCGGTCACCGTGGTGGCGCCGGCGCGGCAGATCACCAGGTCGGCGTCGGCATAGGCCTTGGCCATGTCGTCGATGAACGGCACCAGTTCGGCTTGCACGCCAGCGGCTTCGTAGTTGACCCGCAGCGCGTCGATCTGCCTGGCGCCGCTCTGGTGCACCACCTGCGGGCGCCGGTCGGCGGGGATCAGCGCCAGCGCCTTCGGCACCACGTCGTTCAGCGCCTGCGCACCCAGGCTGCCGCCGACGACAAGAATCTTGAGCGGGCCGCTGCGACAGGCAAAGCGCGTGGCCGGATCGGGCACCTGCTTGAACGACTCGCGCAGCGGGTTGCCCACCCATTGCACCTTGCGCGCCTTGGGCAGCACGCCGGGGAACGCTGTGAACACGCGGTCGGCGATGTGCGCCAGCACCTTGTTGGCCATGCCGGCAATCGAGTTCTGCTCGTGCAGCACCAGCGGCTTGTTCAGAGCCACGCCCATCAGCCCGCCAGGAAAGGTGATGTAGCCGCCAAAGGCGACCAGCACGTCAGGCTTGACGCGGCGGATCACGCCGATGCTCTGGGCGAAGGCTTTCAGCAAACGCAACGGCAGCATGAACAACGTGGTCACGCCCTTGCCGCGCACGCCGCCGAATTCGACCGGCTCGAAGGCGTAGCCGCGCGGCGGCACCAGTTGCGCCTCCATGCTGCCGGGCACGCCCAGCCAGTGCACGCGCCAGCCGCGCGCGCGCAAGCCATCGGCCACGGCAAGCCCAGGAAAGATGTGGCCGCCCGTGCCGCCGGCCATGACCAGTGCGCATTTCTGCGTCACGTGCGCCCCCCGTGCATGAGGCGGCGGTTCTCGACATCGACGCGCAGCACGATGGCAATGGCCACCATGTTGGCCAAAATGGCCGAGCCGCCATAGCTCATGAAGGGCAGCGTCAGCCCCTTGGTGGGCAGCGCCCCCAGGTTGACGCCGATGTTGATGAAGGCCTGAAAGCCCAGCCACAGCCCGATGCCCTGCGCCACCAGCCCCGAGAACACGCGGTCCAGGGCGATCGCCTGACGGCCGATGTGCATGATGCGGCGCGTCAGCCAGAAGAACAGCACGATCACGCACAGCAGGCCGACCAAGCCAAACTCCTCGCCGATCACGGCCAGCAGGAAGTCGGTGTGCGCCTCGGGCAGCCAGTGCAGTTTCTCGATGCTGCCGCCGAGGCCAACGCCAAACACCTCGCCGCGGCCGATGGCGATCAGCGCGTGCGACAGCTGGTACCCCTTGCCCAGCGCATGGTCCTCGCTGAACGGATCGAGGTAGGCAAAGATGCGCTCGCGCCGCCAGGGCGAGGCCCAGATCATCAACGCAAACGCGACCACCAGAAACGCCGCGATGATGAAGAACATGCGCGCGTTGACGCCACCCAGAAACAGAATGCCCATGGCGATGACGGCGATCACCATGAAGGCGCCCATGTCGGGCTGCGCCAGCAACAGCGCGCCCACCACGCCAACCGCCACGCCCATCGGCAGCACGGCGCGGAAGAAGCGCTCCTTCACCTCCATCTTGCGCACCATGTAGTCGGCGGCGTAGAGCAGCACGGTGATCTTGGCCACTTCGGAGGGCTGAAAGCTCATGGGGCCGAGCGCGATCCAGCGCCGCGCGCCGTTGACGACGCTGCCCACGTGCGGAATCAGCACCGCGATCAGCAGCGCCAGCGAGACGACGAACAGCCACGGCGCCGCCTTCTCCCACCAGTCCATGCGCACCTGGAAGGCGATCAACGCGGCGACAAACGCGATGCCGATCCACATCGCGTGCCTGAAGACGAAGTAGTTCGGCGAGTAGCGTCCAAAACGCGGGTTGTCGGGCAGCGCGATGCTGGCCGAATACACCATCACCAGACCCCAGGCCAGCAGCGCGACGCAGGCCCAAATGAGCGCCTGGTCGAAGCCCAGCACGCGCGCCGGCGTGCTGGCCGTGCGCGCGTACTCCATGCCGCCGATGCGCACCGGCAGTTCGTCGGCCGGGCGCTTCTTGGCGCGCGCGGCGCGCGGCTTCTTGCTGCTGGGTGGGCTCAGCGCGTCGGCGGCGGCGTTCATGCCAGCACCTCCAGGTCGGTTCCGGCGGCCAGCGCCAGATCGCGCACGGCGGCGCGGAACACTTCGGCGCGCTCGCCGTAGTTCTTGAACATGTCGAGGCTGGCGCAGGCGGGCGACAGCAGCACGGCGTCGCCGCTGTGGGCGCGCGCCTGCGCCTGCGCGACGGCGTCGGGCATGTCGGTAGCGTCCAGCAGCGGCACGCCGGTGTCTCGCAGCGCGGCGCGCAGCAGCGGCGCATCGCGGCCGATCAGCACCACGGCGCGCACGAAGCGCGCCACCGGTGCGGCCAGCGGCGAAAAATCCTGCCCCTTGCCATCGCCACCCAGGATCACGACCAATTTGCGTTCGGTGCCCAGGCCCTCCAGCGCGGCCACGGTGGCGCCCACGTTGGTGCCCTTGCTGTCGTCGAAGTACTCGACGCCATCCAGCAGGCCAATGGATTCCACGCGGTGCGGCTCGCCGCGGTATTCGCGCAGGCCGTACAGCATGGGGCCGAGCGCGCAGCCGGCACTGGTGGCCAGCGCCAGCGCGGCCAGCGCGTTGACGGCGTTGTGGCGGCCGCGAATGCGCAGCGCGTCGGCCGGCATCAGGCGCTGGATGTGCAACTCGACCTCGGCGTCCTTGCGGCGGCGCTGCGTCTCGTCGGCCTCCAGCGCGCGCACCAGCCAGGCCATGCCACCCACCAATTCAATGCCGAAGTCGCCGGGTTCGGTGGGCATGTCGGCGCCGAAGGTCAGCACGGTGCGCGGCTCGGGCTTCGGCGTGCCCTTGGGCAATTTGGCGGGCGGTGCGGGGCGAATGGCCATGACGGCCGCGTCGTCGCGGTTCAGCACCATCACGCCGTGCTCGCCAAAGATGCGCGCCTTGGCCGCTGCATAGGCCGCCATGTCGCAGTGCCAGTCCAGGTGGTCCTGCGTGATGTTGAGCACGGTGGCGGCGGTGGGCTCGAAGCCCGCCACACCATCGAGCTGGAAGCTTGACAGCTCCAGCACCCACACTTCGGGCAGCGTCTCGGCCACCAGATGCGCCTGCAACGTGTCCAGCAGCGTCGGGCCGATGTTGCCAGCCAACACCACCGAGCGACCCGCGCGCTCGACCAGCTGCCCGGTCAGCGCCGTCACCGTGGTCTTGCCGTTGGTGCCCGTAATGGCCAGCAGCGCAGGTTCGTAGCCGATTGTGTGCTTCAAATTCGAGAGCGTCTGGGTGAACAGATCCAGCTCGCCGCCCACCAGCAACCCACGCTCGCGTGCCGCCTGCACCACGCCCGCGATGCTGATCGGTGCCAGGCCGGGGCTGCGGTACACGGCGTGCAGGCTGGCATCGTCAAGCAGCGAGGCGTCCATGGCGCCATGCACGAAGCGCGCCGCCGGCACCTGCTGGCGCAGCGCATCGAGTTGTGGCGGCGCCTCGCGCGTATCCACCACCGTGACTTGCGCGCCCTGCCCTGCGCACCAGCGCGCCATGGCCAGGCCCGACAGGCCCAGGCCGAGGACCAACACGTGACGGTCTTGCAGCATCGTCATCGCATCACCGCAGTTTCAACGAAGACAAACCCACCAGGCACAGCAGCATGGTGATGATCCAGAAGCGCACCACGACCTGCGTTTCGGCCCAGCCGCTTTTCTCGAAGTGGTGGTGCAGCGGCGCCATCTTGAGCAGGCGCCGGCCCTGGCCGAAACGGCGCTTGGTGTACTTGAAGTAGCTCACCTGCAGCATCACCGACAGCGCCTCGACCACGAAGATGCCGCCCATGATGGCCAGCACGATTTCCTGGCGCACGATGACCGCTATCGTTCCCAGAGCGCCGCCGAGCGCCAGCGCGCCGACGTCGCCCATGAACACCTGCGCGGGGTGGGCGTTGAACCACAGGAAGGCCAAACCCGCGCCCGCCATGGCGGCGCAGAAGATCAGCAGCTCGCCCGTGCCCGGAATGTGCGGAAACAGCAGGTACTTGGAAAAAACCGAGCTGCCCGTAACGTAGGCAAAAATGCCCAGCGCCGAGCCGACCATGATGACCGGCATGATGGCCAGCCCGTCCAGCCCGTCGGTCAAATTGACGGCATTGCTGGAGCCGACGATGACCAGATAGCTCAGGATCACAAAGCCAGCCACACCCAGCGGGTAGCTCACTTCCTTGAAGAACGGCACCAGCAGACCAGCAGCGTGCGGCAGGTCAATGGTGAAGCCGGACGACACCCAGCCGACGAACAGCGCCCACACCTCGACGTTGGACGCGCCCGAGATGGCAAACGCCAGGTACAGCGCCGCCAGCAGGCCGATGACCGATTGCCAGAAATACTTCTCGCGCGAGCGCATGCCCTCGGGGTCCTTGTTGACCACCTTGCGCCAGTCGTCGACCCAGCCGATGGCGCCAAAGCCGAAGGTGACGATCATCACGATCCAGACAAACCTGTTAGACCAGTCGAACCACAGCAGGGTCGAGATGGCGATCGACAGCAGGATCAACACGCCGCCCATGGTGGGCGTGCCGCTCTTGCTGAGGTGCGTTTCCATCGCGTAGCCGCGCACCGGCTGGCCGATCTTGAGTTCGGTCAGCTTGCGGATCACCCACGGGCCGGCCACGATGCCGATGACCAGCGCCGTCATGGCGGCCATCACGGCGCGGAACGTGAGGTATTGAAAGACGCGGAAGAACCCGAACTCGGGCGACAGCGCCTGCAGCCAGGTGGCCAGACTAAGCAGCACGGGCACCCTCCGCTTCGCCGCCCACGGGCGCGGACAAGGCATCGACCACGCGCTCCATGCGCATGAAGCGCGAGCCTTTCACGGCAATCGACGTGCACTGCGGCAGGTGCGTGCGCACGGCGTCGGTCAAGGCCGCCATGTCGTCGAAATGCCGGCCGCCGCCGAAGGCCATGGCGGCGTGGATCGCCTGCGGGCCGTGCGCCAGCAGCCGCTCGATGCCGCGCTCGCGCGCGTAGGCGCCGACTTCGGCATGGAAGGCCGGGCCCTGGTCGCCGACCTCGCCCATGTCGCCCAGCACCAGCAGGCGCGGACCGGGCAGTTCGGCCAACACGTCGATGACGGCGCGCACCGAATCAGGGTTGGCGTTGTAGGTGTCGTCCACCAGCGTGATCGCGCGGCCGCGATGCCGCAGCAGCAGCGTGCGCGAGCGGCCCTTGACGGGGCGAAAGGCGCTCAAGCCCTGCGCGATGGCGGCCAGCGGCGCGCCAGCGGCCGTGGTGCAGGCGATGGCGGCCAGTGCGTTGCGCAGGTTGTGGCGGCCGGCCGCGTGCAGCTCGAAAGCCACGTCGCCCGCCGGTGTGCGGGCAGTGGCTTGCCAGTGCTCGGCGCGCCAGGCGGCGTTGATCAAAGACACTTCGGCACCGTCAGACTGCTCTCTAAACAATAGCTGCTTGCGCTTGCCAGACAAGCGCTTCCACGTGTTTTTATACAAATCTCCGGCGGGAAACACCGCAGTGCCGCCGTCGCCCAGCGCGGTAAACACCGAGCCGTTTTCCTCAGCCACGGCCTGCACGCTCGCCATGAACTCCTGGTGCTCGCGCTGCGCGTTGTTGACCAGCGCCACCGTGGGCTGGGCGATGGCGGCCAGCTGCGCGATCTCGCCCGGGTGGTTCATGCCCAGCTCCACGACCGCCACCTTGTGCTCGGGCCGCAGGCGCAGCAGCGTCAGCGGCACGCCGATGTCGTTGTTGAAGTTGCCCTGCGTGGCCAGCGCGGCATCGCCCTGCCAGGCGTGCAGGATGGACGCGATCATCTGCGTCACCGTGGTCTTGCCGTTGCTGCCGGTGACGGCGATCAGCGGGCCATCGAAACGGCGGCGCCAGGCGTGCGCCAACTCGCCCAAGGCGCGGCGCGTATCCGGCACCAGCACGCCCGGCAGGCCGGATGCACGCAGCGAATCTTCGGCCGACGCATCGCACAGCGCGGCCACTGCGCCTTGCTTGGCCGCGTCGGGCAGAAAGGCGGCGGCGTCAAAGCGCTCGCCCTTCAGCGCGACGAACAAATCGCCCGGCCGCAGCGTGCGCGTGTCGGTGTGCACGCGGTCGCAGCGCACGCCCGCGTCGCCGATCAGGCGCGCGCCAGCGAGCCAGCCCGCGAGTTCGCCCAGCGTCAGGTTCATGGCGTTCATGCCGCCTGCCCCGCCGCTGTGCCGCGCTGCGCCAGCGCACGGCGTGCCTCGGCTTGATCCGAGAAGGCGCGCCGCTGGCCGCGCACTTCCTGGTAGTCCTCGTGGCCCTTGCCGGCGATCAGCACCACGTCCTCGGGCGCCGCCTGCGCAAGCGCCAGCGCGATGGCCTCGGCGCGATCGGGTCGCACCGCCACGGCGCCTTCATGATGCAGCCCGGCGCGCATGGCGGCGATGATGGCCAGCGGATCTTCGTCGCGCGGGTTGTCGCTGGTCAGCACCACGCGGTCGGCGCCGCGCTCGGCGGCAGCGGCCATCAGCGGGCGCTTGGCGGCGTCGCGGTTGCCGCCGCAGCCCAGCACGCACCACAGGCGGCCAGCGCGCTTTTGGCTCAGCGGGCGCAAGGCCTGAAGTGCCTTGTCCACCGCGTCGGGCGTGTGGGCATAGTCGATCACGGCCAGCGGGGCGCCGGCCAGGTCGATGCGTTCCATGCGGCCCGGCACGGGCGGCAAATCGGCGCAGGCGGCGACGGCTTGCGCCAGATCCAGGCCCAGCGCGCGCAGTGCGCCCAGCACGCACATCAGGTTGGCGACGTTGTACTCGCCCACCAGGGCGGTGCGCAGGCTTTCGGCGCGCTCGCCTTCGCGCAGCACCCAATCCAGCCCGTGCGCGCCGTAGCCGATGTCCGTGGCCCGCAGGCGTGCCGGGCCCCGGCACGAGACGGTCCAGACGTCGAGCCCGCGCGCTTCGGCGCGCTGCACCAGCTCGGCCCCGCGCGGGTCGTCGATGTTGATGACTGCCGCTTGCAGCCCCGGGCAGTCGAACAGCTCGGCCTTGGCTTGCCAATAGGCTTGCATGCTGCCGTGGTAGTCGAGGTGGTCTTGCGTGAAGTTGGTGAACACGGCGACGCGGATCGCCGTGCCGTCCAGGCGCCGCTCGACGATGCCAATGGACGATGCCTCGATGGCGCAGCTTTTGACACCGGCATTTACGAACGCGCGAAAGCGCTGCTGCAGCAGCACCGGGTCGGGCGTGGTCATGCCGGTGGCTTGCAGATCGGACGGCGATCCCATGCCCAAAGTGCCCACCAGCGCACACGGGGCAAGCGCGGGCAGCTCTGCTTTCGATAGTGCCCAGGCCAGCCACCAGGCGGTCGATGTCTTGCCGTTGGTGCCGGTTATGGCGATGATGTTGAGCGCCTCTGACGGCGCTTCGTAGTACGCGGCGGCGATGTGGCCGGTGGCAGCCTTCAGATGTGCGTAGGTGGCGACTTCGGGTTGGTCGAAGCCGAACGCCTCGACCCCCGCCTGCTCGACCAGGCACGCGCTCGCGCCTTGCGCCAGCGCGGCGCCGACGTAGCGGCGACCATCGGTGGCGGCGCCCGGCCAGGCGATGAAGCCATCGCCCGGGCCGACACGCCGGCTGTCGGCCTGCAGCTGGCCGCGCACGTGCTCGCGCAGCCAGCGCGCGGCTTCCTTGGGTGTGTGAAGCGCGGTGGTCGTCATCTCAGAAAGACTCTTCCACCTGCTCAGCCACGATGGCCGGCTTGACGGCCATGTCAGGCTGCACGCCCATGATGCGCAACGTCTGCTGCACCACTTCGCTGAACACCGGCGCCGCCACGGCACCGCCGTAGTAGACGCCGTTGCTGGGCTCGTCGACCATCACGGCGACGATGACGCGCGGCTTGTCGATCGGCGCCATGCCGGTGAACCAGGCGCGGTATTTGTTGCTGGCGTAGCCCTTGCCTTGCTGCTTGCGGGCGGTGCCGGATTTGCCGCCGACCGAGTAGCCCACGGTTTGCGCACGCTGGCCGGTGCCGCCAGGGCCGGCGGCCATCTCCAGCATCTTGCGCACGGCACGGGCGTTCTTCTCGGAGAACACGCGCACGCCCTCCACCGCCGTGTCGTCTGGCGCCTTGACCAGGGTGGCGCGGATCACGCGGCCGTCGTGCGAGAACGCGGTGTACGAATGCGCCATCTGGAACAGAGAGGCCGACAGGCCGTAGCCGTAGGACATGGTGGCCTGCTCGACCGGGCGCCAGCCCTTCCAGTGCCGCACACGGCCCGTCGCGGCGCCGGGAAAGGCCAGGTCCGGCTTGTGGCCGTAGCCCAGTGCCGTGTAGGTGTCCCACATCTCCTGTGCCGAGAGGCGCTGCGCGATCTTCAGCGAGCCGACGTTGCTTGACTTCTGCACCACGCCCTCGACGGTGAGCGTGCCGTAGTTGTGCGTGTCGCGGATGGTGAACTTGTCGAGCTTGTAGGTGCCGGGCGCGGTGGCGATCTGCGTCTGCGGCGTCACCTTGCCGGCCTCCAGCGCCATGGCGACGGTGATCGGCTTCATGGTCGAGCCGGGCTCGAAGGTGTCGGTGATGGCGATGTTGCGCAGTTGCGCGCCGGTCAGGTTCCTGCGGTTGTCGGGCGAGTAGCTGGGGTAGTTGGCCAGCGCCAGCACTTCGCCCGTCTGCGCGTCGAGCACCACCACGCTGCCCGACTTGGCCTTGTGCGCGGTGACGGCGTCGCGCAGCTTCTGGTAGGCAAAGAACTGCACCTTGGAATCGATGGACAGCTGCACGTCCTGACCATCCACAGGCGGCACCTCGTCACCGACCGCCTCGACCACGCGACCCAGCCGGTCCTTGATGACGCGGCGCGCGCCGGCCTTGCCGGACAGCTGCTTCTCGAACGACAGCTCGGCGCCTTCCTGGCCGCGGTTCTCGACGTTGGCAAAGCCGACCACGTGCGCGGCGGCCTCGCCTTCGGGGTACTTGCGCTTGTATTCCTTGCGCTGGTGGATGCCGGCGATCTTCAGCTCGGCAATCTGCTTGGCCACCGGCTCGTCGACCTGGCGCTTGAGCCAGACG
>RRZU011488462.1_pt1 | contig 10727 bp, 7 predicted proteins | sample 2165561 | NCBI WGS metagenome assembly RRZU01 (sample SAMN10456909, study PRJNA506462) | wastewater metagenome | isolation source: wastewater sludge | place: USA: Moscow, Idaho | reverse complement strand
AAGCTCACCGGCGAGTGGACCTTCAACATCAACACCGCCGCTCACCGCGCCTACTACGATCGCGACAATGGCGGCTGGCCGGTTGACCTCTACGAAGAGGCCGGCGCGGGCGACGTGTTCGAGAAGATCCCCGAGGTGGTCAATGATCTTGGCGTCCCCGTGGGCGGCCTGTCGAACAACGCGGCCGAGGCCCTCGGCCTCATCCCCGGCACTCCGGTAGCCCAGGGTGGTGGCGACGCCTGGCACGGCCAGATCGGCCTCAACGTGCTCAGCCCCGGCAAGATGTCTCTCGTGACGGGTTCCTCGCACGTGATGTCCGGTCAGGCTTCCACCCCGGTGTCCGGCCCCGGCTTCTTCGGTGGTTACACCGACGGCGTCGTCCCCGGACAGTACACCGTGGAGACCTCGCTCGTATCCTCCGGCTCCGTGCTCAAGTGGTTCAAGGACCAGTTCTGCCCGGATGTCACGGCGGCGGCCGAGCAGACCGGCCTCAACGTGTACGACATCATGAACCGCCGCGCCCTGAGCATCCCGATCGGCTGCGATGGCCTCATCATCAACGAGTACTTTCAGGGCAACCGCACCCCCTACTCCGATTCCAAGGCGCGCGGCGTCATGGCCGGACTGTCGCTGGCGCACTCGCGCGAGCACATGTATCGGGCCATCCAGGAAGCCGTGTGCTATGGCGTCGAAGCCAACATGCGCAAGCTGCGCGAGGCAGGCTTCGAGGTGCAGGAGTTCGTGGCTTGCGGTGGCGCAACGAAGTCCCGCATGTGGACCCAGATGCATTCGGACGTCACCGGTATTCCGATCACCCTGACCGAGGTGGGCGACGCCGTCACCCTCGGTTCCTGTATCCTCGCTGCCGCCGGCGCTGGCCTCTACGGCTCGGTCCAGGAAGCCGCGGACAACATGGTGCACACTCGTGAACGCATCGAGCCAGACATGGACAAGCACGAGGAGTACAAGTACTTCGCGGACAAGTACTGCGAGCAGTACCCGCTCGTGCAGGACCACGTCCATGATCTCGTTGATCACGTGGCTGCCGCGCACGCGAACAAGTAAATACCACCGCCGGGCTGCCTCGCTCGCCGAGGCAGCCCGGCGATCCGCCCTCATTCATCAAGATTGAAGAAAAGGAAGAACATGGCAAGCGAACTCATTGCTACAGCTCTCAAGACAGCCGATGAGACGAAGGCGATTGCCTTCGGAGACGAAGTTCTTGCCGACACCGGAAAGATCTTCGCCGCCGAATTCCCCGGCGCCAAGGTCCTTGTTGTTGCCGATGAGAATACGTTCGGTGCCGCGGGCGCCGTCGTCGTCTCGTCACTGAAGGAAGCGGGGGTCGAATTCGCTGAGGATCCCTACCTCTTCCCGGGAACTCCCACCCTGTACGCGGGGTACGAGAACGTCGAGATTCTCCGTGATCACGTGAAGCCTCTTGAGAACACTGTCATCTGTTCCATCGGGGGCGGTACTCTCAACGACATCGCCAAGCTTGCCTCCGGTGAGCTCTCACGCCCCTACATGAACGTCTGCACCGCGGCTTCGGTGGATGGCTACGCTTCCTTCGGAGCTTCCATCGCCAAGGACGGATTCAAGATCACCCGAAACTGTCCGGCCCCGGTGGCCCTCGTGGCGGATAACGACGTCATGGCCAATGCTCCCCAGCGCCTGACCGCCACCGGATACGGTGATCTCATCGAAAAGATTCCCGCCGGAGCGGATTGGATTCTCGCTGATCTGTTGGGCATCGAAGCCATTGATGACTATGTCTGGAGCTTGGTTCAGGGCCCGCTGCGCGAATCGTTGGCGTACCCGGCCGAGCTGGCACAGGGTGATACCCGCGCGATCGAACTGCTCGCGGAGGGATCGATCATGTCGGGCCTGGCCATGCAGGCGGCCAAGTCCTCACGCCCGGCTTCGGGTGCCGGTCACCAGTTCTCCCACACATGGGAGATGGAAGGCCACGGCCTTGATTGGGAGCCCCCGCTCTCGCACGGCTTCAAGGTGGGCATCGGAACCATCGCGTCGTGTGCCATGTGGGAGATCTTCTTGAAGAAGTCCGTTGAGGATTTCGATATCGAGAAGGCACTGGGCGCCGTCAAGGCGCCGGAGCAGATCGAGAGCGAAGTGCGTGCGGTGCTGGCTCCCCGTATGCAGGAGGAGGCCGTCAAGCACTCGCTCAAGAAGCGCACCGAGGGTGACGAGCTCGTTGCCCGCATCGAGCTACTCAAGAAGGTGTGGCCCGAACTCAAGGAGCGTTGCGAGGCACAGCTCATTACCGCTCAGGACGCCATGGATCGTCTGCGGACAGTCGGCGCGCCCTACCACCCCGAATTGATTGAAATTGATTGGGATCGTTTCCGCGACACCCATTTCAAGGCTCAGATGATCCGCGACCGTTACACGGTTCTGGATATTCTGACCGACCTGGGCATCCTTGACGAAGTTGTTGAGGAGCTCTTCTCTCCGGAAGGTTTCTGGGGCCAGCATCGCCACCCAGAAGCCTGACGAATAACCCCTCTAGGAGAACACATGTCAGATAAGAAGTATCTGGTCGGTATCGATTTCGGTACCCTGTCCGGGCGCGCCATCGTTGTTGATGCCGCCACCGGTGAAACACTTGGTACGGGCGTCACCCCGTACCGCTACGGCTCGATGGAGCGCAACCTGGACGCCGCCGACGGCCAGCCACTGCCCCCTGAGTTCGCACTCCAGAATCCCGATGATTACATGGAGGTGCTTGGTACCGCTGTTCCCAAGGCTGTTGAGGAGTCCGGTGTGGATCCGGCCGACATCGTCGGCATCGGCATCGACGCCACCTCCGCCACCGTGTTCTTCACGGACAAGGACGGCGAGCCCCTCTGTAACAAGGAGGAGTTCAAGAACAACATCCATGCCTACGTGAAGTTGTGGAAGCATCACGGCGCCCAGAACCAGGCCGACCGCCTGGTGATGATCGCCGAGGCCCGCCGCGAAAAGTGGCTGGGCCGCTACGGTGGCGTGCTCTCCAGCGAGCTGCTGCTGCCCAAGGCCCTGGAGGTCTTCGAGGTCGCCCCTGAGGTCTACGAGGCATCGGACGTCGTCTGTAACCTACTTGACTGGCTCACCTGGAAGATGACCGGTGTTCTCACCGGCGCCGCAGGCGATTCCGGATACAAGCGCATGTACGTCGACGGCGGCTACCCCTCGCCCGAGTATCTGGAGGCCGTCAAGGCGGGCTTCGGTAGCTTCTTCAAGGACAAGATGGACTACCCGGTGCTGCCGCTGGGTGGCAAGGTGGGTGAGCTCACCGAAGACATGGCCAAGCTCATGGGCCTGGCGCCGGGCACCGCTGTGGCCTCGGGTAACATCGACGCCCACGTCCAGGTTGCTGGCGTGAACGCCGTGCGTCCGGGCCAGCTGACCGCCATCATGGGCACCTCCAGCTGTTACGTGGTCAACCACGAAGAGTACAAGGACTGCCCCGGTGTGTTTGGCACCGTGTACGGTGGCGCTGTCGATGGCCTGTGGGGCTTCGAGGGTGGCCAGACGGCCGTGGGCGATATCTTCGCCTGGTTCACCGAGAATTGCGTCCCGGAAGCCTACGAGGTGGAGGCACGCGAGCGCGGCATCTCCGTCCACCAGCTCATGGTGGAGAAGGTTGAAGGTCAGGATGTGGGCGAGCACGGCCTGCTTGCACTCGACTGGCACAACGGCAACCGTTCCATCCTTGCGGATGCGAAGCTCTCCGGCCTCATCATGGGTCTGACGCTCACCACTCGCCCAGAAGAAATCTACCGCGCACTGCTAGAGGCCACCTGCTTCGGCGCTCGCGTGATTGTGGATAACTTCGAGGAGCATGGTGTCACGATCGAGGAGATCGTTGGCTGTGGTGGCCTGCTGAAGAACAAGTTCTACATGCAGCTGCTTGCGGACCTCTCCCGCCGTCCGATCTCCGTGTCCTTGGAGGAGCAGACGGGTTCCCTCGGTTCGGCCATCTTCGCCGCCGTCGCCGCCGGTCTTTACCCGGATGTTCGTGCGGCCGCGACTGCCCTGTCGCGCGTCGAGGAGCATGCCTACGTGCCGAACGAGGAGCGTGCGGACCAGTACGAGGCCGTGTACGAGATCTACAAGGAGATGCACGACTACTTCGGCCGTTATGCCGGGGTCTCGCCGATGCACCGCCTGAAGGACATCAAGATTAACCTGTTCGCCGCACGGCGAGGATACGAGGGCTAAATGACACTAGTTCTGACTGAGCTTTCACCGCAGATTCAGGAATCGGTTCAGGCAACCCGGGAGAAGGTGGCCAAGCTTCACGAGGAGCTGCCCGCCAACAACCTTGTTGTGTGGACTGCCGGAAATGTCTCGGAGCGCGTTCCGGGCGCGGATCTCTTCGTGATCAAGCCGTCGGGGGTTCGTTACGATGAACTCTCGGCCGAGGTCATGGTGGTCTGCGATATGGATGGTAACAAGATCGTCGATGGGACGCCCGATCGGCTCTCGCCTTCCTCCGATACCGCCGCGCACGCCTACGTCTACCGCCACATGGAAGACGTGGGGGGTGTGGTCCACACCCACTCCACCTACGCGACGGCCTTCGCCGCGGTGCACAAGCCGATTCCCTGTGCACTGACGATGATGGGCGATGAATTCGGTGGGGAGGTTCCGGTTGGCCCGTTTGCCATCATTGGTGACGATTCGATCGGCCGAGGCATTGTGGAAACCCTGCGTGACTCGCGTTCTCCGGCGGTGTTGATGGCCAATCATGGCCCCTTCACCATCGGTCGCGACGCCACCGCTGCTGTGAAGGCAGCAGTCATGGTTGAGGAAGTAGCGCGAACCGTTGCTGCAGCGATGCAGCTGGGTGAGCCGGTGCCGGTGGCACGCGAGCATATCGATTCGCTCTATGACCGCTACCAGAACGTGTATGGCCAACACTGATGGCTGAAGGGGGCCGCGTCGGTGTGGTGAGCGATCACCGCTGACGCGGCCCCCTTTGCCGTTGCGACTATTATTCTTGCCGGGACCCGTGGGGTCCGGCTCGTCAGAAGGAAAGGTAATCATGGCGAAAATTGCTGTACTCGGATCAGGAATCATGGCAACAGCCCTGTCGTTCCCGGCATCGGAGAATGGAAACGAAGTCCACCTCATCGGAACCTTCCTTGATCGCGAGATCATCGATTCAATTCAGAAGACGGGACTTCACCCGGATCTCGGACTGAAGGTTAACGACGGCGTCGTCGCCCATCAGTTGGAAGAAGCAGCCGAGGTGATCAAGGACGCCGACGTGGTGATGTGTGGCGTCAACTCCTTCGGCGTGGAGTGGGTAGGCGAGCAGCTGGCCAAGTTCGTGCAGCCGGGCCAGAAGCTTCTTGTGATCACCAAGGGCATGCGTGCGGATAAGGATGGTAGCCTCCATCTTCTGCCGAACGTGGTCAAGAGCTACTTTGACCCGGAGTTGGCCGAGTCGGTCTCGTGGAACGCCATCACCGGGCCTTCGATTGCGGGTGAGTTGGCCGTGCACCACCACACCGCCGTTGTTTTCTGCGGGCACGATCCGGACCATCTTGATTTCCTCGCGGGGCTCTTCCGCACCGATTACTACCATGTGTGGACGTCGCTGGACTTCAACGGTTATGAAACCGGTGCCGCCACCAAGAACGTCTACGCGTTTGCCGCGGGTTTCGCCAAGGGCTTGCTGCGCAAGCAGGGCAAGGAAAATGACCGCTACGTTATGCACAACTACTCTGCCGCGATCTTTGCGCAGGGGCAGCGTGAGCTGACGAGCTTCATCAAGCTCATGGGCGGTGATCCGGACACCGCCATCGGCCTCGGTGGTGTGGGTGATATGTATGTCACCTCTGCCGGTGGCCGCAACGTCATGGCTGGTGCCTACGTGGGCGAGGGTATCCCGTTCTCTGAGGTGCGCGATAGCCTGATGAAGGGCGTTACGCTGGAGGGAGTGGCTGCGATCAACGTGATTGGAGCGGCTTTAAAGCCGCTCACCGAGCGCGGTATCGTCGGTCCCGACGAGTACCCGCTGTGTCGTTTCCTCTACTCTGTGGTGGCCGAGGACGCTCCGTTGGACATGCCGTGGGAGAAGTTCTTCGGCGGTCTGAAGTAATCTCGAGTAAGAGGTTGCGCCAGTAGGTCATGACCTACTGGCGCAACCTCTATACGACTCAATGATTGAGTGAGGTGTGGGTCCTGTAGTCTCAACGGACCCATACCTCACTACACAGAACAATAACGGGGGTTGCAGGTGGCACATCCACAAAGTAAGGATGAGCGTCAGCGTCTTATCACGGAGTTCATTCTTGAACGAGGATCTGCTCGTATCGAGGAGTTGCAGGACCTTGTGGAAGTCTCACCTATGACGCTCTACCGTGACCTCCACGAGTTAGAATCTGCCCGGATTATTGACCGCTTCCGTGGCGAGATTACCGCGGTGGCAACCACTCTTACCGAGACCTCCATGCGTTACCGCGTGGCTCATGAGATCGAGGCCAAGCGCCAGCTGTCCGCACCTTTGACCCCCATCATTACCCGGGGAATGTCGGTTCTCCTCGACGACTCATCGACGGGACTGATGATCATGGAGTCCTTCGTTGACGTGCCGGCTTTGACAATCATCACCAATAACTGGCAGATCATTCAGCTGGCTGCACGCACTCCACACTGGGAACTCATCACGCTCGGAGGCCAGTACAACCGGCACCTGGATGCCAATTTTGGTCCGGCGGGTGTGGATATGCTGCGTCACCTCCAGGCCGATGTGTGCCTTATGTCCGCGGCTGCTATCACGGGTGGGGTCGCCTACCATCCCTACAATGCCATTGCGGAGTTCAAGGAAGAGATGCGTGGCGCGGCTCGCTCGTGCTACTTGGTGGCAACCAATCCTAAGTTTGATCGCACTGCCCTGTACCGCGTTGCGGATACCGTCGACTACACGGGAGTCGTTGTTGAGAATACCTTGGATCCCGAAATCGTCGCGTCCCTGACGGAGCGAGGAGCCAATATACTTCAGGCGGGGGAGTAGGCTCGATGACTGTACGGCGTGGTGATGATGGGGATCGCAGTGGCGTTGACAGGGGGCAGCGCGGCGTCACCAAGCATCGGTCGCGCACATCTGATTCTCGCGCACACACGGCACTCTTACTCGAAGTTTCCCGTATGTATTACGAGGAAGAACTCACCCAACAAGAGATAGCCAACACGCTCCTCTTTTCCCGTACCACTGTCTCGCGCATGCTCACGGAGGCGAAGAAGCGTGGCATCGTCCACATTCGCATCACTCATCCAATGGAGCGAGTACTTGGCCTGGAGCGCAGCCTCGTGCAGCTTTTTGGACTCAAGCAGGCCCGGGTAGCGGACTCGGTCGATCCACTCACCACGCATCTTGAAGTGGCCCGCGGGGCGGCAGATTTGGTGGTGGAAAACTCCGCTGAAGATACCGTCATTACGGTGTCGAACGGGCTGGCGGTGACGGCCACGGTGGAAGCGCTGCCACAGCTGGCATGGCCGCGTTCTCGTGTGGTGCAGATGATCGGCAGTACTGGGCAGAGCCAGTGGCTGCTGGATTCCTCGGAAACCTGCCGTCGCATGGCGCGCAAACTTGGCGGTGCGTTCCACCCTATTCCGGCTCCGCTCGTGGTGGGCGATCCCGTCACTGCGGCTGCGCTGCGATCTGACGGCCAGGTGGCCACCACCTTGGAGCTGGGGGCACGAGCTGACCTGGCCCTCACCGGAATTGGCGCGGTGACGGAGGGCCGCTCCGGTCTCATTCTTCGTGAGCACGAAAATGACGAGGTTGTGCGGAGGCTGCAGCAGATGGGCGCCGTAGCCCATATCGCCGGCTATCACCTCTCCCAGGCGGGTGACCTGCTGGATACTGACCTCACCGCGCGGACGATTGCGGTTCCTCCCGAGCGGCTGCGGGAGATCCCGCTGGTGGTGGGCGTGGCGTGGGGTGAGGCGAAGGTTGCCGCTATTGCCGCCGTGCTGCGTGGTGGATTCATTTCGGCTTTGGTGACCGATCTTCCCACCGCTGTTGCGCTACTGGATTACACCGGCAACTGAGCGGGCGCAACTCTGGCAACGCTGCCTTCCTGTTGTGCCCCGGTGGTGGCTTTCTCTACGTGGCCGTCAGTGTGATTTTATGGCCGAATCCAACGCCCGATTTGTATGTTTTTTGTGGGGTAGTGAGGCCGCTGTGTGCATGTCTAGTTGGACATATGTGCGTCTTTGTTTTTTATGTGACAGTACGCATAGGTGTAAACCCATGGCATTCGGGCAATCAAACTTATCTTGACTTATTCAAATGAACATTTGTCCACTCGTCTCTCGACTTTGTTTTTCTGCGTTGGCAGCATTGTGAATGGCCGGATAACCCGGCACTGAAGGTGGAACGCAACGTTGCGTTCTCGAACAGGAGGTCACAACGATGTTGACGATGATGGGGTCACTCCCCGTGCTTCGGGGCACGTCGAGGCAGGTACAGCGATGACGCGCCCGCTGCTACAGATTGCACTGGATAAGAAGGATCTGCCCAGCGCCTTGGAACCGCTCCAGAAGGCCGCGCCAAACATTGACATTATTGAGTGTGGAACCGTTCTGATTCTCGCCGAAGGGCTAGACGCTGTTCGGAACATTCGTGCACTCTTCCCGAACACGCCGATTCTCGCAGATATTCGTATTGCCGAGGCTGGAAAGCTGCTCTCGACAATGGCGTTTGAGGCGGGGGCCTCGTTGGTGTCCGTCGTGGCAGGTGCGTCCATGACCACCGTGCGCCAGGTATGTGCGGTAGCGGCCGAGCACGGCGGTGAAGTCCAGATCGAACTGGCAGATGAATGGTATGACGCGGATAAGGCGCGGCAGTGGCGGGAAGCTGGTGCACAGCACGTGATCGTCAAGCGCTCGCGCGACCGGGAGGCCGCGGGAGATCTCTCGTGGGGCACCGAGGACCTCAATCGTGTAGATGAGCTCGCCGCCATGGGCTTCAAGGTAACGATCACCGGCGGTATCACCCCGAACGATCTCGACGTGTTCGCCGGTCACCCGGTGAGCATCGTCATTGCCGGGCGTTCCGTTGCCGGAGCAGCCGACCCGTTGGCCGGAGCGCAGGAGCTGCAGGTCGCCATTGGTCGGGTGTGGTCATGAGCGCCCCTGTCATGAGCGCCCCCGCGATGAGTGGCGTCGAAATCGGGATCTACGAGAAGGCTCTTAAGTGGGACGGGAGCTGGGCGAACCTGTTCGCCCAGGCCCGCAAGGCAGGCTTTGCTTTCGTTGATCTTTCGGTGGATGAGACTCCCGAGCGCGAGGCGCGCTTACGCTGGAGCGCCGAGGAACGCGCGGCGCTCCTCGCAGCTTCTCGTGAGGCGGGCGTGCCCATTGGCGGGCTTTGCCTGTCGGTTCATCGCAAGATCGCTCCCGGCTCGGCGAATCCGGAGGTGCGCCAGCGCGCTCGCGACGTGCTCATCGAGGGCATCGACCTGTGCGCTGACCTCCACATTCCGCTTTTGCAACTGGCTGGCTACTTCGCCTACTACGAAGTCACGACGGAGGATTCCCGGCGCTGGTACGTCGATTGCCTGCGTTATGGGGCCGAGTACGCCGCGCGCCGCGGCGTCGCCTTGGGCATCGAAAACGTGGATGGTACCGATATTGTTTCGATTTCGGCGGCGATGGATGTTGTGGAAGACATCGGGTCGCCATGGCTTCAGCTCTACCCCGACATCGGCAATATTGCCGAGCAGGGCTTCGAGATGATCCCGGAACTCCAACGCGGCGAGGGGCATATGTTCGCCATTCACGTAAAGGACGTGCGCCGCGGAGAACCCCGCCGGGTCCCCATGGGTGAGGGCATCGTCGATTGGGATATCGCTTTTGCCGAACTTGCCCACCAGGGTTGGTCCGGCAGGATGATGATCGAGCAGTGGAACGACGACGCCGACGATTCGGCTGAACGCGCCGCCACCGCCCGTGAGTTCATCACCGGCCGACTGTCCGCAGCGGGTATTCCTGTTCTCCAACCGGAGCACGGGGCAACTGAGGGTGCTGACGCCGTCGTCGTTCCCGAATCAATTATCAAACTTCGCGAAGAAGTGCTGCAAGGGAACCTCATGCTTCCCAAGGCAGGACTTGTCGCGTGGACTGGCGGCAACCTTTCGGCGCTGGACCCGGAAACGGGCCTGATCGTCATCAAACCTTCCGGAATGCTCTACGACGAGATGACCGCGCAGGACATGGTTGTTGTTGATCTGGACGGGCGCATTGTCTACGGAACCCGCGGACCCAGTTCAGATACCTCCTCCCATCTGGGGATTTATCGGGCGCGGCCGGACGTGATGTCCATTGTCCACACACACAGCCACTACGCCACGGCATTCGCCGCGGCTGGCCGCCCTATCCCGTGCGTACTGACAGCGATTGCCGACGAGTTCGGCGGCGACGTCCCGCTCGGGGGTTACGCCTCCATTGGAGGCAACGAGATTGGCGAGGAAATTGTTCGTTCCATCGGGCATTCTCCGGCAATCGTCATGAAACACCACGGGGTTTTCGCAATCGGCCCGACAATCAAGAAGGCGGTCCAGGCCGCAATCATGGTCGAGGACGTTGCTTACACCGTTTCAATTGCCGAAGGATTGGCGCATCTCGAGCGCCTACCCCACGAGGAAATTGAGAAAAACTTTGACCGATATTCACACCGATACGGCACCGACGCCGCTAGTGAAGGGCTT
>RRZU011138429.1_pt1 | contig 10727 bp, 5 predicted proteins | sample 2165561 | NCBI WGS metagenome assembly RRZU01 (sample SAMN10456909, study PRJNA506462) | wastewater metagenome | isolation source: wastewater sludge | place: USA: Moscow, Idaho | reverse complement strand
TTGCCCTGACCCAGTTGCAGCGCCGCCTGGCATCCAGCCCGCAGGCCATTTACACATCGCTCTCGCGCCGCCGCAAGAAGCTCGAAGCACGTCTTGACGAGCTGCAACTCAAAGCCCGCGCTGACGTGCTGCGCGAGAACCTGGGTGAATACGTCGTCAAGCGACAACTGGACTTGCCCGAAGACCTTGAAGACGCTGCCGATGAACTCAGCGCCGAGGAATACGAAGCAGTGGCCGACCAGGTGGTGGACCAGGCCACTGCTGCCGAGACCATTCCTGAGCTGCAAGCCGAAATCCTGATCCTGCGGGAGTTGGAAAGTGCCGCTGCATCCGTTGTGCAATCGCGCAGCGACCGCAAGTGGGAAGAGTTTTCGCGCCTGCTGCAAGACGAGCCCGAAATGCGCACCGCCGATGGCCGCCGCCGCAAAATCATCGTGTTCACCGAGCACCGCGACACGCTCAATTACCTGCTACTGCGCATCCGCGACACGCTGGGCAGCGAACAGGCTGTGGTCACCATCCACGGCGGCATCAACCGCGACGACCGGCGCAAGGTGCAAGAGGCGTTCCGCAACGACCCCGACGTGCTGGTGCTGCTGGCCACCGACGCCGCCGGCGAGGGCATCAACCTCCAGCGGGCCAACCTGATGATGAGCTACGACCTGCCGTGGAACCCCAACCGGCTCGAGCAGCGGTTCGGGCGCATCCACCGCATCGGCCAGACCGAGGTCTGCCACATGTGGTCGCTCATCGCCGAGGAGACCCGCGAAGGGCAGGTGTACCAGCGGCTCCTCGAGAAGCTCGAACAGCAGCGCAAAGCCCTCGGCGGCCAAGTCTTCGACGTGCTCGGCGACGCCTTCCGAGGAAAGTCGCTACGCGATCTCCTGCTCGAAGCCATCCGCTACGGCGACCAGCCCGACGTGCGTGCCCGTCTCGACGAGGTGATCGACTCGTCCGTGGGGGAGGGCCTCACCGGACTGGTTGCAGAGCACGCCCTGCACGCCGACATCCTCTCCGCCGGCGACGTGCAACGGGTCCGGGTCGAGATGGAAGAGGCCAACGCCCGCCGCCTCCAACCGCACTACATCCGTGCCTTCTTCCTCGAAGCGTTCGGCCGCCTCGGCGGCCAAGTCCGAGAACGTGAGACCGGCCGCTACGAGCTGCGACGGGTGCCCGCCGAGCTCCGGGCCCGCGACCGCATGATCGGCACCGGCTACCCCGTGCTGTCCACCTACGAGCGGGTCACCTTCGACAAGGACCTGCTCGCCGTGGCGGGCCAACCCCTCGCCGAGCTCATCGCCCCCGGGCACCCGCTGCTCGACGCGGTGATCGATGTGATCGTCGAACGCAACCGAGAACTGTTGAAGCAAGGCACCGTCCTGGTGGACGACGCCGACGACGGTGAGGACCCGCACGTGCTGCTCTACCTCGAGCACGCCATCCGTGACGGCCGAAGCGACCGCCACGGCCACCCCCGGGTGGTGTCCCGCCGCTTCGAGTTCATCGACATCCACGCCGAGGGCCACGCCACCCCCGCCGGCCCCGCCCCCTACCTCGACCTGCGCACCAGCACCGACGCCGAACGCGCCGCCCTCGGTGACGTTCTCGCCGCCGAATGGCTCTCAGGCGACCTCGACGCCGTCGGGGTTGGCACCGCCATCGCCGAAGCCGTCCCGGCCCACCTCGCCCAGGTGCGGGCCCACACCATGGCCCGGGTCCACAAGGTGCGGGCTGCCGTGAAAGAACGGCTCACCCGCGAGATCACCTACTGGGATCACCGGGCCGTCGAGCTCCGTGAGCAGGCCGAAGCCGGCCGCCAACCCAAGATGAACCCCGACCGCGCCCAGGCCCGAGCCGACGGCCTTGCTGACCGGCTCACCCGCCGCCTGGCCGAGCTCGACCAAGAAGAAGCCCTCACCGCCCTCCCCCCCGTGGTGGTCGGCGGCGCACTGGTGGTGCCCCGAGGGCTCCTCGAACGCCTACGCGGCGAGCGGACCGCGCCGCCCGCCACCCACGCCCGGGAGACCGCCGAAGTCGAGCGCCGCGCCGTCGACGCCGTGCTCGCCGCGGAACGTGCCCTGGGACGTGACCCCGAAGAGATGCCCCACAACAACCCCGGCTTCGACATCCGCAGCCTCACCCCCGACGGGCACCTCGTGTTCCTCGAGGTCAAGGGCCGCATCAAAGGGTCCGACACCGTCACCGTCTCCCGCACCGAGATCCTTTTCGGTCTCAACGCCGGCGACCAGCACCGCCTGGCCATCGTTGAAGTCGACCCTGACGGAAGCGACCAGGTCCGCTACCTCACCCACGCTTTCGCCGGCATGGAGGGCCGCGTCCACTTCGCCGAGACTGCCGTCACCTTCAACTGGGCCAAGCTGTGGGCCGAAGGCGGTGGCCCATCGTGAGTCCAAACGAAATGACGGAGCGAGTGTGAGCAAACCAGCGCACAAGAAGAAGCTGATCGAAGTTGCGATGCCGATCGAGGCGATCAACGCTGCATCGGTAGCCGAGTCAGCGAGTCCCTTCCTAAAGGGACATCCGAGGAGCATGAAGTGGTGGGCTCGTCGGCCACTCGCTGCGTGTCGAGGCGTCCTCTTTGCTCAACTCGTTGACGATCCATCGGCGAACCCCAGCAGGTTCCCAACCGAGGAACTGCAGGAGAAGGAGCGTCAGAGACTCTTTGGGATTATTGAGCAACTCGTAAAATGGGAAAACTCGAATAACGAGAGCCTCCTCAATGAGGCAAGGGCCGAGATCCGCAGAAGTTGTAATGGTGATCCCCCACCGATCCTGGATCCCTTTGCCGGTGGGGGCTCTATACCCCTTGAAGCACAGCGGCTGGGGCTTGATGCTTACGCCTCCGACCTGAATCCAGTTGCAGTACTCATCAATAAGTCTTTGATTGAGATCCCACCTCGATGGAGCTCCCATCGTCCGGTGAGCCCCCTCGATGAAGGCATGCTGGAGACTCAATCTTGGCAGGGCGCACAAGGACTGGCCCACGACGTCCGATGGTATGGCCGCTGGATCCAAGCCGAGGCTGAGCGCGCCGTGGGATCCGACTACCCTGCGGTGCTAGCTCCGGACGGCTCAACGGCCAAGACAATCGCCTGGATCTGGGCTCGAACCACACTCTGCCGGAACCCAGCGTGCGCGAAGCAGACACCGCTGGTGAGGTCTTTCTGGTTAGCGCGGAAGAAGGGGGCAGAGACCTGGGTCAGACCCGTTCTTTCAGAGGGTGGGATTCGATTCGAACTCGGTCATGGCCCCGATGGGCCGTCAGCTGAGGGAACCGTCGGGCGATCTGGTGGGATCTGTCTGCACTGCTCGGAGCCGATTCCTTTTGACTACATTCGCTCGGAGGGACGGGCCGGGCGTATGGGACAGCAGATGATGGCAATCTGCGTCAGCGGAGCTCGAGGACGGTACTTCGTCGAACCCACCGAAGCCGACATGCAAGCGGCCATGATCGAGACCGGTGACGCCGAGTTCTTTGTTCCCGATACTGATCTGCCCGAGAAGGCGCTCGGTTTTCGAGTCCAGGCGTACGGGCTGGTTCATCATCGCGATCTCTTCACTGCGCGTCAGCTGAAGATGATCGGCACCATCCACGGACTCCTGGCCGAGGTTCATGAAAGGGTCCGGGGCGATGCGGTTATTGCTGGCCTGCCTGCCGATGACGTGGCCTTCCGTGACGGTGGCCGCGGAGCGCGAGCGTATGCCGATTCGATTTTGGTCCTACTGACCGAAGCCCTCGCTCGATGTGTGATGTTCCACAATTCTGTGTGTAAGTGGAACGTAAAGAATCAGAACATCGCGAATCCATTTGCGATGGTGACGCTGAGTATGAACTGGGACTTCCCCGAAGCTAATCCGTTTGACTCGTCTACAGACTTTCGCTCGCAGTCTGAGAAAATCGCCGAAATACTCGAGAAGGCGATTCCCCGAGATGTGACTCGGGAGGGGTCAGTTAGCATGGCAGATGCGACTCATGCGTCCTTGCCCGCCGGAGTTGTTGTCTGTACCGATCCGCCCTACTACGACAACGTCGGCTACGCAGACCTTGCTGACTTCTTCTACGTCTGGATTCGGGGACCACTGTCGCGGGTCTTTCCCCAAGAGTTCGGTACGTTGCTTGTTCCGAAGGACGCCGAGCTGGTCGCTACCCCGTTCAGGTTCAGCGGGGACCAGCGGAAGGCCGACCACTTTTTTGAGATCGGACTGAAGCACGCCTTCGCAAATATGAGTAGCGCATCGGATCCGGCGTACCCGATGACGGTCTTCTATGCGTACAAGCAGACTGAGAAGACCGACGGGGGGGAGGCGGTCTCGACGGGGTGGGAGACAATGTTGGCTGGTCTCCTCGACTCGGGACTGATGATCAACGGAACATGGCCCTTGCGAACGGAGCGGGATGCTCGGAGTCGAGGTCAGTCGAGCAACGCGCTGGCGTCTTCGATCGTGCTCGTGTGTCGGCCCCGTCCCAAAGACGCAGGCATTACCGATCGCCGTGGATTCCTCGAGGCGCTCCGTTCGGAGCTTCCGGAGGCGCTGCGGGAGATGCAGCAGGGGTCGGTAGCGCCGGTTGACTTGGCGCAGTCGTCGATCGGACCGGGCATGGCAGTGTTCTCGCGGTACTCCAAGGTGCTGGAGCCGTCGGGGGAGCCGATGCGGGTACGGGCCGCTCTCGGGCTCATCAACCAAGTGCTCGACGAGGTGCTTGCGGAGCAGGAGGGTGATTTCGACGCTGAGACCCGGTGGGCGGTGAAGTGGTTCAGCCAGTACGGCTTTGACGCAGGTCCCTTCGGGGATGCCGAGACGCTGTGCAAGGCCACGGGAACTGCGGTGAACGGGATGGAGCGATCAGGGATCCTCGAGTCCAAGGCCGCCAAGGTTTGGCTCATCGGTCGCGCCGACCTGCCCGCCGATTGGGATCCGGCCGCCGATGATCGGATTCCGGTGTGGGAGGCGGCGCAGCACCTGGTCAAGGCGCTCGACGAGGGTGGTGAGCAAGCGGCGGCGGAACTGCTTGCCGCGCTTGGAGGCGTTGGTGAGACCGCACGGGACCTCGCGTACCGGCTCTACGCCATCTGCGATGCCAAGAAGTGGGCCAAGGAGGCCGGCATGTACAACGCCTTGGTGGCCTCGTGGCCCGAGATCCGCCGCAAGGCGGCTCAGGGACCGTCTGGGCAGGGTTCGCTGCTTTGAGGTACTGGCTCTACAAGTGCAACGTCGAGGGCGGCCCTGCCGGCTACTGGGGTGACTGGCGCACGATGGTCTTCGACCGCAAGGCCGCCAGTGAGTGGGGTGGTCACTACTCGACGAGCTCGGCCGAGGTCGCGCTGGCGCTCAACGAACGAGTCGCCGTGGGCGATGTCGTAGCAGCGTTTCAAACCAACGAGCATGTGGTCGTTGGATTCTGCCGCATCGAGAAGATCACTGGGCTTGAGGACGACAAGAAGCTCTGGCTTCGGCCCATCGAGTACCTGGATCCACCCCTGGCGCTTCACGAGGCCAAGAAGGGCACGATTCTCGAGAACTCCAGCGCGGTCAACGGCCCGGTGATGCTCCGCGAGCTCGAGCGGCCCGAGATGGAAGAGCTCGTCCGACTCGCCGGCGCACCACGGCGTGTCCTGAAGGGCGAGGCCGCCAAGGGCGGCTACCGACCCGTCAAGGCGTGACACCAGTGCCCCATCGCCCGCCTGATGATCCGCCGGGAGTACCTCTTGACGAGGTGGGACGCCTCGGCTTGCAGTTCAGCGTCGATACGAACTTCGTCGGTGACGACCAGCCGGGTTCGGTGGAGCTGCGTCGATTGCGGTCTGAAGGCTGGGTGCGCCTGCTTCGAACTGATGTCGTGCAGACCGAGCTGGAGGGCGCGACTGATCTCATCAAGAGGATGCGGCTCTTGACCCTGGCTGGTGACTACGTCGAGCAGTTGGGGCCCGCCGTCTGGGGTCACTCGCGATGGGGATCTGCGGTTTGGGCGGGCGCTGAAGACGAGGAGCGCCTCGACAAGGCATTCTCGGTGATGTTCCCGGGCTCGGACCGCTCACAGGCCAACAGCAACAATCTGCGTGATGCGATGCACGTCGCGACCGCCGTCAGATACGGCATGAACGGGCTTGTGACGCGCAACGATCGCGGTCTCCTGAGGAAGTCGGCCGAGATCGCTGACGCGTTCGACGGGTTCGTCGTAGCCACGCCCGAGCAGGTCGTCGAGATCGTCGAGCGGTTCAAGGCGAGGTGGCTGGCCCGTCATGAACAATTGGCCGAGGGACCGTCTGCTCCACTCACCGTAGGTTCAGGCTCTATAGGAGAAGACAGTGGCTCTGAGTAACCGTGATCGGGTCGGGCGGGCCTTCGAGTTGCTGGCGGTGGGGCTGGGGCCCTTCGTCGATCGGCGCATGCGCGCTACCCATCCGGCCGGTGATGGGTGGTTCGAGGCGTGGGAGCGGGGTGAGTCGGCTGGTCGACCTGGGTTCAAGGTGAGCTTGGACGACCCGCTGGTGCAGTTGAACGTGATGAAGGCGAACTGGAGGCAGTCGTTCGACCGGGAGCTGTCGGCGCAGGAGCGCAACGCGACCTACGACCTGGCCCAGTACCGCCACCAGTGGGCCCACAACGAGCCGTTCTCGTTCGATGACACCTACCGGGTGATCGACAAGATCGAGCAGCTGTTGTTGGCGATCGACGCCAAGGAGGCCGACGAGGCCGGCCAGGTGAAGACCGAGCTGATGCGGGTGAAGTTCGAGTCCGAGGCGAAGAAGCGCACGCCCACCCAGGAGGCGCTCATCGCCGAGCCTGCCGCCGGCTTGAAGCCGTGGCGTGACGTGGTGGAGCCCCACGACGACGTGGCACGCGGCAAGTTCGCGCTGGCCGAGTTCGCCGCCGACCTCTTCCAAGTGTCGGAGGGTCGGGGGGCGGCGGAGTACATCGACCCGGTCGAGTTCTTCCGTCGCACCTACCTCACCGAGGGCCTCCGCACCCTGCTGTCCCAGGCAGTGGGCCGCCTGGCGGGCGACGGGGGTGTGCCGGTGGTCGACCTCCAGACCAACTTCGGCGGCGGCAAGACCCACAGCATGATCGCCCTGTACCACCTGTTCTCGGGCACACCCCTGAGCCGGTTCCCTCAGGAGGTGCAGGACCTGGTGCGGGCGGCGGGGGTCGAGGAGCTGCCGTCGGTGGCCCGTGCGGTGATCGTGGGGACCAAGCTGACGCCTGGCCAAGTCGACATCAAGCCCGACGGCACCGAGGTCCACACCCTGTGGGGTGAGTTGGCGTGGCAGCTCGCCGGCCCCGAGGGGTACGCGATCATCGCTGACTCCGACCGCAACGGAACCAGCCCCGGGAAGATGCTGGGCGAGGTGTTCCGCCACGCGGGGCCGTGCCTGGTGCTCATCGACGAGTGGGTCGCCTACGCCCGCCAGCTCTACGAGAGCACCAACCTCGGTGCGGGCTCGTTCGACACCCAGTTCTCGTTCGCCCAGACCATCACCGAGGAGGCCAGTGGCGCGAACGTCGACGGGTCGCCGCTGCACGCGATGTTGGTGGTGTCGCTGCCGGCGTCGGAGATCATCAGTGACGGCGGCTCGGGTCTGGGGTCCGACGCCGAGGTGGGTGGTGTCGGCGGCCGGGAGTCGTTGAAGCGTTTGCACAACGTGGTGTCCCGCAAGGAGAACCCGTGGCGGCCGGCCGATGTGGCCGAGAGCTACGAGATCGTCCGTCGCCGCCTGTTCAAAGACCTTGACACGGAGGCGCTGGCGCACCGCGACGCAACCGCCCGGGCGATGGGCCAGTTCTACGTGAAGCAGAAGGCCGAGTTCCCGGCCGAGTGCGCTCAGGCCGACTATGTGGCCCGAATCAAGGACGCCTACCCGATCCATCCTGAGCTGTTCGAGCGGCTCTACCGCGACTGGTCCACTCTGGAGCGGTTCCAGCGAACCCGAGGTGTGTTGCGCCTCATGGCGGCGGTGATCCACGCCCTGTGGATCCGTGGTGACCAGGCCCCGCTGATCCTGCCGGCGTCGGTGCCGTTGGACGACCCGGCGGTGTCTGCCGAGCTCACCCGCAACCTCGAGGACAACTGGAAGCCGATCATCGACCGCGACATCGACGGCGAGGGCTCACAGCCGGCGGCGATCGACAAGGACTTCCCCAACCTCGGCAAGTACTCGGCGGCGCGGCGGACGGCCCGAACGGTGTTCCTCGGCTCCGCGCCCACCTTGCGGACCGCCAACGTCGGCACCGACGCCGCCCGGGTGCGTCTGGGCTCTGCTCTGCCCGGCGAGACTCTGGCCACCTTCGGCGACGCACTCGAGAAGCTGTCCGACCGGTGCACCTACCTCTACCGCGACGGGGCCCGCTACTGGTACGCAACCCAGGAGAGCGTCACCCGCCGGGCCCGCGACGAAGCCGAACGCCTCCTCGCCCAGGCCCGCGACGAGATCCACGCCTCGATCGTGGCCCGCCTTCGTGACGCGTGCCGGGACCGGGGTGACTTCGCCGGTGTCCATGTGGCCCCGGCCAACGCCGGCGAGGTGCCCGACGACGCCGAATGCCGTCTCGTGGTCCTCGGCCCCGAGCACCCCCACATCGCCCGGTCTGACGACACCGCTGCACTCCGTGCGGCCAAGGGGATCCTCGACGAGCGCGGCACCGCCGCCCGCGTCTACCGGAACATGTTGATCATGCTCGCCCCCGACCAGCGCCGCCTCGAGGAGCTCGAGGCCGGGGTCGCGGACCATCTGGCTTGGAAGCTGATCTGGGAGGAACGGGAGCGCCGCAACCTGGACCCCCATCAGCAGAACCAGGCCCGAACCAAGCTCGAGGAGGCCAACCGGGTCGTCGACCTGCGCATCGTCGAGACCTACATCTGGGCGATCTTCCCGAACCAGCCCGACCCCACCGGGGCCATGGTCCTCCAGGCTCTCAAGTGCGACGGGCAAGGCGAGCTGCCCGTGCGGGTCTCCCGCAAGCTCGGCAACGAAGGGGTCCTCTACGGCCAGTACGCCCCATCGCTGCTGCGCATGCAGCTCGACGGGGTCCTCGCCCCGAGGTGGGCCGACGGGCACGTCACCGTCGGTGCGCTGTGGGACGACTACGCCCGCTACGTGTACCTGCCGCGGCTCCCTAACCTCGGCGTCCTGTGCGAGTCGGTCAAGGCCGGCCCCAGCTCGCTGACCTGGGAGAACGACGGGTTCGCCACCGCCGACGCCTATGACGACGGCATCTACCGTGGCCTCGTCCGCGCCGAGCTCGCCCCCGTGGTCACCGCCCAAACCCTCGTCGTGCGCCCCGACGTGGCGAAAGCCCAGCCGCTGCCCGGCGAAGGGGGTGGCGACGGCTCGGGCGGCCGAGGGGAAGGCAAGAAGCACAAGGGCGATGAGGGCGAGAACGAGAAGGAACAGGAGGGCGGGACGACCGGCCCGACCCGCTTCTACGCGTCGGTCGAACTGGATCCGGTGCGCCTGAACCGTGACTTCGGCAAGGTCGCCGACGAGGTCGTGTCCCACCTCACTGGCCTGCTCGGCACGAAGGTGTCCATCACAGTCGAGATCGAAGCCACCGCCGACGAGCCCTTCCCCGACTCAACCGTGCGCACCATCTCCGAGAACGCCAAGACCCTCAAGTTCAAGACCCACGGCTTCGAGGAAGCGTAGAGATGCCGGTCGTCAGAATCGACCTGCTCGCCGGCCGCCTCAGCGTCACCGACCTGCTTACGACAGCCTTCCTGAGCTGCCTGGAGTAGTGCGATGGCCCGCCTCACGCGACTCGACCTTCTCGAGGCATGGGTGAGGGCGCACGGTTCCCTGCAGGGCGTCCAGGCTCAGAAGTTCCTTGAGCGCGATGAGGTCGCAGAGCTCCTTCGCTTCGAGCGACCGGTAGCACTCGCTGCCGTAGCCAAGGAGAGGAAGCTCGTCGCTGCGGTAGCGGAGGCTCACCGCTTGGTCGGATGCCCGCACGGAAGCGTCCGTCTTCCGTACTGCAGCGTCTGTGGGGTCGAGTGCCGGCACGGCGAGCTCACACGAAGGTGCCGACAGTGCTGGCCGTTGATATCGGTCATGCCCGAGTACGGCTGGCGCATCCCCTCCGGCCACGTCTTCCACCTCAGAAAGGACTGCGGCGGGTTTCGCCGGGCGAACGCGACTCCCACGCGGGTCAGGACGGCGGTTGCCTGGGCCGGCGGTCTCAGGAACTGCAGGTCGTGCATCGGCGATGTGGCCCGCCCTGCGTTCACCCCACCACCGGCGGACAGTCTTCGTAGTCGACCCCGTTAGCCCCTGGATCCCACCGGACGCTGGCGGACGCTGGCGTCCGAGTCATGGGCCCAGTGCACCCTCCATGGACGCCGGCGGACGGTTCCGGACACGCCTTGGCCTCGTGGTTGTGAGGTGAGCCCCTCGTGGTGGTCCAGAGGTTGTGTGGTCTGATCGCCTGCATCATCGTGTGCAGGCACGAAAGGACCATGATGACGAGACGACGGCACACGCCCGAGCAGATCATCCGCAAGCTCGCCGAGGGCCAGAAGCTGCTGGCCGGAGGCATGGAAGTCGAGGACGTGTGCCGCCAGTTCGGCATCGCGGAGTCGACGTGGGCGCGGTGGCTTGCCCAGTACGGCGGTATGACCGCTGATGACGCCAAGCGGCTGAAAGAGCTCGAGGGTGAGAACGCCCGGTTGAAGAAGCTCCTGGCCGAGGCCGAGCTGGACAAGGCGATGCTCA
>RRZU010433744.1_pt1 | contig 10727 bp, 14 predicted proteins | sample 2165561 | NCBI WGS metagenome assembly RRZU01 (sample SAMN10456909, study PRJNA506462) | wastewater metagenome | isolation source: wastewater sludge | place: USA: Moscow, Idaho | reverse complement strand
GGCAACGGACTCAAAATGTTGTTTGAATGAATCGATGAACATATGTTGCTTCCCCAAAAAGGAAGCATATGATCACAGGTGGAGATTTACGTCAATCAAGACTTGATGTTGGTTATAAAACGTTCACGATCTCGCCCTGATATTTATAACTACCGATTGTTTGGGGGTCTGTAATTGTACCACCTTCATCTGTGCCGATATTTTCGTAGGCGACAACACTCCCACTCGCAGCAACAGAGTCAAATGTTCTTAAATCGTCTAATTTAGATTGAGCTAATATCACTGCGCCATTTAATACTGAGGCATTAATTTCAGATCTGATATAAAAACGATGCAAGCTAACTAAGGAAACAATACTAATCATGATAATTGCGAATGCAATTAATACCTCTAACAAACTAAAACCTTTATTTTTCATTTGTGACAATTTCATGATTATTCTCCATCCTTCCAAGAACCAGAAACTCTAGCCACATATGAAAAGTCTTCGCCATATTCAATGTTATTGAGAACATTAGCATCATATACTGTATTATATGTACCAGTTGCCTGTATGCTTACATTATTATCAGCAATAAGTGCACCATATATCGTTGCACCACCGCCCATTTTTATATTATAAGAACCACTCTCTGAATGAGAAAAAACAATACCATAAATGATAGTGTTCGCGACTATGTCCGCATCTGCATTCCATAATATAATTACAATGGGGTGTTCTTCAGAGCCAATAGTTTTTCCTGCTGAATTTAAACTACAAGTGCCAGGCCCTTCGACAAGATACATTCCACGAGATGAACCATCAAAATTACCACACTCAGATGGACTCATTTTTTGATGTCCCAGTTGATTTATGACTGTTAAAATTTGGTTTTCTGTTGTGAAACCAAAAAGATAGGCCAATAAATTTTTTGGAAACCCTGCTGTATCATTCTGCAGGATATCGGATCCAGCATCAGACTTATTGTCACTATAGGTATTGGATTGACATTGATCTTCTGAATACTGCTGTAGACTACAAGTTGACGAACTCGAACCGACTGTAACAGAACCTTTCGACCATATAGACAATGGTACGCCAGGCCCTCCTCCATTTGGATTTGCTCCAACTACGAAATTACCACCGGCCCCCATACTTGTAGATACAGTTAAGGGCGCATCAGGAGCACCAGCAACAGCACGAGCAATAATAGCTTTTTGTTGTACAGTCACTTTTGCCTCAGCATCATCAGCATTTGCAGCAGCAGCTGAATAACCTGAAGTACCAACGGCAGTAATACTGACGACTGGCAATGTTCCCTCTCCTGCCTGTATTGCAGTATCTGAACCAAATGCCACTTGGTAGAAAGGAGCAGAGCTATCATTAGTAAAAGAACCTCTGAACTCATTATCCAATGATAATCTTGCCAGTGCAGCGTCGATGCCTGCTTGCGCTGCATTAGCAGCTTCTTCGTAACGTAATTTATTAGAGGCAGCACGCTGCTCATTCATTAACATTCTGCCAGTCATTAAACTTAGAATAGTGACTAGTATTATGATAATTAATGTAATAGTCAGCGTGATAAAGCCACGGCTACTCTTCAATGAATTGATCATTCCGCAACCTCACTCTTCGTTCTAAACCCACATCTAAATCAGCACTTTTTGTGCTTGCCCCAGATACAGCAATTATTATACTCCGCTGTAGATTAGTTGATGATGCCCCACTTGCCGGATCAATGGTAAAACTCAAGCCGGTTATATCTATGTGCCCATCACCACCAGCCAGAGTAGTCCATCCTGATGCAGTGCAAGATTGATTAGCTACCGAATTCCATGAATTAAATTCTATTGTGTGATCAACTGAATTGTATTTATATCCAAGTATTTCAACCGGATCATTACCCGCTATAACACCGTTATTATTAGCATCATAACGAATCAAAATACAATCACCTACGGGATCTGAAGGCGTTGCATTCAAATCTTTCTCGTCGTTTCCTAAGGCTCCACTCACAATGCTAAATGCAGAAAACGAGGCATTAGCAACCTCAGTTAGTTTTGCCGAACTAACAGGACTACCTGCTGTATTTCTTGCTAATGCGTCTTCAGCTCCACTGACATAGCCCGCTCGCTGAATGTCCCGTACCATGACATCCAGAGATGTCTGCAAGTCCTGATTAAGACGAGCCAGCTGTACCGTGGTTGAATTAGCACGAATGATGCTGACATACATAGTAGCCACGATTGCCGCCACAAATAACCCGACTACCATAGCCACCATCAGTTCTATCAATGAAAAACCTTTCATTTTTTTCATTGTTAAGAAGCTCTTTTTTAAGGTGATTATGGACATTGATCCACCCCCGTTAAACCAGACGATGTAGATGGGGTACAGATTGATGCACGTCCCAGTAAGTTAGTACTCACAATAACTTTTTTTGTTGTTGAGCCATAGGTAAAGGTCATATTGGCTGCGCTCATTGTTGTTCTGCGCGCTTGCACTGGGATCGTCGCTTCGCCGCTACTAGCGGTATTCACATCGATTGTCACATTTGGAAAGTCAGATTGACCAACACCACGGATAATCCCATCATCATGAATATCGCAGGCATTACTATCACAAGAGTTACAAGCCGTATCATCAGAAACCCGATAACACCACTCACCATCTAAATCAAAAAAACGAACAGCAACTTCATTCGTATCCCGTTTCACTGCCTCGCTGCGTGCTAACTGAATATCAGAATAAAGCGACTGTGCTGCACCCAGCAGTATGTTATCTTCCTTAAATTGCAGATAGCTCGGTACACCAATACCCAAAAGAATCGTCATTACCAATATGGTGATGATCAACTCTATCAGGGTAAAACCGGAAATTCGCGATCTCACGTGCTCTCTCCTTGGCATTAAGGCCTTTTTCAACCAGAATAAAAAAAGACCATTCTTATAAGTTTAAACCCTACTATAAAAGAGGCGGATTTTTATGAAAAAAAATTCCAGAGGCTTCACCTTGCTGGAACTTATGATAGTCGTAGCTATAGTTGCCATTCTGGCTACCATAGCCTACCCCAGTTATCAGGGTTTTGTGTTACGTTCACACAGAGCTGAGGCCATTGAAGGTTTGTTATCAGCTCAATTACGCCAGGAAGAATGGCGGGTTAAAAATGGTTCATATACCAGCACTATGAGCAATCTAGGTACTCCAACCAGTACTTACTATGCCTTCACTGCCACCGCCAGCAGCAGTGGTGTACCAACCTATACCTTGACAGCTACTGCTTCTGGTAGCCAAACAGCCGATACCGACTGCCCAACATTGACGATAACAAATGCAGATGTAAAAGGTCCGTCCGCTTCCTGCTGGGAATAACAGTCGAATTATATCAGGATTCATGCGCATACTTCTTTGGTATGCGCCACATAACTCAAAAAAAGTAAGCCAGCACTTGCATTATCACCAGCCCAAATACCCCTGCCAGCACATCATCAATCATGATACCTAAACCGCCTTTTACATAACGATCCAGCCAGCGGATGGGCCATGGCTTGAGAATATCGAACAGGCGGAAGAGTAAAAAGCCAGCCAGTAACCAGAGCAAGCCTTTCGGGGCTGCGATCATGGTGATCCAGAAACCAACAAATTCATCCCAGACGATTGAACCATGATCCGATTGGCCGATGGCATCTGTCGCTGACTGGCAGATCCAGATACCTGCGATGGCAGCAATCACGGTGATCGTGATATAGACCGGTAACGATAAATCCATCATCAGCCAGTAAAACGGGATCGCAGCCAGTGTGCCGAAGGTGCCCGGTGCTACTGGTGATAATCCCGAACCAAAACCGGTCGCCAGCCAATGCAGCGGGTTCCGCCAGTTCAGTCGTTGCAGTGCATCATAACTTTTATGATGTTTTTCCAGCTTCGCCATGGTGAAAATGCTCCCAGCCATTAATATGTAATTCGACCGCTTTGCCCTGATGATACCAGATTATCTGCGGCTCACCGGCCGTGATAGTACCGATGCGGGTCAGTGGTAAATCCAGCGCAACAGCCAGCTCGCTGATAGCCGTTTCATGCCCGGCAGGTACGGTAAAACAGAGTTCATAATCATCCCCGCCACCCAGTGCTAATTGCAGCGCTTGCTCAGGTGTCACACTCCGCTGAACTGCCGACGCAATTGGCAGATTAGTCAGCTCAATTTCAGCTGCCACCCCGGATGCCCGCAGGATATGCATTAAATCGCCGGAAAGTCCGTCAGACAGATCCAGGGCGCTGGTTGCGATACCACGCAGTGCCAGACCCAGTTCACAACGCGGTTGTGGGTAATCCATACGGAATGAACAGTCACGCAATGCATCACTGTTTATGGGTAAATTGTGTATACGCTGCTGCACGGCCAATGCTGCCGCACCTAAACTGCCACTGACGTAAATGGCATCTCCCGCCTTAGCGCCGGAACGACGTAACGCCTGAGCAGCGGGCACGGTTCCCTTGGCAGAAATGGTGATAGAAAGCGGTCCACGGGTAGTGTCGCCACCAATGAGTGCGACGTTGTGTTTCACCGCCAGTGCATGAAACCCCTGAGTAAACCCCGCCAGCCAGACATCATCGGCTTTAGGTAAGGTGAGAGCCAGAGAGATCCAGCGTGGTTGTGCGCCCATCGCAGCGAGATCAGAAAGATTAACCGCCAGCGCTTTATGCCCTAATGCGACCGGATCAACATCAGCAAAAAAATGCACATCACTGACCAATGTGTCCGTACTGACGGCCAGACATTCACCAACCGGTACATTCAATAGCGCACAGTCATCACCGATGCCTAATTCTACATCAGCCCTTGCCGCAGCCTGAGCGGCAAAATAATGTTGGATCAGTTCAAATTCACCCACGAAATGGCTCCCTTCCAGCTAACAAAAATCCCCGTTCCTTCAGCAGAAAAAACGGGGATTTTTATAATGTACTATGCAATACAAATACAGACTACTGACGCAGACCCATCTGTTTTACGACTTTATCTAATACGCCATTCACAAACTTATGACTATCATCTGTGGCGAACGCTTTTGCCAACTCAATCGCTTCATTGATCACGACTTTATATGGCACATCTTTACAATAGGTCAGCTCATAACAAGCCAGACGCAACACACCTTTATCAATCTGATCCAGATCGTCGAGTTTACGCGACAGGAATGGTGAGAAAGTAGCGTCCAGATTAGTTACATTGTTGACAACACCGGTCAGCAACAGCTCAAAATAAGGCAGATCGACGCCTTTCGTTGGCTGTTCCAATTTGAACTGTTCAACAATATCAGCCACGTTGTCTTTAGCCAGTTGCCACTGATAAATGGCTTGCAGAGCAAGATGGCGCGCCTTACGGCGTTCAGCAGGTTTCAATCTCTTTCTCCTATCATGCGCCCAGAGCGTTCATGACATTAATCATTTCTAAAGTACTCAGCGCAGCTTCAACACCTTTGTTGCCAGCTTTAGTACCGGCGCGCTCAATGGCCTGCTCGATGTTTTCTGTTGTCAGAACACCGAATGCCACCGGAATTTCAGCTTCCAGTGCAACCTGAGCCAGACCTTTGGCACACTCACCCGATACATATTCAAAATGTGCGGTACCGCCACGGATCACACAACCCAGGGCTACGATACCGTCGAACTGCTTGCTCTTAGCCAGACGTTTGGCAGCCAGAGGCAATTCAACTGCACCAGGCACTTTCACCAAAGTGATGTTTTCGTCAGCGATTTGACCCTGACGTTTCAACGTATCCAGTGCACCTTCTACCAGACGGTCGTTGATGAAACTGTTAAAGCGAGACACTACGATCGCAATTTTGGCCTGTGGAGCCGGGATGACGCCTTCAATCACTTTCATGGGTAATCCTATAATCTGTTATGTCAGATAAACAAAACCTGCTAATTCTATCACATCCGGCGCATGACCAAAACATGCGCCACAAGATCAGTTATTCGCTGATGTATTCCACGACTTCCAGACCAAAGCCTGACAGTACATAACGTTTCGGTGAGCTGAGCAGACGCATCTGTTTCACACCCATCGCTTTCAGGATCTGAGAGCCCACGCCAACACGGCGGGAAGCCGGTTTCGGCTTACAGATCTCTGTGGTCTGGCCCGCATCGACTGCCGAATAATGTTCAATACGCGCCAGTAATTCCTGCTGACTGTCTTCATGCCCAATGATCACCACGATACCGCCTTCATCATTGATGCGATTCATGGCTTTATCCAGCGGCCAGCTGCGCAGATTTCCGCGCTGACTGTTCAGAACATCATTCAGGTAATCATGCAAATGTACCCGCACCAATACTGGCTTGGACGGGTCTTTTTGCGGTTTGCTTAAGGCAAAATGTAACTGATTATCGATGGTATCACGGAATGTAGTCAGCTCGAATTCACCATATTCGGTTGGCATATGGCACTGTGCGATCTTCAGGATCGTGGTTTCATGCTGATTACGGTATTCAATTAAATCGGCAATGGTACCTAATTTGATACCATGCTCTGCCGCAAATTTCTCCAGATCCGGACGACGGGCCATGGTACCGTCTTCATTCAGGACCTCAACGATCACAGCTGCCGGTTCCAGACCAGCCAGACGCGCCAGATCACAACCGGCTTCTGTATGCCCGTTACGGGTCAGAACACCGCCATCCTGCGCCATCAGCGGGAAAATATGCCCCGGTTGTACCACATCACTTGGTCTGGCATCTGCTGCCACGGCTGCCTGCACAGTACGGGCGCGATCGGCGGCTGAAATGCCGGTAGTAACCCCTTCAGCTGCTTCAATGGAAACAGTGAATGCGGTAGAAAACTGCGCTTCGTTTTTATCGACCATCAATGGCAGATTCAACTGCTGGCAACGGGCCTTGGATAAGGTCAGACAGATCAATCCGCGACCGTATTTTGCCATGAAGTTAATATCTTCCGGACGCACCATTGATGCAGCCATCAGAATGTCACCTTCATTTTCCCGATCTTCGTCATCCATCAGAATGACCATTTTGCCCTGACGAAAATCTTCAATAATCTCTTCAATCTTACTGATAGCCATGACTTCCCCTTAGTCCGTTATCGCAGAAAACCGTTTTGTGCCAGCATTTCCATGGTGATATTGCTCTGTGATGACTGAGCCGCTTTATCACCCAGCAACAACCGTTCCAGATAGCGGGCAATAACGTCCACTTCCAGATTAACTTTCACACCGGCCTGCCATTCATCCACCGTAGTTTCACCGCTGGTATGTGGCACAATGGTCAGCTTGAAACGAGCACCATCGATAGCATTCACCGTCAGACTAATACCATCAACGGTGATTGAACCCTTTTCTGCAATGTATTTCGCCAGCTCATCCGGCGCCTTGATCCAATACTCTTTAGCCCGGCCCAACGGTTTCACTGAAACAATTTCGCCGACCCCATCCACATGCCCGGAAACCAGATGACCGCCTAAACGGGTATCGGGTGTCAGCGCACGTTCCAGATTCACTTTTTGTCCTGCCTGATAGTAAACAAAGCTACTACGTTGTAGTGTTTCTAACGACAAATCAGCGACATAACCATCCCCCGTTAATTCAACAACGGTCAGGCAGACGCCATTAGTTGCAATCGAATCACCTAATTTCACATCAGAAAGATCCAGCTTGCCACTTTTTACCCGGACTGAAATATCTTCACCTTTCGGCTGTAATGCTGCCAGCGTACCAACAGCTTCAATAATTCCGGTAAACATCGTTACTCCTTAATGCGGACGTAAGGTCAATCGCAGATCATTGCCGACTTTACGTACATCCTGCCACTGCCATTCATTAACTTCCGACATATGTTTGAATTCAGGCAGATTAACCAGACCACGGGCAGGGTTTCCCATCAACTTGGGTGCGAGATAAACCATCAGTTCATCGACCAGTCCGGCACTCATTAATGCGCCCGCCAGAGAAGCGCCCGCTTCTACCCAGATATCATTAATATGGCGTTGCGCTAATGTTTGCATCAGCTGAACCAGATCCAGTTTACCGCTATCCGCCAGAGGCGTGCTCAGCTGCTGAACCTGTTCCGGCCATTGCCCCTGCTCTTTGTGGCGAGCCAGCCAAATCTCTCCCGGAATGGAAAATAAGTGTGCTGACGGAACAATGCGTTGCCGGGAATCAATAATAATGCGTATTGGCTGACGAACATTGTCTTTTGCATAACACTGTTGCACAGATAAAGGCAGTTGTTCCCAACGTACATTCAGTGAGGGATCATCGGTCAAAACGGTATCAGCACCAGTCAGAATTGCGCTGCTTTGCGCGCGCCAGCGTTGTACATCAGCACGAGCTGCAGGAGATGTGATCCACTGACTTTGGCCATTCGCGAGTGCGGTGCGACCATCAAGACTGGCTGCCAGCTTCAGACGCACATAAGGCAAGCCATGCCGCATACGCTTGATAAAGCCAGGGTTCAATGCCTCTGCCTGTGCCTGTAACAAACCCGTCTGGATTGTTACACCGGCATCAGCCAGACGTCGCATGCCGCGTCCGGATACCTGTGGATTCGGATCTTCCATCGCCGCAACGACACGGGCAACACCGGCATTGACCAGCGCATCAGCACAGGGCGGTGTACGACCAAAATGTGAGCAGGGTTCTAAAGTGACATACGCGGTCGCACCACGGGCTTTATCGCCCGCCATACGCAGTGCGTGCACTTCCGCATGCGGCTCACCGGCGCGCAGATGAAAACCTTCGCCGACGATCCGGCCATCGGCCACAATGACACAGCCTACATTCGGGTTCGGAGAGGTAGTAAAACGCCCCTGCTCTGCCAGTTGCAGAGCGCGGCTCATATAGAGATGATCTTCGGCAGAAAACACTTATTTCTCCAGACGTGCGATCTCTTCACCAAATTCGCGGATATCTTCAAAACTGCGATAAACAGAAGCAAAACGGATGTAAGCGACTTTATCCAGCAGCTTCAGCTCTTCCATCACCAGATTACCGATGATCTTGGACATGATTTCCCGTTCACCGGTTGCCCGCAGATTCGATTTGATCCGGTTAATACTTTGTTCGATCAACTCGGTACTGACCGGACGCTTTTCCAGTGCGCGCTGAATACCATTACGTAATTTATCTTCGTTAAATGGCTCGCGAACACCGTTACTTTTTATCACCCGTGGCATGACCAGCTCTGCCATCTCGAACGTAGTAAAACGCTCATGGCAAACCAGACATTCCCGCCGACGGCGCACCTGATGCCCATCCGCCACCAGGCGCGAATCAATAACTTTCGTGTCATCGGCATTACAAAATGGACAATGCATCTATGCTCAATCCTGAAACCTGTCGATTTTTCCAGTCTATCAGAGTTCACTGAAACACCAATAAAAAAACAGCCGGCACATGGCCGGCTGTCTTCAGCATAATCAGTGTAAAATTATGCGTATACTGGCAGACGTTTGCAGATATCCAGCACTTTAGCGCGGGTAGCAGCAATTACGGCTTCGTCAGTGCGGTTGTCCAGCACGTCACAGATCCAGCCAGCCAGTTCTTTCGCTTCAGCTTCTTTAAAGCCACGGCGAGTGATGGATGGAGAACCGATACGGATACCGGAAGTCACAAATGGTGAACGAGGGTCGTTTGGTACTGAGTTTTTGTTCACAGTAATGTTAGCCAGACCCAGCGCTGCATCAGCTTCTTTACCGGTCAGTTCACGATCAGTGAAATCAACCAGGAACAGGTGGTTTTCAGTACCGCCGGAAACGATTTTGTAACCGCGGGCCAGGAATACTTCTACCATTGCTTTGGAGTTTTTCACTACCTGCTGCTGATAAGCTTTGAATTCCGGCTCCATAGCTTCTTTGAACGCTACCGCTTTACCAGCGATAACATGCATCAGCGGGCCACCCTGGGTGCCAGGGAATACAGCAGAGTTCAGCTTCTTATGCAGTTCTTCATCATTTACTGCAGACAGGATCAGACCACCACGTGGACCAGCCAGTGTCTTATGGGTAGTTGAAGTCACTACATGCGCATGAGGAACAGGGTTTGGATATACACCGGCAGCAACCAGACCAGCTACGTGCGCCATATCAACAAACAGGTAAGCACCTACTTTGTCAGCGATTTCACGCATTTTTGCCCAGTCAACAATACCTGAGTAAGCAGAGAAACCACCCAGAACCATTTTTGGTTTGTGTTCCAGAGCCAGACGCTCCAGTTCGACGTAATCAATTTTGCCGCTGGCATCAATACCGTAAGGAACGATGTTATACAGCTTACCGGAGAAGTTAACCGGTGAACCGTGAGTCAGGTGACCACCGTGTGCCAGGTTCATACCCAGAACGGTATCGCCCGGTTTCAGCAGCGCCATATAAACAGCAGCGTTTGCCTGAGAACCAGAGTGTGGCTGCACGTTAGCATAGACAGCACCGAACAGTGCTTTAGCTCGTTCAATAGCCAGAGTTTCAGTCTTATCAACAAACTCACAACCACCGTAATAACGTTTGCCCGGATAACCTTCGGCATATTTATTGGTTAATTGTGATCCCTGTGCTTGCATTACACGTGGGCTGGTGTAGTTTTCAGAAGCAATCAGTTCGATATGCTCTTCCTGACGCTGTGTTTCCTCCACAATTGAAGCCCACAGCTCCGGATCATAATCGGCGATGTTCATATCACGCTTCAGCATTATTAAGTGTCTCCTGACTCATGGCGTCATGTTAGGGTATTGTTATATT
>RRZU011273425.1_pt1 | contig 10728 bp, 9 predicted proteins | sample 2165561 | NCBI WGS metagenome assembly RRZU01 (sample SAMN10456909, study PRJNA506462) | wastewater metagenome | isolation source: wastewater sludge | place: USA: Moscow, Idaho | reverse complement strand
AGCGTATTTGGCGAGCATGAGCAAATGCGTACCCAAGATTTGCCGCATGCCTACTATGATGCAGGGCAGTTTTATTGGGGAAAGGCAGAGGCGTGGCGTCATGAGGATAAAATCCACAACCATGCCACCGCATTTGTCTTGCCAAAATACCGTGTGGTGGATATTGACGATGACGCGGATTGGCAATTTGCCGAGCGTTTGTACGCCATGCAATATCTCCACAAGGTGTAAGGCAACATGAAATTTGTCATTCGAGCAGATGCAAGTTTACAAATTGGTAGCGGTCATGCCATGCGCTGCCTAACCTTTGCCAATGTATTAGCAAAAAATGGGCATGATATTACATTTATTTGCCGTGAACATGACGGGCATTTGGCGGATTTTATTGGGCAAAAAGGCTTTGATAGCCATCTGTTAGCAAAAAGTAATTTTGCCAAAAATTTTGAAAAAAGCCATGCCCATAGCGAATGGCTAGGCGTATCTGAACATGATGATTTTGCCGCCTGTGAGCCACTATTAACCGACTTGCAGCCCGATTGGCTGATTATTGACCATTATGCCATTGGCAAAGACTGGGAACAGCAGGCCAAACGCCTGTTACCCAATGTCAAAATTTTGGTGATTGACGATTTAGCCGACCGTGAGCATGATTGCGAGATGCTACTTGACCAAAATTTTGGGCGAGTGATGAATGATTATCAAAGGTTGGTCAGCGAAAATTGTCGCTTATTATTGGGCACACGCTATAGCTTACTGCGTCAAGAATTTGCTGAATGGCGACAATTTAGCCTAAGCAGACGTCATAACATCACGGCACCCAAATCTATCCTTATTAATTTGGGCGGCGTGGATAAAGACAACGTCACGCTAAAGGTGTTGCAAGCGTTACAGGCTTATATGTTGCAACAAGATATAACGTTTGCTATCACAGTGGTGATGGGCAAAACCGCCCCGCATATTGCCAGTGTGCAAGCCTTTGCCAATCAAATGCCGAATTGCCAAGTTATCATCAATACCAACAATATGGCGGAATTAATGGCAAACGCTGATATTGCCATTGGGGCAAGCGGTAGCACCACATGGGAGCGTTGTTGTCTAGGCTTGCCAATGGTGCTATTGGTACTGGCGGATAACCAAAAAGTGATTGCCAAAGCACTGGCAGCCAAAAATATGGTCAAAGTGGTAAATAATATCACCAAATTGGATGCGCAATTACCTATTTTATTAAATGATTTAACCGCCGACTATCAAAAATTGAGCCGTCAATCTGCCAAGTTGGTCGATGGACAAGGGGCAAAACGAGTGGCTAATCATATTGAATTTGCCCAAAAACTGCCCCATTGCCAAGTGCGAAAAGCGACCCAAGCCGATACCCAACGGGTTTGGCAATGGCGAAATCATGCGAACGTGCGCCAATGGATGTTTGGGCAAGATGAAATTGCGCTGGCTGAGCATGAGACATGGTTTGGCAGACAATTAGACAATCCGAATGTGCATTTGCTGATTTTTTTATGGCAAGGCAAGCCGATGGGTTTTGTCAATGTCACCCAAAGTACAATTGATAAATACCAAACTTTAAATTCTCCAAAAAATAAATCCAATGACAAAACCGCCAGTTGGGGATTTTATTTATCCCCCGATAGCCCCAAAGGGCAAGGGCTTGGCTTTGCGTTAGGCGTGCTTGCGATTGCCCAGATTTTTAACACCACCCCAATTAATAACATCACCGCACAAGTGCTAGCATATAATACCGCGTCATTAGCGTTGCACCGCAAATTGGGTTTTGTAGAAAAAGACGTGTTAAAACAGTATTTTGGGGTAGGTGAAAAACGGTATGATGTGGTTGAGTTTGGGTTGTTAAGTGAGCATTTTAATTACTAGAAAAGCAAAAAGCCACTATTTCAGTGGCTTTTTTGTGTAAGTTAGCTTACAATATTTTTATCAAGGCAGGGTGTCCTACCACCCTTGTGTTGCCAAGATAGGCGGTTAGTCTTCCACTAACTAACTTTCGGAGCAATAAACGATGAAAAAGTATTTCATTATCATCGTCCTTGTTATCCTACTATTAGTGAGCAATAATGCTTATTAATTAAGGAAACAAGCCCTAGTTGACGCTAGGGAGTTAGTGGGGAAACCTGCTAACTGCTCCATTATTATAGAGTGGTAGTATGGCAAAATCAAGGGTAAAGATTAACGCCGATAGCGATACCAAGCGGGGTTATAAGACCAAAGGGTTGAAGCTTCATGTGGATACAATTGCGATGCTTGAGGCGTTGTCAGTCAAACTCAATCAACCACAAAATCAAATAGTTACAGAAGCTATTTCTCAACTTTTTAAAGAGCACGTTTGCAAAGAAGATGGTTTGAAGACGGATGCTCCCAAACAATTAGGTTAACAATGACAAAATTCCACATCAACCACCGCCCTATCGGCATTGACCATGCGCCTTACATCATCGCTGAGATGTCTGCCAATCACAATGGCGACGTGGGCAACGCCTACCGCATCATCGACATGGCAAAGGCGTGTGGGGCAGACGCGGTCAAAATGCAGACCTACACCCCAGATACTATTACCCTAAACAGCACCGCCCCTGATTTTCAGATTCATGGCGGCTTGTGGGACGGTCGCACCCTGTACGAGCTGTACCAAGAAGCCTATACCCCGTGGGATTGGCATAAGCCATTATTTGATTATGCCCACAAAGTCGGCATCACCATGTTTAGCTCACCGTTTGACTTTACCGCGGTGGATTTGCTAGAAGATTTGAACGCGCCTGCCTACAAAATTGCCTCGTTTGAAGCCATTGATTTACCCCTTATCAAATACGTTGCCAGCACGGGCAAGCCAATAATTATCTCCACAGGTATGGCGGATGAGTTCGAGATTGCCGAGGCAGTGGCAACGGCTCGTGAAGGCGGCTGCACCGATTTGGCATTACTGCACTGTGTGAGTGGCTATCCTGCTCCTGCACAGGATTATAACCTTCGTACCATCTTGGATATGCAGCAGCGTTTTGGTGTGCCGATTGGTCTATCTGACCATACCTTAGACAATACCACTGCAGTCACCAGCGTCGCATTGGGGGCGTGTATTATTGAAAAACACGTCACGTTAGATAGAAATGGCGGCGGCGCGGATGACAGTTTTTCACTACAAAAAGACGAGCTAACCGCGCTTTGCCGTGATAGCAAAACCGCTTGGCAAGCACTGGGGCAAGTGGATTATGGGCGAAAATCCAGTGAGATGGGCAATGTGCAGTTTCGCCGTTCGCTGTATTTTGTCAAAGATATGACCGCAGGCGAGGTGATTACTCCCGACCATATTCGTAGCGTGCGACCTGGGTTTGGGCTTGCGCCAAAGTATTATGAGGCGATGATGGGTAAAACGGTGAATAAAGCGATTGCTGCCAATACGCCTGTAAGGTTTGACGATATTGGTTAACACTTGATGTCACTATCCCTACAACGCCTAAAGTCGACGTTATTAAAAGATAGCCTAATTTACGTGGCAGGTGAGATGACCGCCAAAGCCGTCCCATTTTTGCTGTTACCCTATCTGACAAGACAACTGGGAACCGCAGGTTTTGGGGCGCTGTCTTATTATTTGTCCATCACTGCTTTTTTGCTGATTTTTATGAGCTTATCACAAAATGGCGCATTAACGCGCTATTACTATGTGTATGGCAAGCACGGTATGGGCAACATTTTGCTGGCAGGGGGGCTATATAGTGTGGTGGTTTTTGTGCTTGCTGCCTTCATAAGTTTGCAACTTGCCGATGAAGCGTTATTTTATTGCTGCTTAACCGCCTTTTTTCAAAGTTTGTTACAAAACCAGCTAGCACTACGCCAATGCCAAAAACGCGCATTTAGTTATTTGGCCATTCAATTAAGCGCAGCGCTAACTAACTTATTACTCACCGTGGCGATTTTTAATTTATTTACTGGCGATAAAGTAACCGAACGCTTGATTGCTATTGTGTTGTCTTATTTCATTACCTTTATGGGGGCAATGGTAGCGGCACAACAACAATTTGCGCTTAGGTTTTGCTGGTCATGGCAGCGGCTGCGCCTTGGGCTACTTTATATTATGACGCTAGGGCTACCTTTGCTACTGCATGGCATTAGTTATACGGTAAAAGGGCAGTTAGATAGGGTATTGATTTTTCAGAATTTTTCGGCGCATGAGTTGGGGATATATTCGGCAGGGGTGCAAGTGGCAAGTGTGGTGACTGTAGTGATTATGGCAATCAACTCGGCAAGTGTGCCCCACTTATATGAAAAACTAAAATCAAAAAAAATCACGTTAGATAATATTCATCGCTTGTTTTGGCTAAGTTTTTTGCTACCTCTCATGGCAACAGCTATAGTGTGGGGGCTGCCGCAAGGTCTGTATCGCTGGGCATTGGGGGCTGATTTTTTGTCAAGTCGCTACTATGTGGTGTGTTTTGTATTGGGTTTTTCGCTACTTATTCCCTATTTGTTATTGGTAAATTTTTTATTTTATCATGGCAAAAACCGCCAAATAGCCACTAGCTCGGTATTATCCACGTTGGTTTATTTGCTGCTACTGTTATTGCTGAGCCCGCTGGGGTTAAAATATGTTCCTTTTGCCAGTATTATCAGTAACTTGGCTATTTTGCCCCTGTTGTATTATGCGACGCTTCAAGTCAACAAAGTTAATAAAGTCAATAAAGCTAACAAAGTAAGCACACCCTAAATGAACCTTATTATTTGTATTACCCCGTTACAGTCGTTGATTGCTCAGCAGATCATCCGCCAATCACCCAATCACCCTGCAAGCCACTGGGCGTGTTTGTACTTGCCCTATGGCGATAACCCCAAGCACCGCTACTATTATGGGCAGCTACAATCGCTGTGCCAGACCGCAGCTTATATCGAATTAAAAAATAAAGGTCTCTCTCAGCAGCTGACCACTTTACAACATATTAACAAGACCCTAAAGCAGCTTGGGCTTTGGCAGCAGCCTGTTGCTGCGCTATACCTTGCCAGTATAGATGTGATTTTTATTCAATATGTCCTATCAAAGGTAGGCTTTAAAAGCCTTTATACCTTTGATGATGGCACTGCCAATATTTTTCCCAATTCTAGCTACTTTAACCCGTTACCAAAGTCCACGGCTCAAACACTGTTCAAAAAAATCATCGGTATCCGCTACCCCGATATTGCCAGTATTTTGGCGGTATCACGCAGTCATTACACCATTTTTCCGCATGAAAAAAATATTATCAGCGATACCAAACCCGTACAGCTGTTTGACCCCATCCAAACCACGCAGCAGCCGATTGTCCATACCCAAAAAATCTTGTTAGGGCAGGGGCTAGAAAGTTTTATTGGCGAAATGCCTTATCGCACGTTGGTTAAGCAGATGATTGAGCGGTTTGGCATTAGTCACTTTGTGCCGCATCCCAGAGAAAAGCTGGATTTTAGTGATGTGTTGACGGTGATACAGTCGGATAAAATCATTGAAGATTATCTGGCGGCAGCTATTACCGAGCATCCTAAGACGCAGTACGAGATTTATACCTTTATGAGTACGGCGGTGTTCTCGCTTAGCGCCTTTCCACGCACTCAGATTTTTTTGGTTTACAATCAAGCCTTGATGGCACAATTCCAAGACGCCTATGCGTTTCTTGCCAGTCGCGGCTTTCACTTGATTGACATGGATGCCATCACCGTATGAAAAAACACGCACTACTGGTGCAAGCCCACCAAAACATCGACTATTTTATTGAACTTGCCAAAAGTGCGCCCGATGTCAATATCTATGTGCATTTGGACAAAAAATCGGCGTATTATCCCGATGCCGCTATGCTGGCTGGCGTGACTAACCTGCATCTACTAGGCGATAGAGTCGCGGTGTATTGGGGCGGTTTTAGCCAAGTTGATGCAACCTTAAAACTATTTCAAGCCGCCTTGGGTGATGCTGACAATGCGTATTTTCATCTATTAAGTGGTGAAGATGTGGTGCTTCAAGACTTTGAAGTCATTGAAAAAAGTTGGCAACGTGATTTTAATTTTGCCATGATGATGACATGTGCCCTTGCCCCACAGTATGGCTATCGTTTTATCATGGATAGCCCACATGCCGACACGGCTTGGCAGCGCAACATTGTTGGCAAAGTGATGACCAAGGTGCAGCAGGGGGTCGCAAAATTAATCCGCTATGATGAGCCAATCTATTTTGGTTCGCAGTGGTTTTCGGTCACGCGAGATGATTGGGCAAAGATATTGCCATTTACCCAACCATACCGTGAGTTTTTTGCCAAAAAGCTAGTGCCTGATGAGCATTTTTTTCAAACCATCATCACAAAAAACCTTGCCAGTCAGCTAAGCCCAAGTCATGATAACAGGCGACGGATTGTCTTTGATAAAGCGGTCAACAATGGCAATAGCCCGATGTATCTTGATATCGCCCAGCTACAGCAGGCAAAAGCGCAAGGGTTTTGGTTTGCCCGTAAAGTCACAGCTGACACTGCCAAACACTGGCTGATAGGTGAAACATCATGAAGTTTTCGGTACTCATGTCGCTATATGACAAAGAACGCCCCGAGTATTTGCTGCAATGTTTTGACAGCTTAGCAAGCCAAACCTTGCCAGCGGATGATATTGTGTTGGTGCTAGATGGCGTGATTAATCCTGAGCTGCAAAAGGTGGTCACCGCTTGGCAATCCAAATTACCGTTCACTATCATTGCGTTACCCCACAATGTTGGGTTGGGTAAAGCGTTAAATGCAGGGCTTGCGCATTGTCAACATGACTGGGTGCTGCGTATGGATACCGATGACATCTGTGTGCCCAATCGCTTTGAACAGCAAATTAACTTTATTCAACAGCATCCCGATATTAGCGTTTGTGGTGGGCAAATAATTGAGTTTAATCATACCCCAAACGATGGCGTGGTGGCTAGAAGCGTCCCAACAGCCCATGCTGATATCGTGGCGTATGCCAAATCACGCAATCCCATCAATCACATGACGGTTGCTTTCAAACAATCTGCGGTGCAAGCGGTGGGCAGTTATCGCCATGCCCCACTTTATGAAGATTATGACCTGTGGGTACGGCTACTGGTGGCAAGTTATCAGTTTGCCAATTTGCCCGATGTGCTGGTGTATGCACGGGCAGGCGAGGCAATGTATGAACGCCGTGGCGGACTCAGCTATGCCAAACATGAAATTGCCATGCAACAAAATTTTTATGGGCAAGGGTTTTTGACGATTGCCCAAGTCATCAAAAACTTGGCAATTCGCCTGCCTGTACGATTGCTGCCCAATGCCATACGCAGCTGGGTTTATCAAAAGTTGTTAAGAAAATAAGTTATCGCTGCAAAATTTTACGATTAGGGCTGAGTTTTTCCACCATGATTTGACTTAATGGCAAAATCTCACCGCAGACCAGTCCTGCCAACAATTCACTACCAATCGGGGCATAGGCATAACCCTTTGAACCCAGTGCCGAAAACGTCCACACGCGGCTATCGGCGTTAAAGCCGTTTTGCCAAACTTGTCCCACCAGTGGCAAATAATCCACCGTCTGACTGCGAAGCCGTGCCCGTCCATGCCACTGTGAGTTTGGCGTGATATCGGTAAACTTGGCGGCAACCTTGGGCAGGGCTTGGCAAAAATCCGCCACATTCACCTCATGTTCGTGTCTATTTACCGTGATATCGAGCGTATCGCGTACAAAACTTGCCCCAATCATCACATAGTAGCGGTCATCTTGCTCAAACTTGGCACAATAACCGCCATATTTTAGGGTAGGGCTTGGCAGATGGTCATAAATTTGCGGATGCACCTCAAACCATGACACTTGCCCACGGCTATAGTTAAAGGGCTTGATGTGTCCCAAAAAATCACAGGTGTCTAACGCCATGGCTAATACCACATGGTCAAACTCAAAGGTATTGTGCCGCATTTTTGTATCAGTATCGGTTAGGGTCAGCGTCACGCGGTCAGGGTGTTGGCAAATATCCTGTAATTGGGCGGTCTCAAAGATAATATTGGGGTGACCAAGTACCGCTTTGGCAAAATGGGCGGTATCAATTAAGCCTGCCTGCGGTACAAAAATTGCTTCACCAATCCCTGTGCCAGTCATGGCTTGGCTATGTTCCTCAGTTAGCAGCGTGGCAAATTCGGGTGGTAAGGCGTTGACCTCAGCGCCAGTTACACGGTTGGCAACCAGCAAATCGAGTGCGCCTGTGGTCTGCAATATCTCAATGCCCGTCTGCTCACTCAGACTTGGATAAAACCGACAGCTTGCCAAATAGCCGATGGTGTGTAAGTTGCTGGCTAGCCTACCCAGTGCCGTCAATTTGGGGGCTAGTACGCCGCGAACATTGCCCGATGCCCCTGCCAGTGGCATAGCTTTATCAAAAATCGTCACCCGATGACCCCGAACTGCAAGCGCATACCCACAGCTCAGCCCTGCCACCCCAGCGCCCACCACGGCAATGGTATAGGGCTTGTTGAGGTTTGTGCTGCTTGGCAAATTGGGTAACACAAAGTCAGGCAGCGGCTTGGTTTTGCCTGCACGGGGGTGTTTGGGTGGGTGTTTGAGTGTTAAAAAAAACTGCGCGGCAAACGGCACGCGGTTGTAAGCTTGCCCAAGGCGTTTTCCCAAGTACTTGGCATTTAAAAAATAAAAAGATAAGGTTGCCAATGGATAAAGCGGTTTTTTCGCCTTTGTCTTCAAGCAAGCGGTAAGCATTTCACGCTTTTTGCCAAAGCCCTTTTTTTTAGCCAACACAAAGCCATGATGTTTTAGCCCCTGTTTGACCACGCTTGCCACGCTAAAGGTGGCTAGGGTCGTGCCCACGGTTGATAGCCGTGCCATCTGCGCAAACAACGCTTGCGACCACAATTCTTGATTACAGGTGGGGGCAAAGCCATCTAGTAGCCACGCATTCACGTTGGCGCTACCTAGCACTTGGCTTAAGCTATCGGCAGCATCGCCGAGCCAAATATCCAAGGTGAGGCGTTCATCAAAGAAATTGAGCCGATGACAGCCTGCCAGCGGTGGCGGATAGTTGGCAATGAGTTGTTGTGACAGCTTAGCAAGCTCGCCCCAAACCGATAATGCTTGGGTCAAGTCGGCTTTGGTTAAAGGAAATTTTTCGGTGGTGATGATGTGTAGGTGGCTGTGATTGTCAGGTTTGACCTTTTGCCACAATGCCCAAATGGCAAGGACGTTGAGCCCCGTGCCAAAGCCAATCTCGCCAATCACAAAGCGCTGATAATCTGCCAAATTGGCAAGTCGTTCGGGCAAATGATTGCCGTCAATAAACACATAGCGGCTCTCTGCCAGACCATCGGTTTTGGAGAAATACACATCACCAAATTGGCTAGACGTGGGGACGGTAATGCCGTTGTCGTCAGTTTGCCAGTCAAGCTGGGCGGTTTGAATTGCAGTCATTTTTACTATTGACTTAATGTTTTGTCAGTTGTAACTTTTTCTAATTTTTTGAATAAATCACCTTTTTTATCAATTAGCATCCAATAACCATTTTTACTAACTTTAAAATAATCACACGGTGAATCAATCCAATCGTAAGCATCATATTCAAGTGGAATGATTGTTTTTCCTGTTTTATCAATCCAACCAATTTTATTATCTTTACTGACTTGGGCAAGGTCTTGTTCAAATTCTTTGGCAGAGTCATATTCTAATGGAATGATAACCTTACCTTTGGTATCTAACCATCCACATTTATCATCTTTTAACACTAAAGATAATCCATCCCGATAGCTACCTGCGTCATCATAAATAAAAGGGATGATTATTTTCCCAGTTTCGTCTAGTCCGCCCCACTTAAAGTTTTTACGCACTAATAGGGTATTATCTTCCATTTTATGGAAATCATCATAGTCTAATGGAATGAGGATTTTTCCTTGTTGATTAATCCAACCAAATTTTATATTATTTTTCACTAAGGCTAAATTATCGCCAAAGTAGCCATCAAAATCTGTTGCATGAGCATAATTAAAAGGTATTTTTGTGGTACCCGTTTTGTCTATCCAACCCCATTTATTACCAAGTTTTACCAAAGCCATGCCATTATAAAAGTCATGGGCATCTTCAAATTTAAATTCAATGATTTTTTTGCCTGTCTTATCAATATAACCCCATTTATCGTTTAATAGCACTCTAGCTAAACCCTCTTTAAATCCATAAGCCATCTGATACTTAAATGGTATTATCTCTTGACCTGAAGTATCAATAAATCCATATTTTTGGTTTAACGACACAGCAGATAAATTATCATAAAAGTCATCTGCATTATCATATTGTAAAGGAATAATTAATTTTCCAGATGCATCAATAAATCCGTTTTTCTTATCTTGGGTAACTTGAAATAATCCATTAGATTCACAGCCGATAAAATAATAATCTGGATTTTCTGGATGTGGGCATGGAGATGAAACCTCAGCATGAGACAATGAAAACATTGATAAAAGGTAAAATCCTAAAGCTAATTTGTTCGTTAAACTCAAATACATGGCAATCATCCAGTTTTGGCATCTCAAAAAGTAAGAATATTATGATGACAGAAATAAGTTAAGATATTTAGCCACACCTTTGGCAGCCGCTTGTCCTGTGGCAAAGCAGGCGGTGAGCAGATAACCGCCTGTTGGCGCGTCCCAATCCAGCATTTCCCCACAGCAAAACACAGACGGATTGGATTTTAGGCTAAAATCTTGGTTGAGTGCT
>RRZU011059290.1_pt1 | contig 10729 bp, 5 predicted proteins | sample 2165561 | NCBI WGS metagenome assembly RRZU01 (sample SAMN10456909, study PRJNA506462) | wastewater metagenome | isolation source: wastewater sludge | place: USA: Moscow, Idaho | reverse complement strand
GCACTGTGGCTACGCGACATGATGTACTTGACAGCCAAGTTCGTCATCGCGGAGAAACGATTGCGGTTGGACATGAGCTGCTGAATATGCAGCCCCACCCAGATGATCCAGGCCGGGAAGCCCTTGAGACGGGGCAGGCCCTTGATCTGGGCGATGGCCGAGGCACGACCAATGGTGGCCATCGTTCCCTTGTCTAGGTACTTAAAGGGCTTGGGCTCGGGCTTAGCTTCCACAGCGGCCTTGATGACTTCACCGACGTGCTTGCCACCCTGAATAGCGGGCGTAGCGAGCTGGGGGAGGGCATCGTCGGGGTTCACGGAGACGTCACCAACGGCAAAGACGTTGTTGAAGCCGCGCACACGCTGGTGTTCATCAACTTCAATACGGCCTCCACGGCCCTGGGGCAGCCCCCACTCCTTAATGGCGGCGGGGGCGGCAACGCCGGAAGCCCACACAACGATGGGGGCTTCGAGGAACTCCTGCTTACCCTTGTGCTCGACGACGGCGCCATCCGCGCGAACTTCCTTCACCGCGGTTTCGAGACGCAGCACGACGCCGCGCTTCTGCAGCGACTTCTGGGCATACTCGCGAAGATCCTCGTGGAAGGGGCCGAGAACGCTCGGGCCCATCTCGACCAGAGTGATCTCAATCTTCTTAGGATCGAGCTCCGGGTAAGTAACGGGCATGTCGTAGTTGCGCATCTCTGCGAGAGCGCCGGCGGTCTCAACTCCGGTGGGTCCACCACCAACAACGATGATACGGAGATAACGATCGTCGTTATTCACCGCAGTATCCTCAAGCTCGGTGAAGAGCTTGTCGCGCAGGCGGAGCGACTGGGAGCGGCGGTAGAGCGGCATTGAGAACTCTTCGGCACCGGGGATGCCGAAGAAGTTGGCAGCCACGCCGGTGGCGATGACGAGATAGTCATACTTCACCGTAATATTCGAGTCGAGCTCGATGAGGCGGGTCTCGTGATTCATAGAAAGAACGGTTCCGCGGAGGAATCGTACGTTCTGCTGGCCGGAGCGCACCGCGCGCAGGAACCAGGTGACGTCACCTGGGTTCAGGGCGGCGGTTGCAACCTGGTAGAGCAACGGCTGGAAGGTGTTGTAGGTGTGGCGATCGATCAGCGTGATGTCGACGTCGGCATTCTTGAGCTTGCGAACGACCGAGAGGCCGGCGAAGCCGCCACCGATCACAACGACGTGGGGACGCTTCGTGGAGGACGATGTCTCATGCATGAGACTAAGACTAACGTCCTAGTAAACCTGTGACTATCCGTGACCAAAGTGTGGTGAATCACGGGCAATGTACGGGTGTGGGGATGTGTGGGAATGGGGTGTTTTGCCACGTGGATGCGTGACATTGCGGGCCTGATGCGGGGCAGAAACTGACGTCCTATGCCCACGCAGAGGGGTGATTCCTCAAAGATGTTAATTGGTTGTTCTTGCCTGCGCTAACTGATGGTAACTGTGGAATGCGGCGGCCAGGTTGACGGCGAGTACTGCCGCGGCAAGCTCCGGTGAGAACACAGAGAGAATAACGACGACGGCGCCACCCATCCAGCCCGCAGTGAGTCGCCTGATAATCCCCACCGGTATTGGGCCCAGTTCAGGAGTATTGATGATGTCCTGGCCTTCGCGTCCGGTAGCGCTGCGGAGTGCTGCCACGCCGCGGGCCGTGAGCACGTAGAGGGGAAGGATGAGGGCGATGAGACCCCATGCTAGCCATGACCACACGGAGGTCACGGTGGTGAGAGGGAGGCGGAGGGCTATGGCGGTCATACTCGCTACAAGATAGAGCGTCGGCCAGAATGCTGAACCGAGAAGTACCGCGGGGCTAGATTTTCCACCTAAACGGGCAAACCCGTAGCGTATTCGTGGTTCTGAAACCCAATCACACCAGGGGCCCGCTGCTGCCACAGCAACGATGATGGCTGACACCAGAACAAGGATCATGGTGAAACTTGTGGGTCCCCAGATCATCGAGACCACGGTGATCACGGCAACGGCGAAAAAGCTCTTCCCAATCTGCCCCAATATGCGGCGTAACGTAATGGTGAAGAGCCGGATAGCGGGTGAAGACGAACGGGTTGCGAGGCGCCGTCGTCGTCCTGAATCACGCAGGTGAGAGGCGAGGCGAAGGGCGGCCCCATCCAAAGTCAAGACGCTCATGAGTGCACCGTTGGCGTTGGCGTCGGCACGCATGAGCCGCCAACGCGGTACAGAATTGTAGCTACCACGCTGAATAGCAGCGCCTAATCCCACAGCTGTTGGAGCGATAACAACAAGAGCGGTTGCCAGAACCGCGATCTCGGTGATGCTCCAACCGAGGTGATAGGCGAAGGTGGCCATGAGGCTCCCCGCTAGGAAGACGATAAGAAAATTAATGCCGAGAATCTGCAAGAGTTGCTGAAACGGGCGGGTTTCGTACGTGCGCCAAGCGATCTCGGCATGGGAGGCGCGTAGCGGCCCGGCAAACCGGGCGATACTCAAGAGTTGAGAGAGAAGAAAGATCAGGGTGATCGCGGCGAGTGCCCGCGAACTATCCGTGCCACGACTGAGAAGAAAACCCGTTACCGAGGGGCTGACGGCGTTGGCAGTGCTTACCCATAAGGAAGCCAAAACCGTAAAGCTCAACAACCAATACCAGATGTCACTCCAGCGAGACTCCCGTTCCATAGTTAGCGCACCGTCCGGGCGTGAGGCGAAGGGCTGCCGTCCAGGTGAAGGACCTGGGTGACCACGCTGCCGAGCAGTGGAGCCGCGTGGGTGGCGATGATAGCCGCACGGTCGCCGAGATAGCGCTCGAGGATGCCAGCAAGAATGCCCTGGTACTCCTCGTCAAGGCGTTGCTCGGGTTCATCGATGAACAGAATGCGCCACGGTCGGACGAGAAGTGATGCCAGTGTCACGCGCCGGAGCTGGCCCGAGCTGAGGGAATGGGGCATGCGGTCGGCGAGATTGAGAACGCCAAATTCGGTGAGGGCCTGCTCGGGATCGCACAGCGAGCTTTCTTCGTGGAACACCTCGAAATGATCGCGGACCGTCATGCCACGCAGCCACATCCACTCGTCCATGACGGCATAGGTCACATCACGATGGAGATCGCTATCGGGTGCGGCGGGCTGTCCAGAGATCGTAAACGATGAACACTCCATCGGTTGAAAACCGGCGAGGCCACGAAGGAGAGTCGATTTTCCTGAACCGTTTGAGCCGGTGACGGCCACCACCTCTCCTGGAGCGAGGTCCAAGTCCAGACCCTTGATAACGGTGATGGGACCGTAGCCGACGCGGACGTTGCGAACAGAAAGGAGAGGTGCAACCATGGTTCACCAGTTTACGGGGCTTTCCGGTGCGAGCCGGGAAGGGTGGGGGTGAAGGAGTCCCCGGCTGCGGGAAATGCCCGGGTGCCCACGTGGACAACTGATAGTGGTGACAGCAAAGAATCCCGCCCGTGGGTAACCCACGGGCGGGATTCTCATGTGGGATATCGCATTCCATGATCTACGTCAGGCCCTGCGAACACCTGTTCTTAAGGACGATAGGCGGCCAAGGTGTCTACGTCCTCACCGAACCAGTCACCCGCGACAAGCACATCGTTGGTGCGCCCGAAGTGGAGTTGTGCGTCAGCGTTGCCGCCGGACAAGCTGTTTCGAACAAAGGCGTTGTTGCCGCGGAGAATCGTGAGGCTATCCGCGCCGTCACCGTCGAAGTCGCCAGCCAAGGCACGATCGCCTGGACGTCCGTAGATGAAGGTTGTCTCGGCGTCTCCGCCGGTCAGGGTGTTGCTGACGAAGAATGTGGAACCGCGCTGGACAGCCAAGGAATCAGTGCCATCCCCATTCCAATCTCCCGCCACGGGCACGTCGCTCGCCCGCCCGAAGGCGAGGGAGCTGTCCGTTTCGGTATTGATGATTCCCTCCAGGTTGTAGTGGATATCGAAACGATTCGAATCTGCGGCACGTAGCGCCAGGTCGTCATAACCATCACCATTAAAATCACCGACGACGGCGTGTTCGTGACCTGTTCCTACGCTCACCTCGAGGGAGTTTGACCCGCTACGGTTGGTGTCCAGCAAGGTATATGTGTTGCCCGTGCGAAGTGCGAGCGTGTCCACGCCGTCTCCGTTGAAGTCACCGACAAGGATCTCGTCGGCTGTGGCGATCTTCATTGCTGTGCGGGCAACCGATTGCGCCCAGTTGTCGGCAAAGAACACGTTGCCGTCCGCCGTGGGAACCGGGGTGGCATCGTTTGGAGGTGTCACGTCCGCGAGAGATACGTAGGGAACGACGACGGCCCCCGCGTGCCAATCCATAACGCTCGCCTGATCGTGTTCCCCGGAGATGATGTCCAGGGCATTGGAATCCGAGGTATCCGTGTCCTTCGACTCCAGCTCGTCGGATGGCTCACCTGCGCCTCCACCAATACGGTATGCCCCGACCCAGGATGGGCACCCGTTCAGGCCCTGCGCGCACTCTGCGCTGTAGACCGGCCGCACGTTTCCGATACCCTCACCCAGCTCGGCATGGCTGAGCATGGAGACCTGATACTGCGCGTTCTGTAGGTCAATACCAGCGAGAGCACTGGCTGGCACACTGGTGATGATGTGTCCGCTTGGATCGACGTCCAGCGCCACATCCGAGATTCGCTCAAGATCGGAACCAAAAATGGCATTTCCAAACTGCGCCTCTTGGTCCCGCCCGACGGCGACAATGGCGTGCGTCCATGCCCCGCTTGCCGACATGTTCGTGCCTGGCAACAGGGGCGTGGTTGTGGTCGATTCACCGTCGCGCAGATAGATGTTCACCCGCTGTGTGCTCATGCCGTTGCCACCCCAGGGATTCTGGATGTCGGACGCAACGCTGGTGACAAAGCGGATCGTGTCGCCGTCGTCGAACACCTGGAACTTCGTGAGGTCGAAACTGCCGGAGTTGAACGCGCCGTCGGTGGGATATGTGTAACTACCGGGGCCATTATCGTCCCCGGTGGGGTCGGTCAGCTCGCCAATCTTCGTGCCGTAGACATTGACGGTATAACGCCCTACGGCCATGACGCCGTTGGCTCCGGTTGCGGTGACGACGATGCGGTTGGAGATGTTGGGAAGCGTGACATCCATGGCGAATGTGCCATCGGTTAATGGAGCGTCCGTCTCCACACCATTGATACGCACTGTTACCTGCTCGGCGTCACTGGTTCCTGAAATGGTGACATGTCGAGAATCCAAGGTTGAACCGTCTGTCAGGCCGTCAACCGCAAGGGAAGGAGCGGGGCCAGTAGGCTCGTCATCGGCGGTGGCGTTCCAGCCCTCCCAGGTATCGGCGTCGAAACCGAGCCGCCCAAGTTCGTCGTCGGCCCAGTTGTTTCCGGCCTTGAGGATGGGGACCCCACCCACGGTGTAGTTGTGCAGGCTGAGACCGTTGCCATCCGACACTTCGTTACCGATGGTCACGGGTGTCCCGGCGCGGTCGGTGTAACGCTTAAAGAGGCTGACCTGGGCGGACAGGGGCAGATTGTTCCATTCATCGATTGCGAAACCGTCGATGGTGATGTTTTCCAGGTTCGACAGGGAATAGACGCGAATGGCGCAGTTGACGGCCCCCTCCACGCGGGTGTCGGTGAAGGTCATGTTTTTGACCGTTGTGGCAGGGTCTCCGCGATTGATATCTCCACCCTCCCAGTGCGATGAGGAGTTGAAGACGCAGGCGTTGGTTTTGACGTCGCTCCAGTACATCCGATTGTGGATGATGTCGGTGTCGCTCACCTGGACGTTGTCGATATCCCGAGGCGTCCATCCCCACTGAACAACAGGGCCATTCTCGTTCTTCCAGATGACCGTGTTATCAACGGTGACATTGGAATGGTAGAGCTTGAGGACGTCGTCGTTGGAATGGAAGAAGGTATTCTTCATGGTCGAATCGCGATACAACTCGAGTCCATCCGTTTGCCAATACCAGGCGCCGACCTGCTTGTACCCCTCGACGGTCATCGAGAGATCAGCCTGGATCTCCTCGCCGTTCTCGTGCGCATAGATAACGAAGGAATGGTAGGGAGGATTAGCGACCGTAATGCCATGGAGGTCGAGAGTCTGGCCGGTGTTGGAGGATTCGAACTGGAGCATCTTCACGCAGTCCACATGGCAATTGTCCCGCTCGTTGTGCTGGTAGCCATTGGTGGTGTCGGGTTCGTAGACGTACATCTCCCCAGAGAGAACTCCGTAACCGGTCACCTTGTAGGATGGCTGGTTCTCGCCCTCCAGGAACTTGAACGCGCCTTTAACGTATGCGCCGGGAGCGAGATAGACCCACGTGACGTTCTCTGGAAGCACCGCGTGGTAATTGGATCCCATGTAGTAGACGCCCGGTTCGAAATAGATAATCTCCGCCGTGGTGTCGTTGAGATTATTGACCAACCCGGGCTCCGGGCGGTAGATCGTTCCGTCTTTCTCGCTGGGAATGAGCTGGTCCGAGGCCGCGCCTGAGAGCTGCGGGTTCGCAAAAACGAGCATCGAATTCTTGGGCTCGGTGTGTACCGACTGCCCGGAGGAGGGATCGGTGGTCAGCTTGTTATTGCCGTTGTTGTAGGCAGTGAAGAGCTGCGGGGCAAACTCCACGGAGAATCGGTAGCCATCCTCGTTGTAGGGAACCTTGACACGGATCGTTGAGCTATCGACCAGTTGCTTCTCCAGCTCGAGTGATGCCGGGCGGATGACGACGTCGTCAGCGGAGGTGATGGGTTGGTCCGTAGTGAGCGTGACATCCACCCACACGTCGGTGGCGTACTCGAAGCTCGTCCAGCTCATCGTGAGCTCGGCATCCGCGGCAAACTCCGCTCCGTCCTCCTCGGTGTAGCCGATCTTGCCATTGCCGCTGCGAGGAACGCTCATGTAGACGAACGAATCGTAGGCGGTATCGGGCTCCGCGGTGGTTGCGACTGATGCTCGGTAGTAGGGCGAGGTGCGCACCTCGCCAGCTGCAACGGGATCTGTGGTGGCGACGGCATTCTCATGGGTCCATGTGGTGAGAACTTCCGAGTTGGCAGTGGTAGTTGGGGAAGTGGAGCGGGCGGTGGTCTCTGGCTCGTCTGCGTACGCGACGCCCACAGAGGTCATCACAAGACAGAGGGTTCCGAGAGTTGCCGTTAGCCGACGGCGTATGTGGTGATGAGTCATGGTTGAGTCTCCTTCGACATCTGACTCGTTGAATACTGGAGTTCGTTGCTGGTTGTGTGCGTGGACTTGGGGGTGCGGGGGTGGCCACGAAACCATCTGTTTATGCTTATCAGCTCGCCGTTGAGGCTTTGTGAACCCGACGGCAACTCTAGATTTAATTACTAAATCTAGAAAGTAGCGTATATCACTCCGGTGGGAAAAGGGAACACGATGAGTGCGCTGGATTCATCCGCGCTCGCAATAGGGACGACGACGGCCGTGGGGTACGAGGAATTGACGGCTCGCGAAAGATGCTGACGTGTCAAGGGTTTCCGAGGTGCGACGTGCCTACCTGGCGGAGCTACTCGACCGAGTCGGGGCCGTCGTCGTTAGGCGGATATCGTTGTGGGGGTGTGAAGGTGACGTGTCAGTGTCGCAGCCCGTACCTGCCGAATTGCGTTGTGAATTGCACCCAGCAGCACGACGTCGCGGCCAAGAGTCGACGTCTCGATGGCGGGTGGAAGTGGGGTGAGTTCGGAGAGTTTGGCTTCGAGGCGGGGGAGTAACGGTGCAACCTGTGCGGCAGCTCCTCCGGCGATAATGACGAGACTCGGGTCGATGAGGTACGTGGCTGTAGAAATGGCCAGTGCAATATGGTCGCTGATCTTCGTGAGGACATCTCTGGCGAGGATGTCGCCAGAATCTGCCGCATCAAAAATGTCCTCAAGTGCCAAGTGCTCGAGATCTTCGTCGGGGATCTCGCGAAGGAGAGAGTTGTGGTTCTTACGGAGAGCCTCGTGGACGAGGCGGCGAGCGCTTCCCACAAAACCAAGGCTACCTTCGGTCTTCTGGAAATACTCGAGGTGCCCCATCTCTCCGGCACCCCCGTGGAACCCTTTGAGTAGCTCACCATTGACAATGACGCCGGCACCCAGGCGCTCTCCCGCGAGCAGCGTCACCATGGGGGAGCGAAGCTTTCCGACGCGCACTTCTTGTTCGGCCAGAGCCGCCAAGTTTGCATCGTTCTCGATGATGATGCGCCATCGGGGAGCGAACGAGCGCAGCCGTTCCTGGTCAATGCGCATAAGCTCCCAAAACGGTTGTCCCGGGTAAGGCTCGCCTTCGTATGTCACCGGAGCCGCGACCCCGATACATCCCATCTCGATCTCGTTGTGTTCGACATTCGCCTCACGCAAGGCCTGCTCGAATGTGTCGAGCAAATGCTGGGTTCTATCGGCCTGCCACTGATGATCGACAAGAGAAACTTGTGCTTGGCCAAGAATGGTGCCTTTAAGATCGCTAATTGCGGAGGTGACGGAATGGAATCCGACGTCGGCGGCGGCGATGAGATATCGTCGCTGGTTGAAGGTAAAGCGACGAGCCTGGCGACCGCGCCCGGGGATAGCGCTGGGCGCACGATCTTCAGTTACCCAACCCTGTTCGCGCAATTCGTCGCATATGGAGAGGATTGTGGCTCTCGTTAAGCCTGTCATTCCGACGAGTTCCGAGGCGGTCAATCCCACTCCGGCTGGGGTGTTCCAGAACATTCCCAGCACCGCTGACACGTTGAATTCTCTAGCTTGCTGCTGTGAGGACATGAGCGGTGGCGTCGATGTCCCCGTGCTCGTGGGGAATTCGCGTGACATGCCTACTATTGTGCCCCAGTCTTCGGATCGGCTGGGGAATGTGGGTGATCGTGGAATGATGTCTCGGGATGTGCTCTCGATCGTCACTTCTACATCGACGCCGTGAGAATCTCGTGGACCTCATCGTAAGTCAGCACGATGGGATTGCCCTTCATGGAGGAAGCTGCCATTGCGCCTTTTGTGGCTTGATCCAACTGACCCTCCGTGAGTCCGAGGGAGCGGAGGCCACCCACACCAAGAAGACTGACCGTTTCGCGCACCCAGGCCACTCCGTCCTCGGCCGTCGCCTCGGGGTTTGCGGTGAGAAGCCGTGCCACCTCGGTGTAGCGAGCGATGGCGGGGTTGTCTGGGTCACGCTCCTTCATAGCGCGAACGTTGACCTCGCAGCAGGTGGCGAGCACTGCGGCGCAGACGTTGCCATGTGGCGCGCCGGTCATACCGCCCACCGGTGCGGCGATGCCGTGGGCTGCTCCCAGCTTGGCGTTTGCCAGGCAGATCCCGGAGAGAAGCGAGCAGAACGCCATATCCTCGCGGGCCTGGAGATCGCGGCCGTCCGCGTAGGCGCGGCGCAGTCCACTGGCGGCTCGCCGCAACCCTTCGGCAGCAAGAATATCGGTGAGTTGGTTGGCCTGGGAGGATGTGTACGGTTCGATGCATTGGGTGAGAGCATCCAGACCGGATGAGGCGGTCACCGCCGGAGGGCAGGACACGGTCAGGCGGGGATCCACAATGGCGACAGCCGGGATCATGGCGGTGGAGCGCAGGCTCGCTTTGACCTGGTGCTCGGCGGAATAGATGACCGCATTGGCGGTGACTTCTGTGCCGGTGCCAGAGGTGCTGGGGAGGGCGACGACGGGCACGGACTTCGGGGCAAGCGGGAGGCCCTTGCCCACTACCTCCAAGTAGTCCATGAGGTCGCCGTCGTTACGCAAGAGGATTCCGACTGCCTTGCCCGTATCGATGATGGATCCGCCTCCGAGCGCAACGATAACGTCCGGAGCGAAGTCCTCAGCTGCGGCGACGGCGGCCCGGACTCCCTCCACCGAGGGCTCGCCCTTGCTGCGCCAGATGGCGATATCGGGGGAGAGGCCGGCGAGTGGGGGTTCGTCGGTGTTCGTATGGTTTCCAGTAATGACAAAAACGCGCTGGCCATACTGCTTAATGACATCCGGCAACTGGGTCGCGGAGCCTGAACCAAAGATAATGCGACCGGCTGTGCTGAAACTAAATGACATTTACTCCGCCTCCTGCTGCAATATCACCGAGAAGTCGTGCTCGCCCAAACCACCGCGCTGCGCGCGGGTTAATGATTCGAGGGCTGCCGTGGTGGCGGGCAATGGATCAGCCGATGTGTGCAGCATGAGCCGCACGTCCTTGGCGATGGCGTTAGTGGAGAACTGCGCGGCGGCGGTATCCCCACCCAGTGTGAAGTCACGCTTGAAGTTCGCCATCCAGCCGAGCGCTGTGGAATTGAGCAGGTCGAGCACGCGCTCGGCCCCCAACCCCTGAGATGCGCCGAGCCGAATTGCCTCGGACACTCCCTGCGCGGTAACTGCGAGGGCCAGGTTTGCAAGCAGCTTGGCGGTGGCGGCCTCTGGCGCTGATTCCATCAACTGCAACCGCTCGGGATCCGCGTACGCGGCCACAACCGAGCCGATGAGTTCACGCGCCTCGGCATCGGTGGAGCCCACATACACTCCCAGCATTCCGGCCCGTGCTGGACCCAGTGTTCCTATCACGGGAGTATGCACAAACCGGATGCGGTTCGCCGTCGCCCAATCTGCTTGCCTGCGTGCGTCATCTGGCGAAATAGTGGTGATATCGGCCCAGATTGTTCCGGGCGTGAGAAGGGCGGAATTCAGTACCACGTCAGCAACAGTGGAAGGACCAAAGAGGCAGGTGAGGACCACATCTGCATCCTGAACGGCCTCGCG
>RRZU012008041.1_pt1 | contig 10730 bp, 5 predicted proteins | sample 2165561 | NCBI WGS metagenome assembly RRZU01 (sample SAMN10456909, study PRJNA506462) | wastewater metagenome | isolation source: wastewater sludge | place: USA: Moscow, Idaho | reverse complement strand
TTCAGCTTCGTAGAAGTCAAACAGCTCAAACATTTTTTCAACGTTGGCATATTCAAAGTTATAGGTCGATTGTTCCACTTCGTTTTGATGGAACACATCGCCATAGGTCACAGTACCAAACTGGCCTTTGGTCCAAACCAGATCGTAAACTGAGTCTACACCTTGCAGGTACATGGCCAAACGTTCAAGACCGTAAGTAATTTCGCCAGTGACTGGGTAGCACTCAACACCGCCGACTTGCTGGAAGTAAGTGAACTGAGTCACTTCCATACCGTTGAGCCAAACTTCCCAGCCTAAGCCCCATGCCCCAAGTGTTGGAGATTCCCAGTTATCTTCTACGAAACGGATGTCGTGAGTAAGCGTATCAATACCAATGGCTTTTAAAGAGTCTAGGTATAACTGCTGGATGTTGTCTGGGTTTGGCTTAAGCACCACTTGGAATTGGTAGTAGTGCTGTAAACGGTTTGGGTTTTCGCCATAACGGCCGTCTTTCGGGCGGCGGGAAGGCTGCACGTAAGCGGCGTTCCAGGTTTCAGGGCCTAAAGCGCGCAGGAATGTTGCAGTGTGGAATGTACCAGCGCCCATTTCCATGTCGTAAGGCTGCAGAATCACACAGCCTTGCTCAGCCCAATAGTTTTGTAAGGCAAGAATTAAGCCTTGGAAGGTATCAATATGCGATATGGCGCGACTCATGGTCATCCACTTAAAATTAGAGAAAAATTGTGCTCAATTATAAGGGCTTTGGGTGTGTGTGGCAAAGGTTTAAATATTGATGCATTTTTTTAAATCGTTAATGCGGTTTCTAATTTCCATGGCGCAATTTGGTTGTATATTTTCTGCCACTTCGCAAAACATCCATGCAAATTCTAATAAACTAATATCGGTTAATGGTTTTGGATCAATAGAAATATTTTTTTCATATGCGAGAATGAACATGTTTGCAAAAAGCATTGGGATTTTTTGAAAGTGTTGAAATTGAATATCATCTAACTTTATTTGTTTTTTAAAAGTATCACCAATTTTTACAAGTTCAAGCATTTGTTCTTCATCAGAAGATTGACAAAGATGAATTATTTTTTGTGTTATTCCTTGTAAAATTAAAGAAGTATTGAAATCTTCGACTTCATCGAGAAGATTAATGAGCTCTGGCTGTGATAGCAGTTGCTTATAAAGCTTAATTTTCTTAGTAAAGTAATTTTGTTTACTTCCAGCTGTTTGGAAATTAATTTCTCGTTCGTATAGGGCTAATTCAACATTCGGACTTTCTATAAAGTCTAGATTACATTTGAGTGAATCAGCAATTTGCATAAAGATGTTGTCTGCATCTGCTCGATAAATGACTTTGCACTCTTCATCATTTTCTAGAAAATGGTGGCTTTCTTTTTGTAAAACTTGCTCACTATACTCAAGCCAATACAGCCAATTATTGTAAGGACGCAATTCATTCAATGCATCCATCAATGGGTCGTTTTCGCCGCTGTAGCCAGCAACCACCCAAGTTTTATTACATCCAGTCGATCGTACAATTTGAGAGAGTGTTTCTTTATGCGCTTCAAGTTGATCAGTGGTATTACGTTGAACAAAACCCACATGCTGACCGTTGAGATAAACAATACTCGGGTCATGAAGAAGTTCTGCATTTACTTTACCCATTGCACCTAAGTCATAAATGGCTGGGAAAGGATACATGCCGACCATGAAGCATGCGTGGATGAGTAAAGGGTCAAAGTTAACAGTGAGAATTCGACTGAAATAACCTTGTTTTAAAAGTTCAGCTATCGCGATATGGGCAAAATTGAGTTTGGCTTTCTTAATCCCTTTTTCTTTATTTCCCTCAATAAACCATTTGAAAAGTTCTTTTCGTTTAACATTTGACAGTTTAGTCATAATGTCATTGTATTGAAGTTTATTTAAGTCGACTTGGGCCAGCTTTTGCTCTTCTTCAGTGAAGTAATTGGGAAAATTTTCAATCGCGATTTTCATCAATTTTTGCGCTGGAGGGATTCCAGCTGAAACGGAAATTCCTGCTCCGACGAGTAAAATTGCTCCTCCATCCTCTTTAGCATCTTTTAAAGAGGCAGCTAAGTGTTTTAAAAGTTCTTCGCGATTTTGGTTCATTATTTTTTATAAAGTCATAAATTTCTTTTTATATTATGACTAAGTTTATGTTTTTCAAATTTTATTTATTTTTTTTGAAAATAGCTGACATCCATTAAACATATAAAATAAATACACCTTATAAAATGCTTCGATCTATAATTGCAGCATCCGTTAAAACAACCAATTAGGCATCCCGTGTTTCACTCCAAAGCAGACTGGCTGAATACGCTAAAACCCAACTTTAAAGTCTTGCCCTTAAAAGACCGCTTGCTGTGCGGGCTGGGCGCACTGATTGGCCTGGCATTGTCATCTTTTATCAGCTGGCTGGCGCTGGGCGACTTAAACGCATGGTATATCGCCCCGATGGGCGCTTCTTCTGTTTTGCTGTTTGCGGTTCCCGCCAGCCCGCTGGCGCAGCCGTGGAATATGGTTGTCGGCAATAGTCTTGCGGCTTTGATTGGCGTAACCTGCGCCATGTTCATTCCAAATTTGACGGAAGCGTTCAGTGTTGCGGTCGCGCTGGCGATCATTTTGATGATGACCACAGACTCATTGCATCCGCCCAGCGGCGCAGTGGCGATTACTGCTGTTTTAGGCGGCGATGCAGTGCATCAGCTGGGTTACAGCTTTTTATTTTATCCAGTGCTGCTGAATTCAGTGCTGCTGATGCTGATTGCGATTATGTATAACCGTTTGCTCGGCAAGCAATATCCGCAAAAAGCGCAGCTCAATACGCGAACTGCAGCGCCGACGCCGACGCAAAAAGTGACCATTCAGCCGGCGGATATTCAAAATGCGCTGGAACAGCGCACTGAGCTGCTGGATATCAGCGAATACGATTTACAGAAAATCATTTTAGAAGCGCAGGAACTGGCGAATGCCCGGGCGGTGAATCAATTTACCTGCCAGGATATTATGACCAAACAGGTGATTTCACTGCGTGCCGAAGATGATATTCAGTCTGCACTGGATAAATTCAAACAGATTAATTTAATGAGCCTGCCGGTGGTGACTGATTTGGACAGGCTGGTGGGAACACTCGCGCTGTATGATGTAGTGGAATGGTTTAAGCGGGCGGCCGATCCTAAGGCGTCTTGGGAAGAGCATGTCTATCAGATTATGAATCCGCAGGTGGTGACGGCACAGCCCCAGCAGCCGATTCAAGATTTGGTGCCTTACTTTGTCGAACGTTCTTTTAACTATATTCCTGTGGTCGAACATCAGCGCTTAGTAGGCATTATCAGCCGCGCCGATATGATTGCAGTCTTAAACCAGCAGCTGAATCATCTTCGCCAGTAGGCTGAGTAACGGAAGAGAGGCAAAAAAAAGCTGCAGCATTTTGGGGAAAAGCTGCAGCGACCAAAAGAGCAGGTCTAAGGGATCAGTGCTTCAGGTTTTTAGCTTAAAGGGTCGTCGTTGACTGTGCGCACAGGGTTTTTATAGCCCTGCGTATTTTTGTATGCAGTACTTTGCTTTGGCATGACCAGCCATAGCACCAGGTACACTAAAATGCCTGGAAATGCTGCACTCATGCAGGAAATGATGACAAAAATAATGCGCAGTAAAGTCACATTCCAACCAAAACGTTCAGCAATACCGCCCATTACTCCCGCAATCATATTTGAGCGGTTCGAACGGTATAAACCAACATTGGCCATTTAAGCCTCCTTAAAAGCGAACAAAATAGGGCAGAGGTAAAATTTGCCTCTTGTATAAAGAATGGTGACGCACTGCATGTTTTAAAGGGGGAAATGCCAATAAAAAGTAAAAATATGTAAAGCTGGATGATAAAAACAGGCGGACATTATTAAAATGAGGATCATGGCATGGTGTGAAAATATTTTTATTTATAGAACAATTAGATATATAACATGCTGTTCAAGGGAATATGAGTATTTTTATGATGTGCTGATTATATGCTCAGCACCTCACTCAGCAGTCAAGCGGTAATGGTAAATGATGGGATATGCAGAAAGAAAGTCTTTATTCGGTTCAATGCGCTGCTTATCGCTGAGCGCAGCCAGCCTGTTTTTAGGCTGTGAGCCGCCGCCAGAGCCGCAGAATCATTCTGCCTCACAGCCTGTCTCTGCAGCAGATGCCAATGAACATATTGCTTTGGAAAAGCAAGCAGAAGCGCAGGGTGGAAAATTGACCGATGTTGCGGGCCAGGCCACGCTGAATGCGGATCAGCCTAAGTTGAAAAATATTATAGTGCCTGAATATGCTAAAGTTTTTATTGGGCGCTTTCATGCCAGTATTCCATGCGATGACGGATTTATTCCCTGCAAACAGGGTACGGCTGAATATATTCTAAATTTATTGCCCGATGGGACAGTACACCGCAGTATTATTCATTATGGCAAAGTTTTTGCTGATAAACCGATGACAGAAGACGGCAATACCACCTACCGAAAAGATATGTGGGCGCTGGATGAAGAGCTGCAGGAAATTATTGTGCACCGCAAAGAAGGGGTGAATTTTTATTACACTATTCAGGACCGCGATCATTTGGTAATGAATGTAGAGAAAATCAGCAGTGACCGTGAAGGGCGGAATCAGGAATTATTTAATAAAGGCTATCCGCAGCCGGCAAAAGCCTATGTGCTGACGCGCGATCAAAACAGCCAATAATTTAAAATAAAGATCATTTGAACTTTAATTTATGCTGAAGCATGAAGAATCTGGTGGGTTGTGTGGGGTTCGAACCCACGACCAATAGATTAAGAGTCTACTGCTCTGCCAACTGAGCTAACAACCCTGAGTGAGGATCAGTGAACTTAAAGCATCGCTTTAAGGGTTCACCCGAGTGCAAGAAAAAATCTATGATTTTTAAAAGTGCATTAAAGCACTGCATTTTGCAGCATCGGTATAGCAAAATTTCGAGAATGGCGAATCAAAACCGTTACGGTAATGGTTTGTCTTGGTCGGAACCTGCAGGTTTCATTTCTTTAACTGACGAAAGAAAGAAGCCCTAAGAAAGAATGGTGGGTCGTCCGCGACTCGAACGCGGGACCAATAGATTAAAAGTCTACTGCTCTACCAACTGAGCTAACGACCCATATAGGGGTATTTCTAAATTGTATTCTAAAACTGATGTTTTAGAAAGATGGTGGGTCGTCCGCGACTCGAACGCGGGACCAATAGATTAAAAGTCTACTGCTCTACCAACTGAGCTAACGACCCATCAGGGATATCAGAGAAAATGGTGGGTCGTCCGCGACTCGAACGCGGGACCAATAGATTAAAAGTCTACTGCTCTACCAACTGAGCTAACGACCCATCTCTCTTGATGGAGCGTATTGTAGCAAGATCTCATCCAAGCGCAAGTAAAAAAACATAAACTTGCTTTTGTTTGATTATAAAAAAAACAAAATTGCCTGCCTTATTGATAAAACAGGCAATTATCTGTTTTAGAAACGGTATTTATACGCTTGAATATTTTTTAAAATATCTGCGGTTAAATCGCAATACGCCTCACTGTTGGGCAGCAGCACTAAGATGCGCTCATCCGTCTGACTTGGATCATAAGCCTGTTCTTTCAGCTTATTTTTTTGATATTTGAACGTACCCGTGGTTTCAACTTTCTGCTGTACACGCAAAAAGACGGGAACAGCATAAGCGGGCAGATGCTTTTTGAATTCGGCAGCCATGTATTTGCAATCCGCTGCATCCAGCGCGGCTTGATCTGCCAATGTGATGGCTGCCATGCCCGCACGGCCATTGGTATTGGGAATCTCTACACCATAAACTACGGCTTCGGCAATTTTAGCGTATTCGCTGACGATGTTTTCGACTTCAGTGGTCGAGACGTTTTCACCTTTCCAGCGGAAAGTGTCGCCTAAGCGGTCGACAAACTGCGCATGGCGGAAACCGATGTCGCGCACCAAGTCGCCCGTATTGAAATATGAGTCGCCATGTTTAAACATATCTTTGATGATGACGGACTTGTTTTTTTCTGCATCGGTATAGCCGTCAAAAGGAGAGCGCCGGGTGATTTTTCCCACCAGCAGGCCGACTTCGCCTTTTTTCACTTTCATGCACCAGCCTTTCTGATCACGGATGGGCTCATTTTTTTCTTTATCAAACTGAATAATGGCATATGGCGTTGGCGAGAAGCCCACGGTATTGTCAAAATTGAAGACATTGCTGAAGCCGACGTTGCCTTCGCTCGATGCATACAGCTCAAGGACTTCTTCTACGCCAAAGCGCTCCTTGAATTTATCCCAGATATTGGGGCGCATGCCGTTGCCGATCATTTTCTTGACGCGGTGGCCTTTTTCCAGCTCGGAAGGCGGCGCATCCATCAAGTAGCGGCAAAGCTCGCCCACGTAGCCAATCGCGGAGGCATCAAACTTTTTCACATCTTTCCAGAAAGATGACGTAGAGAATTTGCGGCGCAAAGCCAGTGTTGCAGCTCCTGCAATGACGCCGCACCAGCAGACGACAGTGCCGGTCGCGTGATACAGCGGCAGCGTCACGTACATGACGTCTTGCTCATTTAAATTCAGCACATGGCCATAAGTGCCGTAGGCCAGCGTCCAGCGGCTGTTGGTGAAAATAACCGCTTTGGGCAAGCCGGTTGTGCCTGATGTGTAAATATAGAACAGCCCATCTTTGCCTTTTACGCTGTGGGTCGTTGCTGGATTGAAGGTTGGAAATTCATCAATAACGCTGGCTAAATTGATGAAGCCTTGCGGTGCGGTTCCGGCGTTTTGGCGTGTTGCTTGGTCTGCAAACCAATGGAAGCGGTCAGCTGCCAAATTTAAATTATTATGGATCTCGTCTACTGCTTCACGACATTCTTCTCCGGCAATCAGCGCAATCGGATTGACCAGGTTAATGCTGTGAACCAGCACTTTGCCTGTTTGCGCTGTATTGACCAGCGCCGCTGTCACGCCTATTTTTGCCAGCGCGATAATAGACGCTACCAATTCAGGGCGGTTTTCCACCATGACGGCAATGACATCGCCCTTTTGCGCGCCGATCGACAGGCAGTAATGCGCAATCTGGTTGGCCCATGCATTGAGCTCATTATATGTATATTTTTGATCTTCAAACAGCAGGGCATTGCCGCTTGGGTTGCGTTTGACAGCCCGTTCAAAAGCAATGCCTAAACCGGCAGGAGTATTGGGCGTGCGTAAATAGGCTTGCTTAAGGCCGCTCAACAAGTTGGGAACTTTGCTGATAAAGCCCGGAATTTTTGCTGCGACATCAGCAATCCCAATTAGATCGTGTTGTGTAGTTTGACTCATAATAATCCTATTTATTTTTCGCCGTCCAATGCGGTTTCTTTCTCTGCAAAAAAACTTTTGCGTTAATTTCACACTTGTCTTTTAATCGTTTCGTTCTAGTGCAATCAACCTAATCTGACAAAAGTAACAAAAAAAATCCAGTCACCGAAATGACTGGATTTTTTTAATCACCTGCAATTGAGCAAATGCTTACTCTGCTGCGGTGTTTGCTTTCTTTGGCGGACGGCCGCGCGGACGGCGTGGACGAACTGGCTTGTCCTTTTCCGCTTTAGCCTCTTCAGCTTCAGAAGTTTCTGTATTTTCAAGATTTTGAGCTTCTGCTTGCACGTGTTCAGTTTCAGCTGGCGCTTCAGCTTTCACGTCTTCTACAGCCAGTTCGGCTTGAACAGGTTCAGGAGCGGCTTCGGCTTGAACTGCCGGTTTGCTTTCTTGTACAGGCGCCGCTGCTTCTGCAGCAGGCTCAACAGCAGCTTCAGCTTTTACCGGCTCTTCGGCATGCGTTTGTTTCGCCTGTTCCAGCGCTTGCTTGGCCAAACGGCGGCGTTCGCGCGGGTCATTGGCAACGCGGCTTTCAGACGCAGGTTTTGGCGGGATCAAGTCCAGCACAGCAGCAGGTTCAGCTTCAGGCGCGGCTTTTGCAATTGCCACATCACGCGTTACCGGCTTTTTCTCAGCAGGCGCAGCTGCTGGAGCGGTCAGCGTTGATGCATATTCTTCCGTGAACTTTTGCAGAGCGCGGTTGAATGTTGGAATTAAGCCAAATTGCTCAATCAGCACCGAACAGTCAGCACCATACACATGGCTGATCAGGCTGCCGACAGTGTATTGGCCCAATGTAGGCACTTGTGACGGCGCAATTTTTGGCGCCGCGGCTTGACGGACTTGGCCTTCACGCTGCTGGCGGCGGCGCTGGCGCGGATCATTGCTGGCGCGCTGAACCTGCTCTTGGCGAGGCTTGTGTTCTGCGTGCTTCTCTTGCTGTTTAGCTGGAGCCGCTGCAGCAGGCGCTTTCTCTTTATGAGGCGCAGGCGCTTTAGCTGCTTTTTCAGGTTTAGCGGCTTCAGCTGCTGGCTGCACCTCAGCCGCAAGAGCGATAATCTCACTTTGCGCCTGATCGACATTCACCACCAATGCTGTCGGCATGATGTCCTGACGCGGCGCATCGATGGTTTCAACTTTAGGCTGGCGGGAAGGGGCAGCGTGTTCAACTGCGGCTTCTTGCGGTGCTGCAGCCTGTTCGTTCAATACGCTTTGGTCGCGGTTGCGGTTCGGGCGGTTTGGACGCTGGCTGTTGCGGTCACGGCGCGGTACACTATTTTGCGGCTGCTGCTCATTGTTTTGAACATCTTGCTGCTGCTCATTGCTGTGCTGGCGGCGAGAATTGCGTTTGTTGTCACGCGCTTCCTGACGCTGCTCTTGGCGAGAGACTTGAACAATTTCCTCGTGCACTTGATGTGCGGTATTTTCTTGAGGCGCTTGTTCGCGAGGCTCTTTGTGCTTGTTGCGCTGCGGCTTTTTATTGCCGTTGTTGTGGCGCGGCGCTTTTTCGTCTTTTTCGGCAGGTTTGTCCGCATCACGGCCATCTGCTTTTTGCGCTACAGTCGATGGTGTCAAATAAGCATTGTTCGCAGGAACAATGGCAGCAGGCGCTGGCGCTGCTGAAACTTGACCCATTTGACCGCGGCTTACTGCGCCGCCATTCACCATTTGCTCGATGGCTGCAGCTGCATTGTTGGCAGTGCGTGATTGGTCAATGGTTGCTGCTTGTTTTTGAACAAACAGATTTTCCAGCCAAGCGCATGGGCTGGCAGAGGCTTGTGCAGGGGCAGCTTGTACTGCTTGCTGCTGAGGCGCTGCAGCAGCTGTATACTTATTGTTGTGCTTACGCTGGCCTTTTTCTTGCTGCTGAGCAGGCGCTTGAGCTGGCTGTTCACCCTCTAAATGCCATTCAGCAGATTCATAGCCCAGTTCTTTTTCGCTAGAACGGGTGGCTTCTGTGCGCTCGTAGCTGGTTGGGGCAAAGCCTTCCGGATTATACGAGATTTCGTAGTGCGGTGTTTCTAAATGCGGGTGCGGCAATACAGTCACACGAACATTTGATGTTTGCTCAAGGTAAACCAAGCTGTGGCGCTTTTCGTTGAGTAAGAAAGCAGCAATTTCAACCGGCACTTCAACTTGAACTTCACCATGACGTTCACGAAGGGCAATCTCTTCCACTTTACGCATAATCGAAAGTGAAAGTGAGCGCAGGTCACGCACCATGCCTGTACCGTGGCAGCGCGGGCATACATAGCCAGTCGCTTCTTCCAGAGAAGGGCGCAGGCGCTGACGGCTCATTTCCATCAAGCCGAAACGGGACAATTGACCGAATTGAATGCGCGCGCGGTCGCTTTCCGTCGCTTCACGCAGTTTTGCTTCGACCATGCGCTGGTTGCGGTCTTTGGTCATGTCGATAAAGTCGATCACAACCAAGCCGCCGATGTCGCGTAAACGCAATTGGCGGGCAATTTCTTCTGCGGCTTCTAAGTTGGTGTTGAGCGCTGTTTCTTCAACGTCATGACCGCGGGTAGATTTTGCAGAGTTGATATCGATAGAAACCAAAGCTTCAGTTTGGTCAATCACGATTGAACCGCCAGAAGGAAGTTTCACTTCACGTTCATACGCAGTTTGAATTTGGCTTTCAATACCAAAGTGAGCAAATAAAGGCTCATTTAAAGTATAAGTTTTTAGCTTGTCAATTTGACGCGGCATCACAGCTTTAACAAAGTTATAAGCTTCGTTATAGGCTTGTTCTGAGTCAATTAAGATTTCAGCAACATCGTCACGCAGATAATCGCGGATTGCGCGTGTAACTACGCCAGCTTCCTGATGAACCAGCATTGGAGACGGGCCGGCGCTTGCAGTGCTTTGGATTTGCGCCCAAAGATCCAGCAAATGCTGCAGATCCAGCTGCAGTTCTTCTTGAGAACGGCCAATGCCAGCAGTGCGCACAATCACGCTCATGCCGCGAGGCACGCTTAAAGACGCCAGCATTTCTTTCAATTCGTCACGGACTGAACCTGAAATCTGACGGCTGATGCCGCCGCCTTTCGGGTTATTTGGCATTAATACTAAATAACGGCCGGCCAGTGAAATGAATGTAGATAAAGCTGCGCCTTTATTGCCGCGTTCTTCTTTTTCCACTTGAACTAAAAGCTCTGTGCCTTCAGTGATCAATTCACGGATATTGGATGTTTGGCGGGGATCAGCTTTGAAATATGAATTGGCAATTTCCCGCATAGACAGGAAGCCTTGGCGGCCTGCGCCATATTCTACAAAGACAGCTTCTAAAGAAGGCTCTACGCGAGTCACGTGACCTTTATAGATATTTGATTTTTT
>RRZU011218180.1_pt1 | contig 10730 bp, 7 predicted proteins | sample 2165561 | NCBI WGS metagenome assembly RRZU01 (sample SAMN10456909, study PRJNA506462) | wastewater metagenome | isolation source: wastewater sludge | place: USA: Moscow, Idaho | reverse complement strand
TTTATCCTTTCGCCCAATGTTAAGCTAATAGAAAGCAAAGTCCATAATTTAGGCTTTGAATTCTCAGACCATGAACCTATGGAGATAAAAGTAGTATTAAACTGAAAAATGGAGGGATTTTTATGAGAATTTTTTTATTTTTTATTTTATTAAGTTTTGCAGTTTTTGCTCAAAGCTTAAAAGATGGGTTTTATAGGGTAGAAGAAAAAGGATACACTAGGGGGTACAAGAATTTTACCGAGCTTACAGTAAGTAAAGGTAAAATAACAAAGGTAACTTTTGATAAATTTGATGAAAAAGGGGCATTGGTTTCAGAAAGTAAAGATTATAATCAAAGAATGAAAGCAGCCTCTGGAATTGATTCAGTTTCTGTAAATAAAATATTAACAGATAATTTGCTAAAAACACAAAAATCGGAAAATATTGATGCTGTAGCAGGGGCTACAAGTAATGTGAGTATATTTAAAAAACAAGTTAATTTTCTTTTTGAGAAAGCAAAAATCGGAAAAACTGGAAATTATGTTGATTAATAATTTGTTATTATTTTAAAACAGGGACTCAAAAATTTGAGTCCCTGTTTTTATAAATATTAGTGCCTGCTCAGCCATAACCAAATAAATAATTTGATTTTTTTGTTTTTATGGGGTTCGGGGCAAAGCCCCCGTAATTTCACGCCAAAGGCGTGGACGATTGGGGGTAGTAGTCTGAGCAATTACAGATATTATAATTGATTTGCTACTTTTTCCAAAAGATAATCTACCCAAAGTATAGGAAATTCACCACTTAAAAGCATTGATTCTTTAAAATCTTTGTCAAACAAATCTCTTTTTAGGGTGCCAACTGCATTTTCATCCCAAAAACAAAAATTTATTTCTTGGTTTACTCTCATACTAAGTTTGTCGTAATTAGCTGTACCAACCATAGCAAAACCATCAAATATAGAAGCTTTTACATGATTCATTTTTGGATAAAGATATACTTTTATTCCACTTTGCATTAATATATTTGCTGTGACCATATTGCTACTATTCATAATATTATGATTTCCCCAATAGGGAAGAATAATCTTAACTTCTACTCCCCTTTGCCTAGCTTTTATAAGCTCTTTAATGACTTGGTCATCACTAAAGTAAGCATTTTCTATAAGTATTTCTTTTTTTGCACTTTTTATAGCTTCCAAAGTTATTTTCAATATCTCTGTTTTCCCAGTTTTAGTATAAATAGGTAAAATATCTATATACTCTTCTTTATTTGCTATATCATAATCTTCATTTCTAGTCAGCAGTCTAGTAAAATATGCAAGGTCTCCTAGTAACCCTGAGTGAGCCCAAGCTTCATAAAAATCTTCAGCAAGAACTCCAATAATTGGCCCCTCTGTTTTTATCATCATATCGTGCCATTCATATCTATATTCTTTTCCAATATTCATCCCACCCATATAAGCAATGTTTTTATCAAAAATCATGTACTTATTATGGTCTGTTGTAAACCACGGATTTTTAGCTGACCTTGTTTTTACCTTGGAATTTTTCTCAAGATAAGTTTGTATATTTTTAGGTGCTACAAATTCTAGGGGCATAGCAGTTTGTGGGTTTGTCATAGCTGCACTTTTAGAACCAAATTCATCCATGAGAATCTTCACATCAACTTCTTTACTTTTTTCTTTTAATAAATCGGCAATTTTTATAGCATAATCATCATTATCAAAAATATAAGTTCTAATCAGTATATTTTCCTCTGCCTTTTTTATACTATTTATGAAATCAAAGAAGAAATCTTCTCCTCCAATTAAATACTCAATCTTCCCTTTATTTATATCCTTAGAAGCCATTTTTTGTATTCTAGGAATAAACTCCTCTAAATTCATAGGTTCTTTTGGAGACAAAGGTGGAATAGTATTTGGAAGTTCTATTCCTTGAGTTGTAAGCACATAAGCGCTATTGTACAAATAAAAAGCAAGCCTTCCTATAACCGTTGCTGGGTTATTTATAAGACCAAAAGCATTTTTAACTAAAAGATAAGGTACTTTTTGGTGATTTTCCCCTCCACTATAGCTATTGTATAGACTTATAAGCATATTTTTATCTTTACTAAAATAAACATAGGGCATTTGCTCTTTTTCCAAATCTGAAGTAGAAAAAATCACATCATTTTCCTTATCTTTAGTAAATTCTTCTATTAGTGAAAAGGTAAGTTCCATAAATTTATCATTTTCATATTTTTCTATAATTTCTACTTCTTTTGGTAAGGTTTGGAAAGATGAAAAAACCATTTGATTGTTTTTGTCCCTATAAGCCACTATTTCATAATAATGTATTAGAAACAAAACGCCTTTTAGTTTTTCTTTAGGTACAATTTTTTCAAATACTTGTTTTTGAATATTTTCCCAAACCTCTTTATCAAGTATTTCTAAATTTTCTCCCTTTTTTTCTAAAGTTTCAGCTTTTTCTATATAAGAAATATCGTAAAAGTCCTTGTTATCTAAGGGTATTTTTGCTGTATATTGAAATTTATTGTTATTTTCTTCAATAAAAAAGTTTAAATTGCTTTCATTATTTCTATAAATTTCAACCTTATTTTTATTAATTGCATTAGCTAATTCTTTTTTTTGCATAAATCTAGAATTTGTACAAGAAAATAAGAATAATAAGCTAATAATAAAAAGTATTTTCTTCATTCTAACCTGCCTCTATTGTATTTTTTATATTTAATTTTTTACCAAATAATTTTTCAAATCTCTTAGCACTTTCCATGGTAATTTTTATTTCTAGAGTAATAGCTTCTTTTGAAAAAACCTCAATATAAACTTCATTATCTTTTATAATTACATTGAAATTATTAACTTCCCTTTCGTAAAGTCTATTAAAAGTTTTTGAAAAACAAAGAATCATTCCATAAGTATTTATAATATAAATATCTTCTTCTGTAAGAAAGTTTTTGTAATTTTCCCATAGGGAATTTTTTTTGTTTTGCTGTGATGAAGCAAGGGCAATTATTAAAAGTTCTTTATGTAGTACTCCGTCTAACCTACTATTTAATATGGTATAAAAAGAATGAAGGTCATGGTCATAGTAGCTTATATTTATCCCGCTAAGGCAAAGATAAGAAAGACTTTTTGCAAGTTTTTCATTAAATTCCAAATTGTGTAAAGCTTTCATTTTATAAAATAATTCAGTGAAAGTTTTATATATTTCGCCTCCATGCTCTTGGTTAATACCGTATCTTTCGCAAACATTAAAAAGCCCGTAAGAAAATACATCCTTAATTTCTTTTCCTCTTTTACTTAAATGAGTATACAAAAATCCTTCTCTTATCCCTTTCCCACTTATTTGTACTCCTGAAAGAGAAGCATAATCAATTAGTTTGGAGAAAACAAAGGAAGCACCAGAAATAATATCTGCTCTTGATTTTGCTAAACCTTCAATTTTCTGCTTTTCTTTAAAATCTTTTTCTTTTAGAAAACTATAAATATTTTTCAAAGATTCAGCCTCAATAAAGTAGTTATGAAGATTATCTATAGGATAATTATTTTGCTTCATGTGTATTTTACCTAAATTTCTAATTGTTCCTCCAACACCAATTAAAGGAACATTTGAAATACTTTTTAGCCAAGGAACTTTAGAAAATTCCTTTTCCAGAAAATCATTAAGTGCTAATTCTTGTTCTTCTTCAATAGTATCTTTAAGGCTAAAATCTTCCATAATTGATAAAGAACCAAAATTTAAACTTACGGAATTTTTTATTGTACGATTTTCAAAATGCACTAACTCGCAACTTGCTCCTCCCATATCAACAAGAAGACCTTCTTCCATATGAAGGCTATTTATAGCCCCATAAAAAGAATATTTTGCTTCTTCTTCTCCTGATAAAACAGTAACATCAATATTACAATTTTTCTTAATCCTATCAAGAAAATCTTTTGAATTTTTAGCAGTTCTTACTGCTGCAGTCCCAAAAGCTAAAATCTCAGTAACTCCTCTATGCTCCCATAAGCTTCTAAAAAGCACAAGAGTTTCTAGAGCTTTATCCATATTTTCTTGCTTCATAAGTCCGTTTGCAAAGATACCTTCACCTAATCTTGGACTTTCTTTTATATCATCTATAACTCGAAAAGAATGATTTTTATATATTTCAAATAAAACTAATCTAATTGAATTGGAGCCTATATCTATAATTGCAACTTTTTGCATAAAACCTCCCTAAAAAACGTTTCTTTATATTATACAATAAAATTAGGTCATTACTCAATATTTATACTTGATTTTATGAAAATAAGGTGTATATTTAAAGTAAAAGCTTTGTAAAAGTATAAAAAAATCACTAAATTTATGATATGATTTATAAATCATTTTAGGAGGACATATGAAAAATATAACAGCAGTAATAGAATTTTCCTTGATAAATATACAATTTGTCATTGCTCAAAAAATTGATGATAATATTAAAATTCTGGAAAGTGCCTCATTTCCAATAGAACTTTATAATATTTCAGACAACAGAGAAAGATTAAAAGAAATTAGTAAAATATGTAATATCCTTATTGAAATTAAAAGGTCAATAAAAAGTTATGGAATTAATCTTAGAACAGTTAAACTTTTTGCTGGAGATAGTCTAAAAGACCTTAAAAACAAAGAGTTTATTAGGGAACAAATAAGAATAAAAACAGGTTTTAACTTAGACATCTTGGATGCTAGTAAAGAGACTGTTTTTCTTTACAAAAAAATGCTAAGTCTTTATGGAGAGCACCTTAAAAAAGAATTAGCTATGTTTTTATTTATGTCCTATGACAAGATCTCTTTTTATATTCTTGCAAAGGGTAGAGTTCTATATTTCCAAAGTATCTCAATGACTCCAATAAAATTGAAAGAAATACTACTAGAATTAAACTTACATCCTGAAAAAACCGAAATAGTAATTGAAGAATACTTAAAAAATTATTTCGATATGTTTAAAAACTTTCTCCCAGGAAAACTTCCTGAAAATCTTTTCATAATAAGCGAAAATTTTGGAGATGTTTTTGGAAGCAAAAAAAATCTATCTAAGGATATCTTAAGTAAAATAGATAAATTGGTATATTTATCAGAAATAAAACTAAAAAAAGAATTTCACCTAGATGATGATGACTTAAAGTTCTTTAAAGAAAAATTATTAATGGCAAGAGCAACAATAAAATCCAGTAAAATATCAAATATTCATTGCATAAATTACTCACTTATAAATACTATTTTACACAATAGTTTTTTTGTAGGAACAAGAAGAAAATTTGATGCTGAAGTAAGAATATCTACTCTCAAATCCTGTGAGTACTTAGGAAAAAGATATCTAAATGATGAAGCCCATACAGGAAATGTAAAAGTCTATGGTAGGCTCATATTTAATGAACTTGCAAAACTTCATCAACTAACGTCAAGAGATTTGCTTATACTTGAAGGTGCGTGTATTTTGCATGATATAGGAAAATTTGTAAATCTAAGGGATCATTATAAAACTTCCTATGAACTTATTAAAAATAGCTCTATTTTTGGATATTCTGACGAAGAGCAGAAAAAGGTAGCAATACTGTCCTATTTTCATAGTAAAAAAGAACCTAGCTTAACTCATGAATATTTTTTAAGGTATACAGATTCAGAAAAAATAAGACTTATAAAACTTTGTGCTATACTTAGAGTTGCTGATGCCCTCGATAGAAGTCATAAACAACATATAAAGGATATTACAATAAAAATAACAGATAATCACATGAGTTTTGAAGTTCCAATAACAGAAGAGCCCCTGATAGAAAAATGGGCTTTTGAGAAAAAATCAGGTTTATTTAGTGAAGTTTTTGGGTTAAATCTAAAACTTAACTTAAGGAGGTAAAATTGTATTCAAAAGATAGCTTTTTTAACCGTGATTTATCATGGTTAGAATTTAATAATAGAGTTTTGGACGAAGCAGAAAAAGATTCAAATCCTCTTTTGGAAAAAATCAAATTTTTAGCAATAAGTTCATCAAATTTAGATGAGTTTTATATGATAAGAGTTTCAGGGATTATTGCACAGCTTAAGGAAAATTATGAAAAAGCTGATTTTTCGGGAATAAGTCCCAGCGAACAACTAGAGGCTATAAAAAACAAAGTAAGTTCTTTTACAAAAGCTCAAGATAGAGTCTTTTCAGAATTAAAAGATGAGTTGAAAAAAGAAAATATAATTTTGACTGATTATTCCAAAATACCTGAAGAGGTAAAGGTTGAATTTAGAGACTACTATAAGAGCTTTATTTTCCCTGTACTTACACCTCTAGCCATTGATGCTAGTAGACCCTTTCCTTTTTTACTTAATAAAAGTCTAAATATAGTTGTAAGGCTTAGTAGAGAAGGGGAAGATTTCTTTTGTATAATTCAAGTTCCCCAAATACTTAAGAGATTTAAAGAATTTTACAAAGACGGGAAAAAATACCTTGTGCAGCTTGAAGATATAATTAGAGATAACTTAGGAACTCTTTTTGAAGGGTATCAAGTAATAGAATCAGCTCTATTTAGGCTTACTCGTGATGCTGAAATGATTATTGATGAAGATGAAGCAGAAGACTTACTTATTGAGATAAAAAATTCTCTACAACAAAGAAAATGGGGAGAGCCTGTAAGATTAGAACTTAATAAAAATACTCCAATGGTTCTTTTAGATTTCTTATTAGAAAGCTTTGACAATCCATACCTTCATTTAATTGAATATAGTGCTCCCTTAGAGCTTAATTTTTTATTTGATTTAGCTTCACTTCATGGTTTTGAACATTTGAAATATGAAAAGCAAGAGCCTATTTTCTATAGTACTTTTAATGAAGAAGAAACAATATTTAAAGCCATAAGAAAAGGTGATATACTCCTTCATCATCCCTTTGACTCTTTTGACCACATTGTCAAACTTGTGGAAGAAGCTGCTATGGACAAAAAGGTTTTGGCTATAAAACAAACTCTTTATAGAGTAAGTGGTGATTCTCCAATTATTAAATCCCTCATTAAAGCTGCTAATAATGGGAAACAAGTTACTGTTTTGGTAGAACTAAAAGCTCGTTTTGATGAAGAAAGAAATATTATGTGGGCAACAAGCCTTGAAGACGCAGGATGTCATGTAATTTATGGTCTAAAGGGTTTAAAAACCCATTGTAAATGCCTACTGATAGTAAGAAAAGAAAGTGAAGGAATAAGGCGTTATGTGCATTTTGGTACAGGAAACTACAACGACAGCACCGCAAAGATGTATACAGATTTAAGTCTTTTAACTTGTAAAGAAGAGCTTTGTGTAGATGCATCTAATCTTTTTAATAAATTATCAGGTTTTTCTTGTTATAGTGATTGGCTAAAACTTGCTGTAGCTCCTGAATACCTTAGAGATAATTTTTATGATTACATAGATAATGAAATAATTAATGCTCAAAAGGGTAAAAAAGCTTATATTACTGCTAAAATGAATTCTTTGGCCGACCAAGGAATGATTGAGAAACTCTATGAAGCTTCTCAAGCTGGGGTTAAAATAAAGCTTATAATAAGGGGTATTTGCTGCTTAAAGCCCGGAGTGGAAGGCTTAAGCGAAAATATTGAAGTTTATAGTTTAGTAGGAAGATTTCTGGAACACACGAGAATTTTTAGTTTTTATAATAATGGAGATAACAGGGTATTTTTATCCAGTGCTGACTGGATGACAAGGAACCTAAATAGAAGAGTTGAAGTACTATTTCCTGTAGAAGATACTAATTGCAGAAAAGAAGTTATAAATATCTTAGATAGTGCTCTAAAAGATACAGTTAATCTTAGAAAACTCTCTAGTGAAGGCACTTATACATCTATAAAATCTAAGGAAAACTATAATTCTCATGTTGAGCTTTATAAGAATTCTTTGAAGAAAAAAAATTAAAAAGGCAATTTTAAAAATTATTTCTTCGTAATAGTTCTCATAAACATATAAAATCAATGTTAATAAAAAGATTTATTTCATATATGTTTGGTATTCAATCTTTATATTTACAATTTTGTATGCTTTCATATATACTATTCTTGTGTCCTTTAAGGCAAATGTCCAATGTATTGTAAATAATTCCATTTTGTTTTCAATTACTTCCTTCTTTAGTTATTGGACATTTGACCTTAATAATAGTAAAATTTTAAATTGAGGTAACTCAATTTTTTTTTAAACTTTTTTGGTAATTGCTCAGGCATAACAGATAAATAATTTTTGGGAGTTCAGGGCTAAGCCCCTTATTTTCCAATCTAATCATCCACGCCTTTGTCCCAGATGCTTAGATGTAGACTAATTTTGTATTATAAAATTATCACAATAATTAAAAAAACTTGCAAAAGTCCTTGTTCTTTTGTAGAATAAATATAAAGAATTTATATTTGAGCTTAGCGAAGGCTTAACAACGTCAAATTTAGGGTAGAAACAGAGGGCTACACTTATAGAATCGAACTATTTTGTAGGGTCAAATACCTTTAAATAATTACGGGGCATTACCCAAAACCACATAAAACAAAGAAATTAAATTTATTTATCCAGTTATGGCTGAGTAGATACAATTTTTTAATAAGAATTTAATTGTTGCAATCTTGCAACAAACTAAAATAATTTCGGTACTAGGAGGAAAATGTTATGGTAAATTGTAAAAGAATTTGGATGAACGGGAAAATGGTTGACCATGATGAGGCAACAGTTCACGTTTTAACACACGCTCTTCACTATGGTTCAAGCTTTTTTGAAGGGATAAGAGCCTATGAAACAGCTAATGGAACTGCTATATTTAGATTTGATGAGCACATAGATAGATTATATGATTCTTGTAAAATATATAGAACTCCTGTCCCTTATACAAAAGATGAAATGAAACAAGCAATTATGGATGTTTTAAAAGAAAATAATTTTAAATCTTGTTATATTAGACCTCTTGTTTATAGAGGGTACAATGTACTTGGGCTAAATCCTCATCCTTGTCCAGTAGATGTTTCTATATCTGCTTGGGAATGGGGAGCATATTTAGGTGATGATTCTATAGAAAAAGGAATCTCTGCAATGACTTCTTCTTGGTTTAGACTTGCACCAAATACTATACCGACTCTTGCAAAAGCTGGTGGAAATTATCTTTCATCACAACTTATTAAAATGGAAGCTCTTGAGAATGGTTATGATGAAGGGATAGCTCTTGATGTGAATGGGCAAGTAAGTGAAGCTTCTGCTGCAAATTTATTTATAGTAAAAAATGGAATTATTTATACTCCTTCAATAACTTCTTCTGCTTTACTTGGAATTACAAGAAACTCTGTAATTGACCTTGCAAAAAGCCTTGGTTACGAAGTGAAAGAAATGCCTATTCCTAGAGAAATGCTTTATATTTGTGATGAGATGTTCTTCACAGGAACTGCTGTAGAAATTACTCCTGTGGGAAAATTAGATGGTATTGAAATAGGTAATGGAACAAATAGACCCGTTACAAAAGCCCTTCAAAAATTATTCTATGATATAGTAAAGGGACATCATGTTTTTGATGAAAAATGGCTTACATATGTCAAATAATTGAGAATAATAAAGTAATTATTGGGGCACATGAAATGTGCTCCTTTTTCATGGAGCAGAATTAATTAAAATATTTTTAACAATAGAATAAAACTGGTTAAAAATTTAGGTTGTTATTTTATTTATCCTTTAGTTAATCTATTGGTTAAACTTTTTAAAAGTTGAAAAAACAAATTTTCCATGTTAATATTGAAGTATAAAAAATTAAACATAGCGAGGTTTATAATGAAAAAAACACTATTATTACTAAGTTTAAGCCTTTTAATGGCTTGTTCAAATGTACCTATATCTAACAGAAAGCAAATTAGCCTTATTCCCAATAGCACTCTTATGGTTGAAAGTGAAAAAGGTTACGCTGATGTTTTACAAAAGAGCAAAGTTTTAAGTGACAGCAGGGCAAAAGAGATTAAGGAAATAGGGGCTAAAATGCAAAAAGCAGTAGAAGATTATATGAAAGCCAATAATAAATCTTCTTTAATTAAAGATTTCAAATGGGAATTTAACTTAATTGAAGAGAATACTGCAAATGCTTGGTGTATGCCTGGTGGGAAAGTCGCATTTTATACAGGAATACTTCCATATACAAAAGATGCTAATGGAATCGCTACTGTTATGGGGCATGAGATAGCTCATGCTATAGCTAATCATGGAAATGAAAGAGCTAGTCAAGCTATTCTTATAAATCTTGGTTATACTGTTTTAGATGATTTGAAAAAAGATAATCCAACTTTACTTAAAGAAATTTTATTTCAATCATATGGTATAGGTTCAACTCTCGGCTCTCTAAAGTTTTCAAGAGTTCAAGAACTTGAAGCTGATAGCTTAGGTCTAATATTTATGGCTATGGCTGGGTATGACCCCTCAAGTGCTGTAGGATTTTGGGAAAGAATGAGCCAAGTAGGTGGAGGGACTTTAGAAATATTAAGTACTCATCCTAATGACGAAAAAAGGATTAAAGAAATAAAAGATTTTTTGCCTGAGGCAATGAAATATTATAAAAATTAGGGTGCTAAAGCACCCTAATTTTTATGTTTTTATGGGGTTCGGGGCAAAGCCCCGTAATTCCTTTGATGTAGAATAATTAGTTCCCCTATATTTTTTATTACAGACTTTTTAGAGTTCCACTCAAAAAGTCACTTATATTTTTTTCCACTCCTAAAAGAAGAGTATCTATGCTTTCTTTCGAAG
>RRZU012560146.1_pt1 | contig 10731 bp, 11 predicted proteins | sample 2165561 | NCBI WGS metagenome assembly RRZU01 (sample SAMN10456909, study PRJNA506462) | wastewater metagenome | isolation source: wastewater sludge | place: USA: Moscow, Idaho | reverse complement strand
GACGCGGTCGGGGTCGGCGTCGTAGAGCTCGACGAGCTCACGGGCCTCGACGTCGGTGTTGGCGATGAGGCGGTCGGCGGCCGCGACGACCTGGGCCTCACCGATCTCCCTGCCCGGGGGTTCGGCGCGATCGCCGCTGGCCAGCGACCTGTTCTTGACCCGCGCCATCGTGTGCATCGTGTGGACCAGGGGCACGTCCCAGCGGTCCGCGGCGAGCCAGCCGACCTGACCCGAGAGCCAGTAGTGGGAGTGCACGACGTCGTAGTGCCCCTCGGGGTGGGCCGCGACGGCCCGCATCACGCCGGCGGTGAAGGCACACAGCTGACCCGGCAGATCCTCCTTCGACAGGCCCTCGAAGGGGCCGGCGACGACGTGCCGCACGCGCACGCCGGGGATCACCTCGACGACGGGCTCGAGGGACGCCGACGTCGCGCGGGTGAAGATCTCGACCTCGACGCCGGCGGCGGCGAGACGGCGGGCGACCTCGATGACGTAGACGTTGAGGCCGCCCGCGTCGCCGCTGCCGGGCGCGTCGAGCGGAGAGGTGTGCACGGTGAGCATCGCGACGCGGGAGATCGCGGGGGTGGGCTCGGGGACGGCCGACATCGCAACCCTTCGAGGGTGGGGCGTGAGGTGAGGTGCTGCGTCACGCAGCCTACGGCCGGCCCGGATCGCCGGATGACGCCCACGTCTAGGCTCGACACCGTGCGGCAGCGACCGGTCGGTGAGGTGACTCGCGGGACGACCAACCCCAACCGGCTGCGCCGCGTCGACCGCTGGCTCGCCGGGCCGCAGGCCTGGCGACTGCGCGGCGGCGAGCCGCCGATCGTCGTCGACCTGGGCTACGGGCGCACCGGCGTCACTGCTCGTGAGCTGCACGATCGGCTCCAGGCGGTCCGGCGCGACGTCCGGGTGATCGGGCTCGAGATCGAGCCGAGCCGCGTCGAGGCCGCTCGGCCCCTGGCCCGGCCCGGGCTCGACTTCGCGCTCGGCGGCTTCGAGGTGCCGCTGCCCGGGGGCGCGAGCGCGCGCGTCATCCGGGCGTTCAATGTGTTGCGGCAGTACGACGAGGCGCAGGTCGCCGACGCGTGGGAGCTCATGACCTCCCGGCTCGACCCCGACGGCGTGCTCGCCGAGGGCACGTGCGACGAGCTGGGGCGACTGTCGAGCTGGGTCGAAGTGACACGCGCCGGGCCGCAGTCGCTGACGATCTCGGCCTCCCTGGCCCACCTCGAGCGGCCGTCGGACGTCGCGCCGCGGCTGCCGAAGGCGCTGATCCACCGCAATGTCGACGGGGAGGCGGTGCACGCCTATCTGCGCGCCCTCGACGAGGCGTGGGCCCGGGCGGCCGCGCTCGCGCCCTACGGGCAGCGGCAGCGCTTCGTCGCCTGCGTCGAGGCGGTGCGGGCGGCGGGCTGGCCGATCGTCGCGGGCCCCGCCGGAAGCAAGCGGTGGCGCCTCGGCGAGGTGGGCGTCGAGTGGTCCGCGATCGCGCCGGCGACGAGCGCGTGACGTCGATCGGGCTCGCCTGAGATTCGCCCTGCGGGACGGCGCCGGCCGATCGAGCGCGTCGATCTACCGGGTGACGGCTCTACCAGGCGCCGTACGGGCCCTGGCCGCCGGCCTTGCCGCCGCGGCGGCTCTTGCGCGGGCTGATCGCGCGCAGGGCGGGGCGGACGTCGACGAGGTAGACCCCCGCGGCGACGACGCCGAGGATGCCGAAGCCGAGCACCGAACGGACCGTGATGAATCCGACGGCGGTCGCGACGCCGAGGATGACGAGCCACCACGTCTTCGTCAGCTTGCCCGCCGCGACGTAGGCCTGCTCGGGGTAGCGCACCGCGTCGACGAGGCAGAAGACCTCCATCGCCAGCGCGGCCACGCCGAGCGCGAGCAGGATGAGGGCTTGCGCCTGCCACAGGGTGTCCACCATGACCTCAGGGTACGTGCCCCCCGAGCCCACGCGAGGGACGCAGGTGAGGCTCTACGTGTCGACGATGACGGTGAAGGGGCCGTCGTTGACGGACTCCACGGCCATGTCGGCACCGAATCGGCCGGTCTCGACGGTGAGCCCGCGGGCGCGCAGCTCGTCGCGGACGTGATCGACGAGCGCCTCGGCGTGCTCGCCCCGCGCTGCGTCGCTCCACGAGGGACGGCGTCCCTTGCGGGTCTGCCCGTAGAGCGTGAATTGGCTCACGAGCAGGATCGCGCCGCCGCTGTCGGTGACGCTGCGCTCGTCGCGCATGATCCGCAGTTCGGCGATCTTGCGGGCCATGAGGCTCGCCTGCTCGGCGGTGTCGTCGCGGTGAGCCGCGACGAGGGCGAGCACCCCCGGGCCGATCGACCCGAGGCACTCGCCCTCGACGCTCACCTGCGCGCGCGTCACCCGAGCGAGGACCGCGCGCATCGCGCTACGCCTGCTCGGTCGTCGACGCGGTGCTCGGCGTGCTTGCGGGCGTGACCGGGGCAGACGTCGCGGCCTTCGTGGCGGCGGGCTTGGTGCGGGCCGCGGTGGCGTCGGCGGTCGCCGCGGCGCTCACCGGGGCCGCGCGGCGGGGGCGCTTGCGGGCGGTGCCGGTGCTCGCAGGGCTCGTCGCGCTCGAGGAGGCGGAGGGTGCGGACGGCACGGACGGCGCGGACGTCGTGTCGGCGCCCGTGCCCGTCGCGGTCTTCGCCGCGCTCTTCATCGTGCTCTTCGTCGTGCTCGACGACGTCTTGCCCGAGGCCGTCTTGGCCGAGCTCGTCTTGCTCGAGCTCGTCTTGCTGGAGCTCGTCTTGCTGGAGGGGCGCTTGGTCGGCATCGTCGCGCCGGCCTCGACCCCGGAGCCGGCGGGGACGCCGGAGCGGCTGCGCGAGGACTCGTCCGAGCGCGTCGGGCTCGTCGTGCTCCGACCGGCGGCCGCGTTGACGCGCGGGCGGCGCGGCTTGGCGCGCACGCTCTCCCCCGTCGCGGGCGACACGGTCCCGGTGCCCTCGGCGGAGTCCGTCGCGCGGGTGCGCTGAAGGGGGCGGACGAGCCGCGGCGGGCGAGCCACCGAGCCCAGGCGGGTCGGGTGCGTCACGGCCTCGACGACGTCCTCGGCGCTGCCGCGCGCGGCCTGGACGGTCTCGCTCGCCGCCGAGCGGGTGCGCTGCGCGGCGTCGGCCGCGGCGTCCCGGCCGCGGGCGACCTTCTCGCCGGCCTGACGCAGCAGGTCACCGGTCTGCTGCACCGGCGCCTGGCGGCCGGCGAGGCGCTGACCGCGCTCGGCGAGCCCGGCGTAGTGCTCCTGGGTGCGCACGACGGTGTCGATCGCCTGGTTGATCGCGAGCGCCGGCACCTGCCGGGCGCCGGTGATGACCCGGCCGGCCTGGGCGACCCGACTCTCGGGCTGGTCGTCGGCGCGGTGGCCGGTCGCATTGGCCCCGAGGTCGGCGAGCTTCTCGACCGCGAGCTCGGTCGCGCCGAGCACGGCGTAGAGCGGGGTGAGTACGCGGGATGAGTGGGTGCGCTGTCGCGTCATGGTCGATGTCCTTCGTGCGTGGAAGTCGTGTGTCGGAAGTTCGTGGATCGGGAAGTCGTGCGTCGGAAACGTCGTGGGGCCGGACGTGTGTCGCGCGTCGTCCGGGCGGTCGAATGCGCCTACGGCTCGACCGGGGTCAGGGGCGGATAGGAGGAGTCGTCGCCAGGCCCCGACGCGACCGGCGCTGGTGCCCCGACGAGCGACTCGGGTTCGACCGCGTCGACCGCGCCGACCTCGTCCTCCGGGCTGACGAACGAGTCGAAGAGGTCGAGCAAGAGCCGTCGCTGCCGCGCCGTGAGCCGAGGATCGGCGCCGATCGCGACCCGAGCGTCCGGCGCCCCGCCGGAGCCCTCGTCCCCCGCGACGGGCGTCTCGGGCACGTCGAGCAGACCGGCCTGGACGTACAGCGATTCGGCCGAGATCTCCAACCCCTTGGCCAGGGCCTGGAGGATCTCGGCGCTCGGGCGACGCAGGCCGCGCTCGATCTGGCTCAAGTACGGATTCGAGATGCCGGCCGCCTTGCTCAGCTGCCGGACGGACAGCTGCGCGTGCTGGCGCTGCTCACGCAGATAGCCCCCCAGATCACGCAGCTCGCGCACGCCGGTCACGCCCAGTCGACTCATACCCCCAGTGTGCTTGCTCTGGCTAGCAGTATGCAACTCCGGCTAGCACCTGCCGGGCCCAGACCCGCCGAGGGAGGGCCGCAGGGCGCGCGTCAGGGCGTGACGATCGCCGTCTGCGCGACGGCCACCCCGCCCGCGTCGAGCACCGCGTCGAGGGGGATGTTGCGCTTGACGACGCCGAGCGCGATCGGCCCCTCCTCGAAGTGCCGGGCGACGCTCGTGAGCCGACCGACCGGCCGCCCGTCGAGCGTGAGCGGGGTCTGGGCGTCGGGCAGCACGTGGCCGGAGCCGTCGAGGTGGCAGAAGACGAGTCGCCGGGGCGGGCGGCCGAGGTTGTGGACGCGCGCGATCGTCTCCTGCCCGCGGTAGCAACCCTTGTGGAGGTGGACCGCAGTGCGCAGCCAGTCGAGCTCGTGGGCGATCGTGCGGTGGTCGGTCTCGGCGCCGAGTTGGGGGCGCCACGCCGCGACGCGCAGGGCCTGCGCGGCCCATAGCCCGGCGAGCGGGCGATCTCCGACGACGGCCTCGAGCTGCGCGCGCGGCACGATCAGCTCGCGCCAGGGCCGCTCCAGGCCCGGGTGCGGATCGACGTCGGAATAGCTCGCCGTGTCCCCGACCGGGCCGGGCCACGGGTCGACCCAGGTCACGGGCTCGCCTTCGAGGCCGGGGGCCCGCGTCGGCTCACCGAGCACGGCGTAGTCGGCGCTCACGTCCGCCACGCGCACGTCGAGGAGGAAGCGCATCCGCTCGAGCCAGTCGACGAGCGCGGCGCTCGTGCCGGGCTCGAGGGTGATCCACATCGCCTCGCCGTCGTCGACGAGGTGCAGGTCGTGCTCGATGTGCCCCTTCGGGCTGAGCACGAGCGTCTCGGCGGACTCACCGGGCGCGAGGTCGCTGAGGTGCTGGCTCGTGATCGAGTGCAGCCAGCGCCGCCGGTCGGGGCCCTCGATCTGCACGACCTCACGGTGGGAGAGGTCGACGACCGCGAGCCCCTCGGTGAGGAGCCGCTGCTCGCGCCCCGGATCGCCGTAGTGGGCCGCGACCCCGGCGGCGGTGCCCTCGCCCGCGACGGCGCCGGGACGACGCAGGAGCGGCGAGAGCTGTCCGGGGGCGGCGGGGGCGGGCGAACCGGTCTGCGTCATACACCCCACCCTAGGCAGGGGCGTACACCCTGCGCGGCGACCGGCCCTGCGCAGGGCTCAGGGCACGACCTGTCCGGGCGGCTTCAGGCGCTCAGCCGACGCGCTTGAGCTGCGCAGAGAGGTGGCTCTGCATCGGCTGCCCGACCGCGGCCATGTCCATGACCCACATGAGCTGGGAGTCGACGAGCCCGTACATCCGGGCACCGGCGCTGTACTCCTTCGCGGCCGGCGAGCGCAGCACCCCGTCGGTCGCGAGCTGGATCGCGGGACGGTCCGGGTCCTTGCGCCCGACGTACATCTCGACGACGCCGAAGGGGTGGGCGAGCATGAGCTCGATCTCGCCGTTCTCCAGCACGCGCCAGAAGCCGACCTCCCGGGCGAGCGGTCGCACCTTCTCCCCCGCGTCGTCGAGCAGCCACGTGTGGCTCGACATCTCGAGGAAGGGGCGACCGTCGTGGGTGATCTCGAGCTCCTGGCCGAAGTTCGCCGACTCGATCGTGGGATAGCCCAGGACACCGGCTCCCTCCCAGCGACCGACGAGCCACGCGAGCGGGGCCAGGACGGGGTTGAGGGTGATGTCGAGTTCGAAGACCATGGCGTCAGCGTAGGCGACCGGCCTGGCTCGTCGATCGGCTACGACAGCCCGTGCGGCCAGCCGGGCGTGATCCACGTGAGCGCGTAGGCGAGGACGCCGGTCGCGAGCACGGAGGCGACCCCGCTGGCGATCTGGGCGCGCCGGCCGAAGAGCGTCGGCAGCACCGACTGCGCCTGCCGCAGGGCGTAGCTCGAGCCGCCCGCGAGGCCGCCGGCGGCCGCGACGAGCCACCAGGGCAGGGCGATGTCGAAGACCGTGCCGAGGACCCCGGCGCCCAGGGCCCCCAGGAGCACGGCGACGACTCCCGAGACCGGGCCGCCGCCTCCGAAGCGCAGCCCGAGGTCGGCGACGCTCGCCAGCGCGACCGCCCCGAAGATCGTGACCCCGCAGGCGACCCCGACGCTCGTGTCGGCGAGGAGAAGGACGCACGCCCCGGAGGTGAGCACGACGATGCCGGTGATCGACGCCGAGACCGACTCGACGAGGCGCGGCCGCCCGTCGCGCCGGGCGAGCTGGTGGATGAACTCCATGATCATGACGAGCGCGACCGCGCCGGGCAGGAGGGATTCGCGCAGCTCCTGGGAGAGGACGCTGCTGCCCAGGAGCACGATCCCGGCCCCAGCGAGCACGGCCGTCGTCCCACGCGGACTCGGGAGGCCGAGCAGGAGCACCCAACCCATCGCGAGGAGGAACATCGCCACCGCCATCGCCGCGACGAAGGGCCACCGCCCCAGGAGCAGCGCGACCGCGAGCGCGACGGCCCCGAAGCCGGCGCAGGCCGTGACCCACGCACGCCACGGCCGGCGGGCCGGCGCCGGGCGGTCGCGGAAACTCGACGAGCCGAGCGGCCCTGAGGGGCGAGCCGGGCCGGCGGGGTCGGGCTCGCGGGGGGCCCGGGCAGCGTCGGGAGCCGAGGGGGTCACGCGCTGCATCCTGTCATCACCCACCGGCGAACGGCGGGAGCACCTCGACCTCGTCTCCGGCGGCGACCTCGTCGGCGGCCCGCACGACGCGGCCGTCGTGCAGGATCGTCGCCACGGCCAGCACGCGCTCCAGCTCCGGATGCCGCAGGCGGGCCGCCTCGAGGATCTGGCGCACCGACCCGGCCGGGTAGCTCTCCTGGGGCACGCCCGCCGCAGCCTGCGCCGCGGCCCAGTAGCGCACCGTGACCGTCTGGGACCCCTGCTCGCTCGACATGGCCCCACCATCTCAGGTCCGTCGCCGACCTGCCAGGGCCTGCGAAGCGAGCGCCCGCACGCCCGCCATGCCCCGGCGCTGTCGTCACGGCGACGTCGTCCTCGCGCAAGGCGCAGCCCGTCAGGCACGGGCCGTCCGCGGTGCCCGACTTATCCTGATCCTCGTGGCCCATCTCGTGGTGATGACCGACGCGCTCGCGCTGAGCGCCGATGTCCTGCCCGCGCTCGCCCTGCTCGGCCATCACGTCCGCCTCGTCCCGGCCGACGCCGGCGCCTTCATGCACGACGCGGCCACGGGCGGGAGCGGCGGCGCTGCCGGCCCCGATGTCGTCCTCGTCGACGCGCGGCGCGAGCTGGCCCAGGCGCGCACGCTGTGCCGGCTGCTCGACCTCACCGGCTCGACGTGCCCCGTGCTCGCCGTCGTCACCGAGGGCGGTCTCGCCGCGGTCAACGCCGAGTGGTCGATCAACGACGTCATCCTCGACACCGCCGGGCCTGCCGAGGTCGAAGCCCGGATCCGGCTCGCGCGGGGGCGGCACGCCGCCTCGAGCGGCAGCGCCCAGCCGAGCGTCGGGCCGATCACGACGGGTGAGCTCGTCATCGACGAGGAGGCCTACACCGCGCGGCTGCGCGGAGCGGTGCTCGACCTCACCTACAAGGAGTTCGAGCTGCTCAAGTACCTCGCGCACCACCCGGGGCGGGTCTTCACGCGGGCGCAGCTGCTCCAGGAGGTGTGGGGCTACGACTACTTCGGGGGCACCCGCACGGTCGACGTGCACGTCCGGCGCCTGCGCGCCAAGCTCGGTAGCGACCACGAGACGCTCATCGGGACGGTCCGCAACGTCGGCTACCGCTTCGTGCCCGACGAGGTCGAGGCGCACGCCGGCGCCTGATCTTGACCCGGACCTGGCCTGACGCCGGCCTGACACGGGCCTGACACCGACCCGCCGTGTGCCCGACTCCTGCCGGCCCACGGCGCTGTCCACCGACGGACCCCCACACCGCGCCTGTGGTGGGATGGGCCCATGTCAGCGACCCCTGTGGTGACCACGGCCGGCCATCTGTCCCAGGAGCGCCAGCGCGCCGTGAGCGAGGCGGCCGACGTCGCGCGGGGCCACGACGGCGTCGCGCCGCTCTCGGAGGAGACGCTCCTGCGGCTGCACTCCCCGGCCCCCGCCTCGGGGGCCTGGCAGCACCTGCTCGTCGACGGCCCGGACGGGCTCGCCGGCTACGCCCACCTCGACCAGTCCGACCCCGACGCCCCGTGGGCCGAGCTCTTCGTCGCACCCATGAGCCGCCACGCCGGGATCGGCTCGGCGCTCCTGCGGGCGCTGCTCGACGCGGCACCCACGGTCCGGGTGTGGGCCCACGGCTTCCTCCCCCAGGCCTCGGCCTTCGCGCTCTCCCGCGGGCTGGGCGTCGTCCGGGAGCTGTGGCAGATGGCCCGGCCACTCACCGAGGACATCGCCCAGCCGAGCCGACCGCTGCCGCCCGGCTACACGATCACGACCTTCGACCCCGACGACCCGCGCGACGAGCGCGACTGGCTCGCGGTCAACGCGGCGGCCTTCGCCCACCACCCCGAGCAGGGCCGCATCGACAGCGCCGCGCTGCGGGCCCGGATGGCCGAGCCGTGGTTCGACCCGGCCGGCTTCTTCCTCGTCCGCGACCCCGACGGGGCGCTCGCGGCCTTCCACTGGACGAAGGTCGAGCACGGCTCGGGCGAGGTCTATGTCGTCGGGGTGAACCCCGATGGGCAGGGTCTCGGGCTCGGTGCCGCCGCGACCGCCCACGGCCTGCGCCACCTGCGCGACCTCGGTCTGAGCCGGGTCTCCCTCTACGTCGACGGCGACAACGAGGCGGCCATCGCGACCTACCGTCGCCTCGGCTTCGAGCGCGTCGGCCTCGACGTGCAACTCGCCGCCGGTTGAGGCCCGCGCAATGACACGATGGACCCATGACGACCCCAGCGACCGGAGCCGCCCGAGCCGACACGCAGACCGGTGGCGCCGGCGGATCCGAGCACGATCGACGCACTGCCCAGGGTGAGACCGAGACGACGCTGAGCGTCGCCTCCGCGGTCGCCTCGGCCGGACTGACGCACCGCCCCCGTGCCGCCGACGGCCGCTTCGTGCGCGTCGACGGCGCCGGCGGATCCGCCGGCTCGGGCAGCGGTGCCGCGGGCGACGGCCAGGCGCTCGCGCTGCCCGAGGACCGCTTCCTCGACCGCGAGATCTCGTGGCTGCAGTTCAACGAGCGTGTCCTGCAGCTCGCCGCCGATCCGGACCTGCCGCTGCTGGAGCGGGCCCGCTTCCTCGCGATCTTCGCGAGCAACCTCGATGAGTTCTTCATGGTGCGCGTCGCCGGGCTCAAGCGCCGCGTCGCGACCGGCCTCGCCGTCCGCTCCGCCTCCGGCCTCGAGCCGCGCGAGCTGCTCGAGTCGATCCACACCGTCGCCGACGAGCTGATGCGCAAGCAGGCCCGGGTCTTCACCGATCTCGTCGGGCCGGCGCTGGCCGACGAAGGCATCCACCTCGTCTCGTTCGAGGATCTCGACGAGGACGAGCGGGAGCGCCTGTCGAACTGGTTCGCCGAGCAGGTCTTCCCCGTGCTCACCCCGCTGGCGGTCGACCCGAGCCACCCCTTCCCCTACATCTCAGGGCTCTCGCTCAACCTCGCGGTCGTCCTCGTCAACGCCAAGACGGGATCCGAGCACTTCGCCCGCGTCAAGGTGCCGCCGCTGCTGCCGCGCTTCGTCCACATCCCCGTGCGCGACGGCGAGGACGACGAGCTGTACTCCGCGCGCTTCGTGCCGCTTGAGGAGGTCATCGCAGCGCACCTGGACATGCTCTTCCCCGGCATGACGGTGCTCGACCACTTCACCTTCCGCGTCACCCGCAACGAGGACCTCGAGGTCGAGGAGGACGACGCCGAGAACCTCCTCACCGCCCTGGAGAAAGAGCTGACCCGGCGCCGCTTCGGCCCGCCGGTGCGCCTGGAGGTCGCGCAGGACACGAGCGACCACGTGATGGACCTGCTCATGCGCGAGCTCGGGATCAGCCCCAAGGAGGTCTTCCGGCTGCCGACGCCGCTGGACCTGCGGGGGCTCAACGCGATCGCCGACCTGGACCGCACCGAGCTGAAGTACCCGGCCTTCGTGCCGCGGACCCACCCGGACCTCGCCCGGGTCGAGAGCTCCAAGCCGGCGAACATCTTCTCGGCCGTGCGGACCAAGGACGTGCTCGTCCAGCACCCCTACGACTCGTTCTCCACCTCGGTGCAGGCCTTCATCGAGCAGGCGGCGGCCGACCCCAAGGTGCTCGCGATCAAGCAGACGCTCTACCGCACGAGCGGGGATTCCCCGATCATCGACGCCCTCATCGACGCCGCCGAGGCCGGCAAGCAGGTGCTCGCCGTCGTCGAGATCAAGGCCCGCTTCGACGAGCAGAACAACATCGAGTGGGCCCGCAAGCTCGAGCACGCCGGCGTCCACGTCGTCTACGGCGTCGTCGGCCTGAAGACCCACTGCAAGCTCTCGCTCGTCGTGCGCCAGGAGTCCGACGGGCTGCGCCGCTACTGCCACGTCGGCACCGGCAACTACCACCCCAAGACCGCCCGCCTGTATGAGGACTTCGGCCTCTTCACGTGCGACCCCAAGGTCGGGGAGGACCT
>RRZU011855353.1_pt1 | contig 10732 bp, 8 predicted proteins | sample 2165561 | NCBI WGS metagenome assembly RRZU01 (sample SAMN10456909, study PRJNA506462) | wastewater metagenome | isolation source: wastewater sludge | place: USA: Moscow, Idaho | reverse complement strand
GCCGGTTCATCGGGTTGAGCATGTCGAGCAGCGACAGATACTTCTGCAGCGGCAGCCCGTCCCAGGTCGGCGTGCCGCCCTCGGCGAAGGCGATGTCGGGCTCGGGAAAGCTGATGAAGCGCACCCGCGCGGCCTCGCCCTCGCCTTCGCGCACGAAGGCGCGCACCAGCCGCTCGCGCGAGCGCCGGCCCTGCAGGTGATCGATCAGCGCCAGCAGCGGACGCTCGCCGGCATCCAGCGTGATGACGTCGACGTAGTCGAACAGGCGCGGCTCGGCCAGCTCGCGCAGCTCGGTGTTGACGAAGCCGCCGCCCAGCGCGATGCACAGCGGCTCGCCCCCTGCGGCGACGCGCTCGGCCGCCCAGGTGCGCGCCGTCTCGGCAATGCGCAGCGCCGCGTAGACCGCGCCCGGAAACGGCACCGACAGCAGCAGCAGGCGCGGCTGGTGGCGGGTCAGCGCGGCGCGGGTCAGATCGGCCAGAAGCTCGTCGATCAGGTTGGGCGGCGCGGCCAGCGCCTCGGCCAGCGGGTCGAAGCTGGGCTGGCTGGTGGCGAGCTTCTCGGCGTAGCGCACGAACTCGAAGCGCGGGTCGACCGCCTCCTTCAGCACGTCGGCCAGGTCGTTCAGATAGAGCGTGGCCAGGTGGCGCGCCTTGTCCTGCAGGCCCAGGGCCCCGAAGGCCCAGGCCAGCGGATCGCCGCCGTCGTCGTCGCCATAGGCGTCGATCGGCGCGAAGCGCGCGCCCTCGGGCAGGAACATGCGGCTGTTGATGCGGTGCGCCAGCGTGGGATCGCGCCCCTGCAGAAAGGCGATGACACGCTCGATTGTCGCCTCGTAGGCGTCGAAGGCCTCCAGGAAGTGCGCGACCTGCGGCGTGTGGCCGCGCTTCGGCGCCGGTGCCGCCTCGATGCGGCGGCGGATCTCGCGCAGGCCCTCGCGGCTGAGCAGGCGCAGCACCAGCGCCAGCGCCAGATCCTCCTGCACCGCATCGAAGCCGCGCGAACGCAGGAAGCCGGTCAGGTAGGCGGTGGACGGGTACGGGGTGTTGAGCTGCGTCATCGGCGGGATGACGGACAGCACGCGCAGCGGCGCGGGATCAGCGGCAGAGGTCATGGCACCGGCGGGGTTCGGGCAGCGAGGCGCGACCGCCAGGGGCCGCGAAGGGCGCGATTGTGCCAGCGCGCCTCAACCCCCGCGCACCGGCAGCCGGACCCGCACGCAGGTCCCCCGCCCCGGCGCGTCGAGCAGATCGACCCGGCCGCCGTGGGCCTCGACGATGTCGCGCACGATGGCCAGACCGAGGCCGGCGCCATCCTCGCGGCACTGGCCCTCGCCGCCCTGCCAGCCGCGCTCGAACAGGCGCGCGCGGTGCGCAGGGTCGATGCCGGGGCCGTTGTCGCTGACGTCGATGTGCAGCGCAGCGGCGTCGCCCGGGGCACGGCCCGGCGAGCCGGCCACCTCGACCCGGATGCGGCTGCCTTCCGGGCAGTACTTGACCGCGTTGCCGATCAGGTTGGTCAGCACCCGCAGCATGCGGCCGTAGTCGACCTGCACCGCCATCACCTCCAGCGCCCCCACCGACAGGTCGTGCCGGCGCCGCTCGGCGATCGGCTGCATCATCAGCACCGCATCGCGCGCCAGCTGCGCCGCGCACAGGCGCTCCAGCCGCAGCGAGGCCGCCCCGCCGGTGCGCGCGGCGCTGACCAGCTCGTCGGCCAGGCGCTGCATCGCGTCGAGCGAATGGCGCATGCGCTCGAGCGTGCGCCGCGGCGGCTCCTCGCCGGCGCCGGCCCGGCCGATCATCTGGACACCCATCGACAGCACCTGCAGCGGTGCGCGCAGGTCGTGCGCGACCGTCGCGACCAGCTCCTCGCGCTCCCGTGCCAGCACGCGCGTGCGCTCCAGCGTCTCGCGCAGGTCCAGCTCGCGCTGCAGCGAGGCAGCCAGCTGCACCAGCACCTCGACCTCGTTGGCCCCCCAGAAGCGCGGCTTCATGTCGATCGCGCACAGGCTGCCGATCACCCGCCCCCGGCGGCGCAGCGGCACGCCCGCATAGGCGCGCACGCCCAGCGTCTGCACCGTCGGCACCGCGGCGAACACCGGATCGAGCAGCGTGTCCTCGATCACCAGCGGCGCATCGCGCAGCAGCGTGTGGTGGCAGAAGGTGCGCCCGCTCAGCTCGCGGGTCTCGGCCAGCTCGCCGCAGAAGCCGTGCTGGCTCTTGTAGAAGTCGCGGTCGGCGGCCATGACCGACACGAAGGCGACCGGCACGCCCAGCAGCGAGGCGGCCAGCGCGGTCAGCGAATCGAAGACGGCCTCGGGCGGCGAGGCGAGCAGGCGGCTGTCGTGCACGGCCTGCAGCCGGCGCGCGTCGTTCAGCGTGGCATGGATCCGGGCGGTCAGCGCGGCGGGCTCGACATCAGCGGAAAGGGCAGGATCGGAGCGGCTCATCGGCATGGGTCCGGACGGGAGGTCCGGGCAAGGACGCGGAACGGTCCACATCCTATCCCAAGCGTGAATTATTTTGCGTTTCAGGCATCGACCAGCTGCCGCACGACCAGCGCCTTGACCGGCGGCAGGCGCTCGGCCAGATGCAGCGTGGCCTGGCGGGCCAGCCGCGCGGCCGGGCGGTCGTCGGTGAACAGGCGCACGATGGCGTTGGTGCCGTGGAAGATCCAGCGCGCGGTGTGGCGGTGCTCGCGGTCGTAGGCATCGAGCGCACGCGCGTCGGCCGGATCGACCCGGCCGCCGCGGGCCCGGCGCGCGATCTGGCGCGCCAGCGTCTCGGCGCTGTAGAGCCCGAGGTTGAAGCCGTGCGCGGTCACCGGATGCATGCCGACCGCCGCGTCGCCCACCAGCACGACACGCTGCGACACCAGCCGCGGCGCCCAGGTCGCCACCAGCGGGTACAGATGCCGGCGGGACTCCTCGCCGGGGCCGGGCTGGATGCGGCCGAGCTGGCCGTCCAGCCAGGGCTCGACGGTGGCGGCATAGTCGGCCGCCGGCAGCGCCATCCAGCGCTGCGCCAGCTCGCTCGGCGCGGTCACGACGAAGGACGAGCAGTGAGGCGGCAGCGCGCCGGCCTGCCCGCCCTCGCCAGGATCGGACGCATCGGCCAGCGGCAGCACCGCCAGCGTGTGGCCATGATGGAAGGCCTCGTGCGCGACCTGCCGGTGCGGCTGCTCGTGGCGCATGCGGCAGACGATGGCGCTGCGGCCGAAGTCGTGCAGCTCGGCGACCAGTCCGGCCATGCGCCGCACCGCCGACAGCCGCCCGTCGGCGGCCACCAGCAGCGAGGCACGCAGCACCCGGGCCTGGCCCTGCGGACCGACCAGGCGCACCGTCACGCCGTCGTCGTCGCGCTGCATCGACTCCAGCCGGTGGCCGGCCAGAACCCGGACGCCGGGCAGCGCCGCGCAGCCTTCCCACAGCACCCGGCGCAGCGCGTTCTGCGACACCAGCGTGCCCAGGTGCGTGTCGGCGTCGATCGGCGCCGGGGCCGCCTCGCCCAGCGCACGCGCGGCCAGATCGGGCAGCCAGGGCAGCGCCTGCGGCAGCCAGCCCGGCCGCGGCAAGGCCGGCAGCGGCGGCAGGCCGACACGCGCATGCGAGGCGTCCAGCCGCAGCGCGGCCTGCGCGCCACCGGTGCTGACCGAGGCGGCCTGCAGCGGCGCGCGCGCCTGCGCGGGCAGCCGCTCCCACAGGCCCCACTGGCGCAGCAGCGCCTCGGTGCGGTGCGTCAGCGCCAGCTCGCGGCCGTCAGGCGGCGGATCGGCCAGCCGGGCGGCGTCCTGGGGATCGGCCAGCACGACGCGCAGGCCCAGCGGCGCCAGCGCCAGCGCGGTCGACAGCCCGGTCGGGCCGGCACCGGCGATCAGCACATCGACCTGCTCGGCAGCTTCGTTCGGATTCATGTCGGGTCTCGGCACAGGCAATCTGGGAGGCCAGATGGTGCCGAAGCCGACACGCCCGGAGCTTGTCCGGGGTCAAGCAAGGCCGGTCTCAGTGCATCAGATCATCGACCGAGGCCACCGCGAGGCGATGGTCGGGCAGATGCACCTGCAGCCAGTCCAGATCGAGCTTCAGATGCTGGATCAGGTCCGGATGGGTGGACTGCAGCGCCTCGACCGGATCGAGCTCGCGCTCGCGGGCCTCGGCGATGACGCCGGCCAGCCGCAGCGCCGCGCCCATGCGCGAGAACGGCCGGATCTCCATCGGGTGCGAGGCCGCGCCGAAGGCGGTCACCAGCGTGTTGGGGAAGCGCCAGTGGCGCGCCAGCTCGGCGGTGATCTCCGGATGCGAGCAGCCCAGCAGCGAGTTCTCGAAGCTGATGCGGCTGTCGATCTCCAGCGACAGGCGGCCGATGCGCTGCGTCATGTCGGGGTCGACCATCAGCATCAGCAGCTGGCCGGTGCGCAGCATCAGGCCGCCCAGATAGGCGGCGTCCTCGTCCTCCTCGAGGAAGCGCGCCAGAGGCTGCGCGTAGGCCGCAGTGGCCAGCGTGGTGCGCCAGAAGGCCAGACGATCGAAGCCGGGAATCGACGGGAACATGCCCACCATGCAGGCCGACAGCGCCAGATCGCGCAGCGTGCGCGTGCCCAGCGTCATCGCCGCCTCGTTGAGCGAGGTCACCGAGCGCGACGGGCTGTAGCGGGCCGAGTTCGCCAGCCGCAGCACCCGGGCCGACAGCGTCTGGTCACGACCGATCAGGCCGGCGAGCTCGTTCAGCGACAGGTCATCGCGGTCGAAGGACCGCAGCAGCTTGTTGGCCACCTCGGGCATGGCCGGAAGCGCACAGGCTTGCTGGACGAAGCGATCGGTGCGGGACGTGACGACAGCATTCATGGGCGGACCTCCTCGGGTCGGGAATGAGAACCTGCTCATCGGTCGGCAAAGCCCTGTCTTGAACAGGGACAGACCCGCTTGTGAACAGCTGCACGAAGGTGTAGCGACCTCGGTCGATGCCGACGAGTTCGGACCGGACCGGGGCGGCCAGCGTCGGCAGGATGCGTGGTACGGGTTCGGTTTGTGCGGATTCGAAGTGCGAAAAGTGCCGCCATATCCGGCGATCGAGCCCGGGTCGCGCGAACAGAATCGGCCGTGACGATACGCGCCGACACGCGCACAAGACATCAAAACAAGACCCATGACTGCCAACCGAGGACATGCTGCGATGAACGAGCGGATCCACCACATCTCTCCCTCGGGCCGCAAGCCCGACATGCCGATGGGGCCCGCCGCCTTCGACGACACGCTGGCGATGATCGCCCGCAAGGTGGGCGAACAGACGGTCCGTCTCGACCTGAACACCCAGGAGCTGCTCAAGCACCAGGACACCCTGGCCGAGCAGCAGGCCGGCCTGGAGCATCTGGTCAACGACTACTACCAGCTGCGCGAGCAGAGCCAGGACGGCCACCGCCGCGTGGTGGCACTGAACAAGGAAATCCAGGGCCTGCGCGAGACGCTGATGCGCCAGGTCGAGGAGGCCCTGGCCTCCGGCTCGGCCAGCGTCGATGCCCGGCTGCTGCAGTCCGGCGAGGAGGCTGCGCGGCTGAAGACGCAGATGACCGAGCAGATCGCCACGCTGACCAGCAAGGTCAGCGCGCTGGGTGACCAGCTCACCGCGCTGGGCGAGCGCAACGACGGGGTGATGACCGAGCTGGGCAACACCCGCCGCTCGCTGGCGCGCTATGTCGACACCAAGTTCGCGCAGCAGCAGACCGACCAGCAGAAGACCGCCGCCGATGTCGCCGAGATCGCCTTCGCGATCGACCGCGAGATCAGCGCGCGCAAGGCGGATCTGGAACAGATGGAAGCCGCGATCGCCAAGCAGCGCGAGCTGCTCGACATGCAGTCACGCGACATCGACAACCGGCTGGGCCGGCTGCGCGACGACATGTCGTCGCAGCGCGAAGAGGGTCAGTCGCGGCTGAAGATCATCCATGTCGCGCTGGCGGGCCTCGGCGTGACGGTCGTCGGGCTGCTGGCGCTGGTGCTGGTCACCATGTGATCTGTTGGCACGGCCGGGGTGGCTGAAGGTGCGGCGATGACCGGCGCAACCGGCAGGCCCGCAGCCGAAGCGGCGGCCGGCCCGACGGTGTCGGCCGCCAGAAGATCCCAGGCCGCGATGAACAGCGCCGCGATGGCCGGCCCCAGCACGATGCCGTGCACCCCGAACAGCGACAGCCCGCCCAGCGTGGAGATCAGCACCAGATAGTCGGGCAGACGGGTGTCCTTGCCGACCAGGAGCGGTCGCAGCAGGTTGTCGGCCAGACCGATCACCAGTACCCCCCACGCCACCAGCGCCGCCGCCGCACCGATGCGGCCGTCCGCCGCCAGCCACAGCACCGCCGGCACCCAGACCAGCCCGGCTCCCACTGCCGGCAGCAGCGACAGCAGTGCCATCAGTGCACCCCACAGCAGGGGCGCACGCAGATCCAGCACCATGAAGGCCAGGCCGCCCAGCAGCCCCTGGACCAGCGCGACCACGATGCTGCCCTTGACGGTGGCCTTCACGACCGTGGCGAACTTGCCGATCAGTCTGGTCTTGTGTTCGGCCGCCAGCGGCATGGCCTGACGCACGCGCCGGCTGAGATGGGCGCCATCACGCAGCAGGAAAAACATCAGATAGAGCGTGAGCGCCAGCGACAGCAGGGACTCGAACAGGTTCTGCCCCAGAGACAGCACCTGGGCGGCAATCGCCTGGCTGCCCCGCGCCAGTGCGGCCAGCAGGCGGTCGCGCAGCGCCGCGGCATCGGACAGACCGAACTGCTGCAGCATGCCGGTCAAGGTCGGCGGCAGCCGTCCGATCAGCGTGTCGACATGCCGGGCCAGCTGCTGTGGATCGCTGGCATGCTGCTGATAGAAGGCCAGCACCTCGGCCGACAGGGCCAGCGCGAACAGCACCACAGGCACGATGCCACCCAGCAGCACCATCAGCACCGTCAAGGCCGAGGCGGTGCCCGGCTGAGCCTGCAACCAGGACACGCGCTGCATCATCTGCCGACGCATCGGCACGGCCATCATGGCCAGCACCGCCCCCCAGAAGACAGGCACCCAAAGCGGCAGCAGCACCAGCGCAAAGGCGATGCTGGCGAGGACCAGCAGGATCAGGAAGGTCTTCTGCTGCAGGGTTCGGCGGTTGTACATGGCGGGCGGAGCATGGCGGCATCGATGGATGCCCCCATGCTGCCGGACCGCTCAGGCCGGCGCCGCCGTCCGCAGGCCCGCCGCGCTGTCGGACGATGCCGACAGCGGCAGCACCGCGCCCCTCGGCGCGCGCTCCCGCACCCAGTCCTGCAGGGCGTGGGCATCCATCGGCCGGGCGAACAGATAGCCCTGCAGCACATCGCAGTCCGCCTCGACCAGCACCTGGCGCTGGGCCTCGGTCTCGACCCCTTCGGCGACCACTTCCATGTCCAGCGCATGGGCCAGCTTGATCACCGACTCCAGCACCGCGCGGGCCTGGCGATCCACATCGATGCCGGTGACCATGCTGCGGTCGATCTTCAGCTGCGAGGCCGGCAGTCGCCGCAGGTAGGACAGGCTGGAATAGCCGGTGCCGAAGTCGTCGATCGACACCCGCACGCCCGCCGCATCCAGCTCGTCGAGCACGCTGCAGCCGTCCTTGATCGACTCCATCATCGCGGTCTCGGTCAGCTCGCAGACCAGCAGCGAGGGATCCAGGCCATGCCGCTCGAGCGTCGACAGGATGCGCCGGGCCAGATCGGGCTGGCGCAGCTGGTGCGCCGACAGATTGATCGCCACTCGGCAGACCAGACCCTGCGCCTGCCAGCGCGCCAGCTGCTCGCAGGCCTGCTCGATGACCCAGTCGCCGATGCGCCCGATCAGGCCGAAGCGCTCGGCCACCGGGATGAAGACCGCCGGGCTGATCATGCCGCGCTCGGGATGGCGCCAGCGCAGCAGCGCCTCGACCCCATGCAGGGAGCCGTCAGCGGCCGACAGCTTGGGCTGGAAGTGCAGCGCCAGCTGACCGCGCTGCAGCGCCTCGCGCAGCCCCTGCTGGAGCTGCAGCTGATCGGCGGAATCGGCCGAGGCCATGTGGGTGTCGTAGCACAGCGCGCAGCTGCCACCGCTGCGCTTGGCGGCATACATGGCGGCATCGGCGCAGCCCAGCAGCATGTCGCCGGCGCCATGCCGGGGTGCAAAGGCCATGCCGATCGAGCACGACAGCGTGACCTGCTGCGCCGGAAGCAGGAAGGGATGCTGCAGGTCGGACAGCAGCTGGCGCGCGATGCGCATCGCCCGCGCCTCGGCCTCCGCGCCCTGCAGCAGCAGCACGAACTCGTCGCCGCCCAGACGCACCGCCATGTCCACCGGCCGCAGCCGCCGGTGAATGCGCCGGGCGGTCTTGCCCAGCAGGCGGTCGCCTGCCGCATGGCCGAGCGAATCATTGATCGCCTTGAAGCCGTCCAGATCGATGAAGATCAGCGCCGCCTGCCCGCCCTCGGAGCCGGCCTCGGCCGACAGACGTGCCAGCCGATCCTCCAGGCCCAGGCGATTGGCCAGGCCGGTCAGCGGATCGGTCAGGGTGCGACGACGCAGTTCCTCGTTGGCGCTCTGCAGCTCGGCATTGGCCTCGGCCAGGGATTGCGACATCAGGCGCTCGCGGCGCTGCATCCGGGCATCGAAGATCGCGGTGCCCAGCGCCGCACACAGGATCAGCGCGGTGAACAGCACCACAACCACCAGCAGACCGCGGCCGCTCAGCGCATCCGCACTCAGGCAGACCACGCCCTCGGGCAGCCGCGCGGCGGCCATCGCGGTGTAGTGCATGCCGCAGATCGCCGCGGCCATCACCAGCGCCGAGCGGACCTGCGCCAGCAGACGCGCCCGCCCCTGCAACGCGCGCAGCCGCAGGAACAGCGCCAGCGCCGCCGCCGAGGCGATCAGCGCGATCAGCACCGAGGCCCCCACCAGCGGCCAGTCCCAGTCGATGCCCGGCTGCAGATCGATCGCGGCCATGCCCAGGTAGTGCATCGAGACGATGCCCGCGGTCATCACCAGCGAGGCCACCAGATGCAGACGCCGGTCCACCTGCCGGTGACCGGCCACCGCCATCGCCATGCCGGCAGCCACCAGCGCTGCCAGCCAGGACAGCGCGGTCAGGTCATGGCGATAGCCCAGCGGCAGCGGCGGCTCGAAGGCCAGCATGCCGACGAAGTGCATCGACCAGACGCCGGTGCCCATGGTGAGCGAGCCCGCCAGCCACCAGGCATGCGCCACCGCCCCGTCGAGGTCGCGCACCCGGCGCGAGAGCTCGAGCGACACATAGGACGCGAAGGTCGCCACCAGCACCGACAGCAGCACGGTGCCGGGGTGCCAGCCGACATCGAGATAGGAGACCGCATTCATCGTCTCCCTTTGTCGGCCCGCCTCCGCAGGGATTGAGGGGGATGATCCCGGATCAGCGCGCGGCCATCGCCTCGCCCAGGCGGATCGCCCGGGTCGGGCGCCAGTCGGGGTGGAAGCGCAGCGGCGCCTGGCCGGCGGCCGCCTTCGGGAACAGCATCACCACGGTCGAGCCGAGCAGGAAGCGGCCCATTTCCTCGCCCTGCTTCAGCAGGACCGGCGCCTGGCCCGGCGCGTCGTAGCGCCAGTCGCGCAGCGCGCCGGAGCGCGGCGGGTTGACGATGCCGTGCCAGACGGTGGCCATGCTGCCGACGATGGTCGCGCCCACCAGCACCAGCACGAACTCGCCCAGGCCGTCGCCGCGGTCGAAGACGCAGACCACCCGCTCGTTGCGGGCGAACAGGCCGGGAACGCCGCGCGCCGTCGTCGGATTGACCGAGAACAGCTCGCCCGGCACATGGATCATGCGCAGCAGCCGCCCGGCGCAGGGCATGTGGATGCGGTGGTAGTCGCGCGGGCTCAGATACAGCGTCGCGAACAGGCCGTCGTCGAACTTCGCCGCCAGCTGCGCGTCGCCGCCGACCAGCGCGGTGGTCGAGTAGCGGTGGCCCTTGGCCTGGAAGACCTGATCGCGCTCGATCGGGCCGAACTGGCTGATCGCGCCGTCGACCGGACAGATCAGCTCGGCCTGCGCCAGCGGGCGCGCGCCCGGCTTCAGCGGCCGGGTGAAGAACTCGTTGAAGGTGGGATAGGCGGCAGGATCGGGGTTCAGCGCCTCGGCCATGTTCACGCCGTAGCGGCGGATGAACCAGCGGATCACCGCGGTGGTGCGCGCGCCGGCAGCCCGGTTCGCCTGCCGGCCGGCCAGCTCGGTCAGCGCCTGCTTGGGCAGGAGGTACTGGGGCAGGACGGCAAGGCGATCGTTCATGGCGGACGGTGCGGTGGACAGAACAGGGAACCGGCGATTCTAGCGACCGGCCTGTCGGACATCGCCCACGCCACCACGCCCCCTCCTCCGGCAGACCCCGAACACTTTGGCGGCGACCATCAGGCCTGTCACCAACCACCGAAGGAGCCTGCCCATGAACACCTCGAACGCACGCATCACCGGCCAGGTCGAATACCGCCTGGGCGACGGTCCGAAGTGCCGCATTCCCCGTGGTCCGGTCGAGATCCAGCAGACGCCGCAGGACGTGACGATCAGCTGGGAGTCCGGCGACACCCACCAGAACGCCGCGCTGCCGCAGTCGGAGTTCCGCCGCTACATCAACGAGAAGGCCATCGTGCTGACGCAGTGAGCGCCGACGCGGCGCCCCATGCGGCGCCGCCTCCGCCTCAGCCCACCAGCACCAGCCCCGG
>RRZU012368779.1_pt1 | contig 10735 bp, 10 predicted proteins | sample 2165561 | NCBI WGS metagenome assembly RRZU01 (sample SAMN10456909, study PRJNA506462) | wastewater metagenome | isolation source: wastewater sludge | place: USA: Moscow, Idaho | reverse complement strand
TCCGCAGTCTTTCTTAAGTAATTCGTATCCTCACCAAATGATCCGTATTCATTTTCAACTTGCATCATTAAAATGTTTCCACCATTAGTAAATTGGAAACGATCTACTTTCGATATTAATTCTTTTAGATAATCGTCCACATGATTCATAAAATCTACATGTTGACTACGAACTCTTAAGTTACGATCTTTAATAAGCCATGCTGGAAGTCCACCAAAATCCCACTCAGCACAAATATACACTGCAGGTCTCAAGATAATGTATAAGCCCAGATCTTGAGCTGTCTGTAAAAACTGCTCAATGTTCGCTAATCCCTCAAAGTTAAATTCACCCTTTTTAGGTTCATGCATATTCCATGGTACGTATGTTTCAACAGTATTACATCCCATTGCTTTTAAGTTATATAAACTGTGTTCCCACATTTCTGGAACAACTCTAAAATAATGTAAAGCTCCAGATACAAGTCTTGTTGGTTCTCCATCAATCATAAAATCTTCTTTAATTTCAAATTTCATTTCTATACCTCTATTTCTATTCCATCATAAGCGCAAATAAAACCATGTTCATCTGCCCATTCGTTAATCTCTTTGTGATTTAAGCCACCATTATGAGAAAAATGTGTGAGTACAAATTGTGTCTTATCATCAACGTATTCTTCTTTTAACATGATTTCTCTCATCGCTAAGTTATCTTTAAAACCCATATGATTTGAAGCACCCTCACTACTTTGATGAGTACAATCAAATATGATTAAGTCAAAGTATGGCTTGTGTTCCTTCCAATGTGTCCACACTGATTTCACAAAGGCTCCAGTATCATGAGCAAAAAGAATGTTCTTCCCATTTCTTTTAATTTCATAAAGGAAGCACGTTTCATTATTTCCATGATTAGCAACTAAAGGTGTAAAGACGTAGTCAGAAACATTAAAATCTTCATATTCAAAGACTTCTTGAAACTTTAGTCTTGACTCTTCTTTTGATTCTAATCCTTGAGCACGCTCATAGCCTTCTTTAACGGTGTTACTTCCATAAACTGTCAAAGGACTCTTGATTTCATTCGCATACGCACTTAATCGCATCATAAGATCTTCTGGAAAGAAGTGATCGTGATGACTGTGCGTAATGACTAAATGCTCTAAGTCAGTTAAGGGCAGTCCTTGATGAGCCTTATGATAATAAGTGTCACCAGGAAAGTCGATCAAAACAGTATCATCGACCAATGCTTGTGTACGTGTTCGAACATCTTTCCCTTTTAAATCTTGGGCATTAAGACAAACCTCACAGTTACAAAATAAGGCCGGAATACCTTCAGCTGCGGCTGTGCCATATAATTTAATTTTCATCGTTTCACCTCTAGTTCAATTATATACTATTTAATGATGAAGGACTTGCGTTTCCTTAGGCAGATACTTGTGTAATCTTGTGGATTCTAAACAAAATATTATGCTTATAAGATAAATACTAGTAAAATCTTGCTATTTATGGACAATATATTATAATAAGAACAGAAAAGAGGGGGCATGAGAGAATCCAATCATTTAATCAAAAATTCAGAAATCTTATACATTGACCATGACACAAGTAGTGATCAATGGCATTCAATTCTTCATTCACATACATTTGTAGAACTTTTTTATGTTGTTAAAGGATCTGGGTATATGAAATTTAGTAATGTTGAAATAATCGAAATTAAAGAAGATGATTTAATCATCGTTAATCCGAATGTATTTCATACAGAGTTTTGTAAAGAGGGACAGCATTTAGAGTATTATGTTATTGGATCTGAAGGCTTTATCTTTGATAATGATCAAAAGAATTCCAGATACTCGATTCATAACTTTAAAGATTATAAAAAAGAAGTCTTAACTTACCTACAATCTTTAGAGGAAGAAGAACGAAATAATGATATTTATAGAGACGAAATTAAAAAGAGCTTATTCGAAGTTTTGTTAATGAATATTCTGAGACGCTCACAATCTAAACTTGAAGTTTCTAGTGTTTCATCATCCTTTAATAAAGAATGTCTCTTTATTGAAACTTATATTAATGAAAACTCCCACTTAAACATTACCTTAGACTCCTTAGCTGAACTTACATACTTAGATAAGTTTTATCTTTCCCACCTTTTTAAGGAGCACTCTGGTATGGCGCCAATTGAATATTTACATAATGTTCGAATCGAAAAATCCATTAAACTTTTAACCACTACTGACTTTTCAATGACCTACATATCAAGTATGCTTGGCTTTGCAAATGCAGCTTACTTCTCACAATTTTTCAAAAAGAAAACTGGAATGTCTCCATCCCAGTATCGTGATCAATACCATGTATCTTTATCATCGATGACTTAGTCATCTTTTTTCTTTGATAAGATCTTTTCAATATCTCTATCTTGTTTACGAAAGAACAATGTCCCTAAAACCGCAATAAGTGCAATAGCACCATAAAGAATAATTAAATTTCTCAACTTATTAGGCGTATTCATATAGTAATCATAGTCTGAAAATATTGTAATTACGGTAATACTAATATAAGACGCTATTATAAAGAAAGCACTCAATATATCCTTCATCCAAACTGTTTTCATAGTCTTGTTCCTCCTTTATATTTTTAATATAGCATATTAACAATTCCTCGTATAATAAATCCAGATTTTTAATCTGGTTTTATTTTTAATGTTTATAAAGATTTATTTTGAAACGATATGTTATCGGATCAAAGTATTCTTTTAAATAATCTTCAGTTCGATTAATATACAAAGACTCAATAATTATTGATATTATTTATTAAATTTGTATGTGTTGTTATTTCTCTTCCCTACACTTAAGAGCAATATAATTAGTTCTCTTTTTTTAACCTGACATATAATTCAATATTTTCCTACTCTATAACGAAAAACATCATTTTTATTTTTTATCTTCTTCAAATCTAAATAGTACCTAAAAGGATTATCTGTCGCAAATAAGTTATCTAATATCTATTTCTTTATTATAACTTCATCCTTTTTTGGTTTTTTAAGTCTTTTCTACCCTATGAAGACACTTTGAGATTGTAGTTCTCACTCATTAATGAATTTTTCCCAGTCTGTTAGTTCAGATTCAGTAATTTAGAAACTGAGACACCTTGGAAATTGCAAAATCTTCAATAAACTTCTCATCATTATTTAACCTCACTGTATCTGTCTTAGACATCAAAATTAGCTTCTTTTAAATATTGTACAACATGTGTTCGTTTGTGTTACAGAGTTATGAATTTCATCATTTAATCATATTTTCCGACCCGTAATTAGCCTATTCTTTAAATTCAAAACGATCAAAAGAATGAAATAAATTTTGAACACTATCTACTTTGTGTTTCTTTAAGAAATTAATAGCCCTGTCAAATTGATATTGATAATTTGATGCATGATGAGCATCACTTCCTAAGGTGAAGACATCCCCGCCAAGACTCATATAAATAGGAACTGCCCAATCATAGAGATATTCATTGTGATGACGGTACATACTTGAAGTATTAATTTCAAAGGCAATATCCTCTTCTATAATTATAGTACAGATCTCTATAAACTTATCTTTACCATACGTTTCTAAATCTTCAACGCCTATATCATGAACTCTAAATCCGTAATCAAAGTGAGCTAAGATATTCACATAATCTTTCATATGATCTAAAGCATCTAAAAGATCATCAAAATACTGTGTGATAATTTCTTCTTTGTTAATTCCTTTAAACTTTTCTTTTTGTAAGTAGTCCGCGTCTCCATTTTGATGAACGCTGAGTAAAATAATGTCATAGTACTTCCCCTCTAAGAAGTTCATAATTTTATCATGACTCTTCTTAGTCCAACCAACTTCAAGTCCCATATATACTTTATTGGAATACTTATCTTCTAGTTTTTCTATATTTAATTTCTGTTGATTATAATCAGGAATATTATCCTTGAAGTCATTGTACGGATCTTCGAAATCTAAATGTTCAGTCGTTACTAAGGGTTGTGTTGTTCTTCTAACATAGTCTTCTAATAAAGCGTCTGAATCCCATGATACTTCAGTGTGCATATGATGATCCAGTAACCATTGTTCCTTTAAAATATCCATATTTAAAATCTTACGCTTGTCATCATTTCTTAAATCACCCTTAAATACATGCTGTTTTGAATGATCAATAAAAACTAACTTATCCCAAAATCCTTTTCGTTTAACTTTTTGATCTTTAAAATATATTTGATGACCATTAATATCAACACCATGCTCATAAATTGTAACTGATTCCTTCGCAATAAATCTTGATTTAACAAATTTGAAAACAATAAACATTAAAATAAATAGCATGAAAATGTAATATTTAAAATATACGCCATCATGCATAAAACTTCCTGTTGAAAAATACTCTATTAAATCTTTACCAATTAAAAATAAGTCTAGTATAAGTGCAATAATTGTGATTATTGATATGTATGCTTTAAATTCTTCTTGTTTTCGTCCTAATTTCATTTTAATTCTCCTCATATAAAAAAGTGTCAGTACTAGTCTAACACTTTTAATAACTATTGTGGAAGGTGAACACTGAAACTCGTGTAGTCTTCGCTATAAACATCAACCGTTCCATCATGATACATTACGATGTGTTTTACGATTGATAGTCCAAGCCCAGTACCACCAGACTTCTTATCTCTTGCCTCATCGACTCTATAAAATCGTTCGAAGATTCTTGAGAGCCCTTCTTTAGGGATTCTACGTCCTGCATTACTAACTTCAATAAAGATTCCATTTTCTTCTTTAATCTTTACTTTGAGCCATCCACTGTCGTAGTTATACTTAACAGCATTATCGATAAGGTTAAATAAGAGTTCATCAATCATTTGGTAGTTCCCATACATCGAAATATCATCAACATCAAGTTCAACCTTAATTTGTTTTTCCCTAACTTCTTCATCCATATGTTCTAATACTTCGTCCACGAGAGGTTTTAGTTTGAAGTGTTCGTGTTGTGCTTCAATTCCATCTTCATCAAACTTAGAGAGACGAATAATGTGATCAATTAACTCTAAGAGTCTTTCACTTTGTTTTTGAATCTTAGCTCCAAACTCAGGAATATCTTTTTCATCAACCATATTATTTGAAAGTAGTTCTGAAAGTCCCTTAATACTTGTAAGTGGTGTTTTCAGTTCATGGGAGACATTAGCACTGAATTGTTCACGATGTTTTTGGTTCTCATACTCCATACTAATATCAACGAATAAAAGTATGGCGACATCAGCCTCAAGAATTCTTGTATGACTAATGTAAACCTGATAAGTTTTATCATTAATATCGATCTTGTAACTTGAACTCTTTCCAGTCAATGCTTCTTCAATTTTTAATAATAATTTTCGATCATTGATGAAGCGATACACACTTTCATCAACCTCATAATTATTAATTCCCACAATTTGTAGAAAGGCTTGATTCGCTAAAAAGACATTTTGTTCTTCATCGACAATCATAAAACCTTCTTGCATCGTGTTTAAGATTGTATTGATTGTTTCTTTTCTTCGATTGACGCGAATCATCTGGCGTTCAATCTCACTTTTCTGTTCACGAAGCGCATTAAAGTATACATCAAGTTCTACATATGGAGATACCAGATTTGACTTTAAATCTGCTTTTTCAATCGGTTCGACTATATTATGAGTTAACTTTTTTGAAATATATATTGCGATTAAAAATATAACGATAAGTGCTCCGAATGTGAAGGGTAACATTAAATAGATAAGTGATAAGAAACTATTTATAGACGTTGAAATTCTTAGAATTAGTCCATTATCAAGTTCTACTGCATAGTAGTAATACATATCTAGTAAACTGTTTGAATAACGTTCCTCTTCTCCAACACCGTTGGCTCTTGCCTCAATAACTTCTTGACGATCATTGTGATTGTCAAGTTTGTCTAAAGCACTTTTATTATCAAAGATTACTGTTCCTGATTCATCAATGACAGAGATACGTGATTGGGTCACAACCGAATTAAGATTTAAAATATCCTCACTACTCTCGATATTATTATAATTTGACTGGATAATAACCGCTTGGTTTTTTACCGTTTGCATTGCTTCATTCTTACCTGTGTCATAGAAGACGAAACTTGCGCCAACACCAAATAATAGAACACTAATAAGAACGAGTAACAACATACTTTTTTGAATTTTCTTAGTCATTAAAATCTCCTAGTTTATAGCCAACACCGCGTACCGTTTGAAGATATTTAGATGCTGATAATAAATTCTTTCTTAAAGTACTGACATGAATGTCTAAGGTACGACTCTCTCCTTCGAAGTCATAACCCCATATTTTCTCTAATAACTTTTCTCTGCTCAAAACGATATTAGGATTCTTTAACATATATTCTAATAAATCAAATTCTTTATTTGTAAGCTCGATAAGTTCTTGATCAACTCTAACTTCGTACTTCTCTTTATCAAGCGTAATTTCTTTAAAGCTTAAGACTTGTGACTTACTCACTCTTCTTAGTCTTGCTTGGATCCGGGACATGAGTTCTAAGACACCAAAAGGTTTAACAACATAATCATCTGCACCGAGATCTAAAGCTTTCACTTTATCCATCTCACTGCCTTTCGCAGTCAACATAATAATCGGCACTTCAGAGAATTCTGATGAACTTCTTAGCTTACTCAAAATACTTAGTCCATCATCTTCTGGCAACATCACATCTAAAAGAATCACATCAACATCTGACTTCTTTAGATTTGCATCAAAAAACTCTCTTCCACTCTCAAAGCCAAGGCCGTGATATTGGTTTGACTTTAATGTATATAAAACGAGTTCTCTAATATCTTGATCATCTTCTATAATAATGATTGTTGCCATAAAAAGTCCTCCTTATTGTCCTGTTGCAAAGAAGATAACTGAATTTACAATGTTAACGCAACGATCGCCACAACGTTCATAGTATTTCGCAATCATAAACGTATCTAACATTGATGCCTTCTCTTCTCTTGTATCCATCATATCATCTACTATTTTACTCTTCAATTCATCTAATGCTTTATCAACATGATCATCGTAATCAATAACTGATTCCGCAAGTTCTATATCCATACTTAATAAGGCTTCCATACTATCTTTTAACATCTTTGTAACATGTTTCGACATCTTAATTAAATCTTTTTCAAAAATAAATGTAGATTCTGGATACTCAATAATAATCTCACTAATATCTGTCGCATAGTCTCCGATTCTTTCTAAGTCTGTCACTATTTTAAGACTTGCGGAAAGAAATCTAAAATCTCGTGCTACTGGATGTTGACGAACTAAAAGAGAATAACATAACGATTGAATTTCTTTCTCCATATTATTAATATGTTCATCATAATCGATAATTTCTTGAGCTAACTCTAAGTCACCTTCACTTAAGGCTCTCATTGCTTTAATTAAAGCTTCTTCGCATAGTGTTGCCATTTCTGCCATTTGATTTTTTAATACTACTAATTGTGTGTCTAATACTGTTTTCATTAACCGAATCTCCCTGTAATATAATCTTCTGTTCGCTTATCTGTAGGATTCGAGAAAATTTGATCACTCGATCCTACTTCAACTAATTCTCCATTTAAGAAGAACGCTGTCTTATCTGAAATACGAGCTGCCTGTTGCATGTTATGTGTAACAATGACCACTGTATAATCAGCTTTTAATTCCATAATTAATTGTTCGATTTTTGCCGTTGAGATTGGATCAAGAGCACTTGTTGGCTCATCCATTAAAATGATCTCTGGTTGTATCGCTAAAGTTCTAGCGATACAAATACGCTGCTGTTGACCCCCTGATAGGGATAGAGCGCTCTTATGAAGTCTATCTTTGACTTCATCCCAAATTGCGGCATCAGTTAAGGCCTTCTCTACTATAACATCTAATTCTTCTTTTTTATTAATTCCATGAGCTCTTGGTCCAAATGCGACATTATCATAAATACTCATTGGGAAGGGATTCGGCTTTTGAAAGACCATACCGACTCTTTTTCTAAACTGTTCTAAACTCTTAACCTGATACACATCTTCGCCTTCAAGAGCAATTAAACCCTCAATACGGCACGTATCAATAAGATCGTTCATTCTATTTATCGACTTAAGTAAGGTCGTCTTTCCACAACCACTTGGTCCAATAAATGCAGTGATTTCATTGGGTTCAATATCCATTGAAATATTATGTAAGGCTTGGAATTCTCCGTACCATAAATTTATATCTTTAATTTGAAGTTTCATAGTTACTTCCTTTCATTAGTTTCTTAGTAACGAGCATTGATGCTCCATTCATGAGTAATACAACGAGTAATAAAATTACTGCGGTAGCGTAAGCTTCATCGGTATGAAATCCTTCACTTGATAAGGCCCACATGTGAATTGCCAATGTTCTTCCTGATGAGAAGAAACTATCTGGTATTTTTGCGACTGTTCCTAGTGTATAAATTAATGCAGCACTCTCACCGACGATACGTCCAATCGAAAGAATAATTCCTGATAAAATCCCTGCAGCAGCACTTGGAAGCACTACTTTAAAGATCATATATAACTTACTTGATCCCATCGCTAAGGCTGCTTCTCGATAACTGTTCGGAACATCAATTAAAGCTTCTTGCGTAGTTCTAATTATAAATGGAAGAATCATAATCGCAAGTGTTAGTGCCCCTGATAAAAGTGAGTAGGAGAATGATAGGGCAGTTACAAAGAATAAGAATCCAAACAAACCGTAAATGATTGAAGGAATACCTGATAAAGCTTCTGTTGAGACCTTCATAATTTTCGCAAGTCTACTTCCTTTTCGCGCATACTCCACAAGATAAATAGCTGTGGCAATACCAATTGGAAGTGCAATAATAAGTGTAAGAATAACTATATAAAATGTTGTAATTAAAGCTGGCATTAAGGATACGTTGTCACTTGTATATTCAAGTGAGAATAGCGACAGTTTTAAATGGGGTACACCATTAATTAAGATGTATGCGACAAGGTATAAACTTGCGGCAAGGACGATACCTATAGAAATTCTTAGAAACCAACGAAATATAAAATCTTTGACTTTCATATTATAGGTCCTCCTTCTTCAATATTGTAAAGACACTGTTAATAATTAAAATTAGGATGAATAGAACAAGTCCTGTTGCGATTAGAGCTTCTCGATGAAGTCCTGCGGCATATCCCATCTCAATAACGATATTTCCGGTGAGCGTACGCACTCCCTTAAGAAGATCAAAGGGTAAACGGATCACAGCTTGGTTTCCAACGACCATAATAACAGCCATGGTTTCACCTATTGCACGTCCAATACCTAAGACTAAGGACGCCATAATTCCCGACTTAGCTGCTGGAACCATGACTTTATATACAGATCGTTCATGAGTTGTACCTAAAGCAATTGCACTATGATACATATCTTCAGAAACATTTACTAAGGCATTATGGCTCATAGAGATAATTGTCGGTAGAATCATCATTGCAAGTAAAATAGCTGCACTCAGAATACTGTTACCATTACCACCGATATTTCTAACAATCGGTACAATAACAACTAAGCCAAAGAAACCATAAACGACTGATGGAATTCCTGCCATCAAATTAATCAATCCCATAATTGGTCCCTTTATTTTTTTAGGACAATCAAAGGTTAAGAAGATTGCGGCACCAATCCCTATTGGCGCTGCAATTAAAATCGCATATGATGTTACATAAATACTTCCTAGAATCATCGGGAAGATTCCAAATGTCGGCGGAACATCCCCTGGTAACCATTCTGTACCTAACATGAAATTAAAGAATCCAATTTCTTGGATTGCTGGAAGTCCGTTAGCTAAAAGGAAACCACAAATTAAAATAATAGCAAAAATGGAAAAACAAGCAGCGAGTACAAAGAGTACTTTCATCGCTGCCTGCATTTTCGTATTGGATAATAATTTATTCCACATACTATTCACTAACTAAGCTATCCCAAGATGTAGTATTTCCGACATAAATATCTTTTACTTGTTCACTTGTTAAACCTGTTAATTTATTTTCATTATTAACGACAATAACAATTCCATCAATTGCAATTGCTGTGCCTTGAACTTTTTCTAGTTCAGCTTCTTTTAAGTCACGGCTTGCCATTCCAATTTGTGCAGTACCATCGATTGCTGCTTGTACACCTGCTGTTGAATCTGTAGTTTGGATTTCAATCGTAACTCCTGTATTAATAGCTTTATAAGCTTCTACAAGTTTTTCCATAACTGGACTTACACTTGATGATCCCGCAATGACAATCTTACCTGTCATGTCTGATTTTTCGTAAGCATAATCTGTATCTACTGCGATATAGCCATTTGCTTCTACTACAGCTTGCCCATCACTAGATAATACATATTTCATAAAGTCTTCTGTAGTTTCATCAACACCTTCACTTAAAACAATGTTGAATGGACGTGCTACTTTATAGTCACCACTCTTAATTGCTTCAACTGTAGGTTTAACACCATCAATTTCTAAAGCTTTTACCGTATCATTTAATGATCCTAATGATAAATATCCAATTGCTGCGGCATCATTAGCAATATTACTCATCATAACATCTGTCTTATTTGCAATGATTGCTTCTTGAGTTGTTAAATCTTTTTTATTTCCTTCAGCATCTTTTTCTTCAATTTTTAACAGTTCGATGAATGCGCCTCGTGTTCCACTTCCATCTTCACGTGATACTACTGATATATCATTA
>RRZU011416844.1_pt1 | contig 10737 bp, 6 predicted proteins | sample 2165561 | NCBI WGS metagenome assembly RRZU01 (sample SAMN10456909, study PRJNA506462) | wastewater metagenome | isolation source: wastewater sludge | place: USA: Moscow, Idaho | reverse complement strand
GAAAGTGCGTTTAATGCACAAGCCATGTCACCCGTCGGGGCTTCTGGTCTATGGCAATTTATGCCAGCGACAGGCCGGCAATATGGTTTAGAACAAACATGGTGGTACGATGGCCGCCGTGATGTCACCGCCGCCACCCGCGCCGCCCTCGATTATTTAGAAAATCTCCATGCCATGTTTGGTGATTGGAACCTTGCCCTTGCATCGTATAACTGGGGTGAAGGCAATGTCAGCCGTGCGATTGCGCGTAACCGTGCCCGTGGTTTACCCGAAGATTTTGAAAACCTGAGCTTGCCCGCTGAAACGCGCAATTACGTGCCAAAACTATTGGCCGTCCGCAATATTCTGGCCGAGCCGCAACGCTTTAGTGTTCGCCTCGAAAAATTGCCCAACAAACCCTACTTCGTGGCAATTTCTCCGGGCAAACACATGGATCTTGAAGTGGCGGCCAAATTGGCAGAAACCACAGAAGAAGAAGTCCGATTCTTAAATCCAGGTTTTAACCGTCCGGTGCTGGCGCACAAAACTGGCCGCCAAATTTTAATTCCAGCGGCAAAATCCGAGCGTTTCCATGAAAATCTGGCACGTTTCTCAGCGCCATTGATGAATTGGCAACCGTATGTGGCACAGGTCGATGACACTGCTGAAGACATTGCCCAGCGCTTTGGCATGGATCTCAATGTCTTGAAACGCACCAACGGCTTAACCAGCTTACGCATTCAGCCGGGCCAACCTTTATTGGTGGCCGCACAACAGACCAAAGAAACGCCTAACGCAGACTTGCCAGAAACCAGTGTGGTCAGCGCTGAAAGCACGACCGTGGCGAATGCGGACAATCGGATTTTGGATTTGAATGTCTCCGCTTCTGCTGCTTCGCGTCATGTGGTGCAGCAAGGTGAAACATTGCCCGAGATTGCGAAACGCTATCGGGTGAGCGTGGCAGATTTAAAAGCGTTGAACCGTTTAGAGTCGGATACCTTAACCGCCAATCAAGTGTTAAACATTGGCGTACAACAGGCCAAAACCACTCAACAACCCGACACCTAAAACTGCGCTCGGTCGATTGGGTTGCCAAACATCGGCAACCCAATACCACAACGGCGAATTTTTGTGGGTGGATAAGAGCGCCGTCCCTCGGTTACAGCGGCAACTGCATCCGCAATTCGTTCACCCAATCACGATGGGCAAAGTCTGGCCCCATTACTAGCGAAGCATAAAAATCACTGCCAAAGCGTGAATCAACCTCGATCAGCACATGGGTTTCATTGCCATACGGCAAAAAGGTCAATTCAATCTCTTGAATGCGGAAACTGCCGCCGCGTGGTCTGAGTTCAATTTCTTGATAACACCCTAACGTGCTGCTGACATGGCCGACTCGCGCTGTACCCAATTCAACATCGGTGCTGCTAATCCCCCAGCCTAATTGATCGAAGGCTTGCAGCAAGGTGCTCACAGGGGCCGGCGGCAGAATTTCTAAGAAATCGCGGTCGTTGGTATCGATGGCAGCATCAATAGCCAAATCGGTGTGAATCCAAATCGGTAGCGGTTGGCCGTGATAGGGCAGGCCATTGATCGGTAAATCGGCGGGCAACTGAATTTCAAACGGAAACTCGCGGCGTTCTTCGGCACGGATGGTAAACGCTTGGCTGACACGCAGACTGCCTAACGGCAAATTGACGCGGGTATCGTCATTGCTATCGTCTTCGGCTTCGATCATCAACACCAATTCGATTTTTTCAATATCCTGTGCCGCTTTGCCGCCCTGTACCACCACTTTACCCCGCAACACATCACCCGGGTATAAACGGGGGTTATCTAGCTGGGTATCAACCTTGGCACCCCCGACACCAATCGAGGCAAGCAATTTTTTAAACACGGTGGGCCCTTTCTTGTAATGGTGAGATGGATTGCAAAAGACAAGCAAACTACTGGCGCGCTACATGATGGCGTGGGGTGGTTTTTCTAGTCCATTGCCGCCACCAATCGCAGATTTTTTGCCAGCGCCCGTGTGTTTGTGCGTGCCGTTGGGCTTCGATTCGCGCATACGAGGCCATCTGTGCCTGCGCACAACCTTCGCCAGCTGAAGCGTCAGATTGTTGTAACATCCTGTCCCCCTATCGTTTCCAAATGCCTTGCCAAACACTGCTTAACCAACTGTGCCCACTGACTAACACCACCCCACCCAGCACACAGACGGTGCCGATGATGAAATTGCGTTCTAACGGTTCATTTAACAACCACACGCCAAACACCATCCCGAACAAGGGGGTCAGAAAAGAAAACACCCCGAGGCGCGAGGCAAGATAATTTTTCAACAGCCAAAACCACGCCAGATAGCTGGCAAATGACACAATCACCGAGTGAAATAACAGGCTACCGATGGCGAGTGGGGTGAAGTGAATCTGCGCTTGGCCCAGTAAGATGGCCGCAGGCACCAACAGCACAAATGCCCCTAATAGCTGATATTGCAAGGTATGCGAAGTGGGGGCGCTGGCCAGCCGCGATAAGCGCACGACTAAGGTGGTTGCTGCCCACGAGACACCAGCCAATAAACCCAGCATATCGCCCCATAACATCCGGCTTAGTTCACTTTCACTATAAGCGTGATCGTTACCACGACCAAAAAAGGTCAACACAATGCCAGCAAAAGCTAAGCCAATCCCCAGCCATTGCCAACGGTTGAGCCGCTCGGCGGGCAATTTCCAATGCAAACCGAGGGCAACAAAAATCGGCGCGGTATAAAGCAACACCACCATGTGCGACGCAGAGGTAAAACGCAGCCCCTCACCAACCAATAAAAATTCAATCGCAAACAGTGTCCCAACCAAGCCACCTGCTTTCCAATAGCCATTCCCCCATTGCATTTTTTCCTGTCGCCAACGCATCACCAGCCACACCAATGCCGCTGCTATCCCCGAACGCAGGGCGATTTGCAGCAGAGGCGTAATATCATTGGCGGCGGCTTTGAGCACCACTTGTTGCAGGCCCCAGATGACGCATAGCAAGGTCATGATGGCGCTGGCTTGGCCATCGAGGGTTTTTCTTTCGTGCATAGTTTGTCCGTTAAAGGTTAGAGCCGATTGCCAATATCATCCGGCAGCTCGTCGTCTTGTTCCATTTCACGGCGGTTATCATCGGGCGACAGTGTTGCCACTTGTTTTGCTTGTGCCACCACTTCGTGTAATTGGCGGTGCAATTCTTCTGGACTGAGGGCTAATAGGGCTTTGAGCGATAACCGCCGCAGCGACACTTTACCATTTGAGACAATCACATTGCCGTCTAAAAAGGCTGGATGTTCCTTAAATCGGCTGGCGCTGCGGTTTAAAATTGCTTTGAACAGCGCGGAATAGGTGATTTCTTTCGCGGTGCCGGTGCCGGTGGGGTCGGTACTGACACCATCGAGTGAAGGTTGTCCACGCAAGGTTTCAATGGCGAGGTTTAATAACTCCACCGTGCGCGGCGATTCCCCAATTTTTGCCATCACGCGGTCGATGGTCGATGCCGATAGCGCATGTTTATGTTGTTTTGCCCATGCAAGATTGTCTGGATTAAGCCGCTTAAACCAGCGTAAGCGATGCAGCCCCGAACGAGATCGCCCCAATAACATCTCTTGTTGCCGCAAAGAAAGCTGTTCTCCGCCGAGGGCTTGGCTGAGTTTTTGTTGTGACTCAAACAGTTCAATATCGGTGATTTTGTGATGTGAGGGATTGTCCGTGAGGACATAGAGCAAGGCCTGATAGTCAGTTAATTCACGCACCACGGCGCGAATTTTCGGCAAACCCAATAAACGACTGGCACGCCATCGCCTTTCGCCAGCAATCAATTCATACAACCCCGCTCGGCTTGGATGTGGCCGCACCACGATGGGTGTAACCTGTCCGCCGGAGATAGAAAAGCTATCTGCCAAGCGGCGGATTTCGTCTTCGGTGGGAAAGCAAGGTTGAAAAGGCGATGGGGTGATGAGATTCACGTCCAACATCTGGTGTTGGTCGTTGTCGTCAATGTGCAGCGGCGGTTGTACCCATTTCATCACCGCCGCCGGCATCGTGCTGCGTTTTTGCGTGGCGGCGGGGGCGGAATGGGGCGCGCGTGGTTTGCGTGGATAGCGGGATTTTTTGCCAGACTTGGGAGAATGCTCGCTCAATTTTTCCTCCTGATGCCATCAACAGGGCTATGCCTTCGGTAGAACAGGACGCGGCATAGTCATTTTCTATTATGAAATCTGACCGCCTGTGTGAATACAAGGAAAGTCGGCACGCTGTGTGCGATCAATCAGACGGTGTGTTTTGCTGTTTGTGTTGTTGCAGCAGCATAAAGTGTACCTGTGCCGCGCTTTCATCGGCTAGGTTGGCGGCGATATTTGCCAAAATCTGAATGCCGCCGAGTGTGCGCTTGGGGTGTGGGTTGTCTTCATATTTGTTGCTGCGTTGTTCGATCATACGGCATAACTCGGTGAGGTGTTCAAGTTGGTCGGCGAGGGTGATGAGGTTTGGGGTGGGCATGGTGTGTGTCTTTCAAGACTTGTCCCATCTGGGGCAAGCGAATTATTGGGGAAACCCAACCGTCTGCTGGCTTGGTACTTTGGCCATGCAGCGTAAAAATAATGGTTCGGTGAGCCAGTATGACAGCCATTGATGGAGTGTGGGGAGGGGTTGTTCGGCGAACCAGATGGGATCGATGGCGGCAAATTGGCGGATGAAAGGGAAAATTGCGATATCGGTCGCACAAGCCTGTTCTCCGCCAAGAAATCGGCTGGCGCTGAGGCGAGTTGCGAGAGGTTGTAATAGACATGCCATCGCTTGCTGTCGATGGGTCTCGCGGCCTTGGCTATCGGCAAAACGTTCTGGGTATTTATAACGGTCGAGGTGATATTTAAATTCACCATCATTGGTATGCAACAAGGCAAGATTGTCTGTGCTTTGTGCTGCTTGCCACCAATGGCAGACATCATTTTGTTGTAAAGCCCATTGAATAATGTCCCAGCTCTGGTCAATGACTGTGCCATCCGGTAGGCATAAGACAGGCACAGTGCCTTTTGGCGAGGCGGCTAGCATGGCGGCTGGTTTGTCTTTCAGCACAATTTCGTGAATATCAAACTCAATATTCGCAATTAACAGACTGATTCTAGCACGCATAGCATAAGGACAACGGCGGTAGCTATAAAGCAGAGGTTGAGAAGTCATCATCGAGTGTCGTTCACCTTTTTCGAGTTTTAAATCATACCCTAGCTTAATTGACCGCTGTTGATGCTATGCACAAAACGGTCTTGAGAAAATTGCCAGAGAAAAATTCTGGTAATATCTGATACAAATAAAATTTCCCTGATTGAGAGGGCGGTATGTCTGAGTATTGTGGTTTAACGATTCTCCACGCCAATCGTATGGAAGCGCTGCGTGAAGTGGTTTTCGGTTGGATACAACAACATCCTCTTACCCACCCTCTTAGTCATGAAGTCATTTTGACTCATAGCCACGGTATGGCGCATTGGCTGAAATTAGAGTTTGCGAATCAACACCGCATCGCCGCAGCATTAGCGTTCAAACTGCCTTCAGAATTTTTATGGCATAGCTACCGCACTGTGCTCGGAAAAGAGGACGTGCCGTTACAGTCTGCTTTTGATAAAAAACAACTGCAATGGCACTTGTACCGCCATCTACCCGAGTGGATTGCACAACATCCTGATGATTTCGCTGCCCTTGGGCGCTTTTTAGAACGTGATGACGATGGGCGTAAACGCCATCAACTTGCGCTACAGCTGGCAGATTTGTTCGACCAATATCAAGTGTATCGTGCAGATTGGCTGACTGATTGGAGTGAAGAAAAATATCAGCTCCGGTTAGCTAACGGCCATATTACACCACTCACCGACAGCCAACATTGGCAAGTGAAACTCTGGCTCAAACTGAATCAAACGCTGTTAGAACAAATTAACACCCACCGAGCCGCTATCCATCCGAAGTTTCTTTCTACACTTGAAACCCTGTCTCAGCGGCCAGCAGGCTTACCAGAACGCATTATTGTATTCGGCATTTCTTCTCTGCCTGCCCAAGTGGTGGAAGCCCTCCATGCCCTAGGCAAACATTGCCACATCATTATGGCGGTGCTCAACCCGTGCCGACATTATTGGGCCGATATTGTCGAAGTGCGTACCATTCTGCAACGCGAAGTGCGCCGCCGCCATAACAAACGCCCAGGGGTGCCAGAGATAAACGACCCAGAATTGTTACATTTACATGGACATCCTTTACTTGCTGCATGGGGGCGGCAAGGGCGCGACTTTATCGAGTTGTTAGATCAATATGATCAACAAGCGTACTCCGATCAGCAAAAAATTCTATTCAGCAAAATCGACTTGTTCGATGACACCGAACCATCCGAACAGGCTCCGTTACTGCAAAAGCTACAGTGGTCGATTGTCGATTTAGAACCCCCGGTTGACACACCCAAACCGCTACCACGTTTGGACGACTCGATTGTTTTTCACAGTGCGCATAGCCCGCTGCGTGAAGTGGAAATTTTACATGACCAATTACTGAATCGATTTGAAACAAGTCGCGGTGAGTTGAAGCCGAGTGATGTGATGGTGATGGTGCCGGATATTGATTTATATGCACCTTTTATCCAATCTGTGTTTCGACAGCCTATTGTCACGGCGGATAACAAGTCTTTGACGATCCCGTTTAATCTTGCCGACCGCGCTGACCGCAGTACGGCACCGGTGTTACGAGTGATTGAAGCGTTATTACATCTGCCGGAACAACGCTTGCAAGTCAGTGAGTTGTTAGATTGGCTGGATATTCCTGAGTTTGCACAGGCATTTGCGATGGAAAGCCACGAATTGCCTCTGCTGCGGCGTTGGGTTGAAGGGGCGGGGATTCGTTGGGGCTTGGATGGTGAGCATAAAACGCGCTTACAACTCCCTTCTGAATCACAAAACAGCTGGTTATTTGGGCTGCACCGGATGTTGTTGGGCTATGCGGTGGAAGAAGACGGGGCATGGTCAGACGTCTATCCCTATCCGGAAATCGGCGGATTAGAGGCTGAATTGATCGGTAAGCTGGCGCAGTGTTTGCGGATATTGGGTCAATACAGCCAAGCACTGACTCAAACGTATTTACCGACACAATGGCAAACCCTGCTCGGACAGTTATTACAAGACTGCATTGTGGCAGAGGATGAGTTCACCCAAGCATTATTAGAAAAATTTACCCAAAGTGTGACTGACTGGGTGCTGGCTTGTGATCAGGCAGGGATTGATCATCCTATTCCGCTGGCGGTGGTGCGCGAAGTGGTATTACAAGGGTTTACGGATACCAGTGTGGCGTTGCAGTTTATGTCGGGTTTTGTCACGTTTGGGACATTGATGCCCATGCGCGCCATTCCGTTCAAACTCATTTGCTTATTGGGAATGAACGACGGCGATTATCCGCGCCAAACCCAGCGCATCGACTTCGATTTGATGGGGCAAGATTACCGCCCCGGCGACCGTTCACGACATGAAGATGATCGCTATTTGTTGCTCGAAGCCCTGCTTTCAGCGAGAAAAGCTCTATATATCAGCTATGTGGGACAAGATAGCCGCGACAACCGGCAGCGTTCCCCGTCCATATTGATTAGCCAACTGCAAAATTACCTCAACCGTACTTGGTGTTGGGGCGATGATCCAAAGAAACCCCTCTCGGTACATCTCACGACTGAACACCCGTTACAACCTTTTAGCGTGCGCTACTTTCAAGGAGAACCTTGGTGGACGTATGCCGCACATTGGGAAAGCGTCCATACGCCGTCTGAACAACACGTTGCTGAGGTGGGAAAACTCGCTGCATACACGCCGCCTGAAAGCATCTCGATACAGCAACTGGCCTATTTCTTTAAAAAGCCCGTCAGTACGTTTTTCTCACAACGGCTACAAATCTATTTTCAGGACAGCGATGCACCGCTCGACTGTGAAGTGTTCGCCTTAAACACGCTGAGCCTTTATCAATTACGTTCACGGGCCTTAAATCAATTATTACGGCGGGCGGACAGTCTCACCGAGCAGGAATTAGCTGAGCGTTGGCAGGCGTTTTGTGCTCAGTTACGAGGCGAAGGCGTCCTACCAGTGGGCGAAGTCGCGGAAGCAGACTTGCGGACATTGGAAGCAGATTTATGGTGTGGTTTCCGGTTGTGGCAGCAAGCGGCAGAACAGTGGCCAAGAGAAATGGAAGATGTGGCGCATCTATCCTTTACTTATGAACACGGTGCTGCCCAAAAACAGGTCATTGAGGCGGATATAAAACATTGTCGGATCAGCGAAAATTCAGCACAGCAAGCAGTCTTTTATGTGTTGCCCGATGCGATCCGAAGAAAAGAACGGCTGTTTAATTTAAAAGCCGTGGCAACGTATTGGCCATTGCATCTATTGGCCAGTGCTAATGGACGGCCATTATCAACGGTGCTGATTGCACCAAAAGACAACTGTTATTTTGTGTGGAAACCGCTTGCCCCCTCCGTCGCACAAGACGCCTTACACCGCTTATGTCAGTTATGGCTAGAAGCCATGCAACACCCGCTTCCGGTAGCGATTAAGACCGCCGGCGTGTATTTGGCGAGTGAGGGGCAGGAAGATAACCCGGAAAAATGGAAAAAGCAGGCAAAAACCGAATATGAAGGGGATGTTTACAACAACCGCGTAGGTGAGGTGAGACAAGAGGCAGCCTTGGCGCGGGCATGGCCAAGTTGGGAACAACTGTTAGCCGCTGGTTTTGAACACTATGCGTATGAGTTGTATCACCTGTGTTACACGGCGTTATCGAATGCGCCGTGTTATCCGCTTGATGACTAAAAACCCCCTTTAAACAACATTTAGCGCCATCGTATGCAAGTACCGTAGGGCTGATAAGCGTCGTAATCCGCCAAACCAGAGGGGTTGATCCGATGACCACACGCTCTACGGGGCTTAATCAACAACAATGGAAATACCATGTCCCAGATCACAACAGAATCAATCAAAAAGCTGGATTTATTAACCTTTCCGCTGGCTGGAAATCATTTAATCGAAGCCAGCGCAGGGACAGGTAAAACCTATACGATTGCCAGCCTTTATGTGCGTTTAATTCTTGGCGCTGCTGATGAAAACGACAGCGATAGCCCAATACCGCCCCAAATGCCGTCATCGATTTTGGTGGTCACTTTTACCGAGGCGGCCACGGAAGAATTGCGTGATCGAATCCGGCGGCGCTTAGAACAAGCTGCTGCGGTTTTTCGATCACCACTCAATCATGACGATCCATTTTTGCAACAACTGCGCCAGCGGTACGCCCAAGACGACCCCAAAAGAGCGGCGGCTTTCGCTTATCGTCTTGATCAAGCGGCACAAGCGATGGACCAAGCCGCCATTTATACCATTCATGCTTTTTGCCAAAAAATGCTGCGTACGCACGCTTTTGATAGCCAAAGTCTGTTTGAGCTTAAGGTGAATACAGATGATATTGAGCTGAAACAAGAGGCAGCCCGTGATTACTGGCGCGTTCATGTGCAAACACTGCAAGAGTCGTTATTACAAAGCGCACTGACCATCTTAGGTAATGATCCTCTTAATGTACTTAATCAAGTGCGGCCGTTATTAACCCGAGGGACACTGGATCTCAACCAGCCACCTACCACATCGTTGGCGGCGGCCATTTCTCAAATCGACGCTGTCTATTGCCAACGCCTTGCCGCACTGCGGCGGCCGTGGCGGGAAGGTTGGTTAGATGCGCTGACAACCGCTTTGACCCAAACTGATACGGAAAAACAATTCAATGGTAGCCGCATTAAATCGGAAAAACTGCAGGGATGGCTCAGTGATTTAGCGATATGGGTGAATAGCGACCAAGCACAACCATTGTTACCCGCCCCTGTCCCTACGAAAAAAGAAGAAGGTTTCTGGAAATATCTATCACCCAACGGTATTGCCGCTGCCTTGAAGAAGAACTGTGTCTTAATAACCAACCATCCAGATCAGGTGAATGCTGCGCTTGCTGCGCTCGCTGAATTGCCCAGTCAAATCAAGGCTCTGCCTTCGTTGACGTTAGCGGTATGGCAACATGCCGCGCAATGGATTGGTCATCGGCTGCACCAAGAAAAACAGCGACGGGCAGAAATCGGTTTTGATGACATGATTACGCGCCTTGATCAGGCACTGGCCAACACATCAACCGAGGCAGAAAATCCGCTGGCTAGGGTGTTGCGGTGTCAATTTCCGCTAGCGATGATTGACGAATTTCAAGATACCGACCCCGCACAATATCGCATTTTCTCGACCATCTACCCAGACCAAACCAGCACCGAACACGGTTTATTGTTAATTGGTGACCCTAAACAAGCGATTTATGCGTTTCGTGGGGCGGATATCTTTACTTATATCCATGCCCGCCAAGTCATCCAACCTGCACACCGCACCACCTTAGACACTAACCACCGTTCGAGTGCGCCGTTGGTCAAGGCAGTGAATCAGCTCTTCAGTCACGCGGACACCGTCTGGAAAGACGGCGATGGCGTGTTTTTCCATGAGCAAATCCCTTTCTTTCCGGTACAAAGCCGTCACCAATCGCTGGCGCTGACCATCGATAACACACCATTGGCAGCGATAGATTTTCACTTTGTGGCAGGGCTTGATGAGGTCAATTCTACGGACTATCGCTACCTAACGGCGAATCACACTGCCCAGCAAATTGCCAACTGGTTGGCATCACCCGAGCAGGTGCACTTGCCCTG
>RRZU012302615.1_pt1 | contig 10739 bp, 18 predicted proteins | sample 2165561 | NCBI WGS metagenome assembly RRZU01 (sample SAMN10456909, study PRJNA506462) | wastewater metagenome | isolation source: wastewater sludge | place: USA: Moscow, Idaho | reverse complement strand
TGCAGTCGACGGGCGGAAATTGAAAGCTATAAAAATGTGGGCTCTTCCATGTCAATTCAAACAAGTGAAAATTCTTGTTTGAATTATTGATCGTCAGATAAGAAGTACTCTCGTGGGCATTGCAGCTGTAGAACTCGCAGGACCGTTAGCAGAAAGAGTATTGGCCTTTTCAGGGTTATGGTTGAAAGCTCTTTTGAAAGGGGCTGCTAAGGAAGCCAACATTTTAAAACCTTTAGGATTAGGTTCTACTGGTAGAGTCACAGCTAAAAATCTTACAGAACAATTAGCAATGGAAGAAATTATGTCCAATCCTACACTTGGCAAAACAATAATGACAGGTATGAAAGATAGTCGTTGGTTGGGTTGGAATAAGATGCAATACACGCATACTGCATTGGATGGAACTAAAACTACCATACATTACGTGGGGAAGTTTAAAAATGGTATTTTAAAAGCTGTTGATGATTTTAAATTCAAATAACTTATGAAAGTACGTTGCGTATACAATACAGGGGAAGCTTTAAGGGCGTATGAAAACAGCCCACTAAAAAAGAATGAATTTGGGCGATTTGGTAGCTCTGAGAATAGTCAGTTTAATGAAATAACAATTGGGAAAGAATACTTGGTAATGGGGATAATAGTTTTTGAAACTTACCAAGCCTATCTAATAGATGACCAAGGATTTATTTCTGCCTGTCCTTGTCAATTATTTGAAGTGGTTGATGGTGAAATAAATACTAATTGGTTTTTTAGAATCATAGATAAAGATGAAGATATTTACCCCTTTGTACAAGCGATTTTTGGTTATCCTGAATTATGTTTTAATAAAAAATCTTATGAGAATCTTATTGTGGAAAAAGATGAAGAATCTCAAAGAATTTATTTTAGGTGCAAGATAGAGCAGGAAAAAGAATTAGCAAAATAAAGCAGAAGCCTTTCAGAGTTGGTACTTTTGTCTCTAATTTTAATGTTTATACTAAATGTATCAAGGATAGCAAAACGAGAAATTCTGATTTTACGTATGACGGCTGAACATGACTTGTGCCGGCAATAAACTGGTGAAAACAGAAGACACAGGTTTCTCTGTGACTCTCTCTCAATCAATGGATTTTAAGAACAATGCCAACCTTGCAACAGAATACCTTTACGATAAAAATGGCGACCTGATAAAAGATTATAATAAAAGTATAACCGAAATCTCATATAATGCATTAAATTTGCCGCAGGCGCTTAAGAATTCTTCTGTTACGAATACATACACGTATGCAGCTGACAGGCGGAAATTGAAAACGACATATATTATTTTTACCTGACGGGTTATTTGGGTCTTAATCGTGTGATTGCCAGTGCTAGTATTGTTCTGAGTAGTCACTATTATCCGTTCGAATGCTGACTATATTGATATATCTCATGGCGGAATTAAGAGTCAGTCTTGGAATTTATCTGCAAATGAGAGGAGAGGTGTTGGTTATGAGATGGACTCAAAATATGCAAGTTACTTTTTGTTAGCATACAGAGATGATATTGGTATGGGTGCTGGTGTTGCTACTGATAATGACAAAAATAAAGGGTGTTCAATTCAATACCTTACCGACAAAATTTAAAAATTACCAGCAGGAGCATGTCAAGTGGTTAATGGTGAAATTATTCCTCGATAAAGAACATAAAAAATAAGATATGAAAAAGTGGAATCCTTTGTTAATATTGTTTTTATTATTTATTTTTTATTGGATCATTTTGTTTATTGTAGCAATTACAGTTGATTCTCAACATGCAGGTGGAGAACAATACTTCCTGACTATTTTTGCAAAGGGAATTGATTTGTCTCCAATAATTGGAACGATTTTGTTGGGAGTTATATGTTTAATATATAAAAAATGGACTATTAGACATAAACTATTGTCGACAATTCTGTTGATATTCCTATTGGTAGCATCTACGTTCTTATTGTTCTTTGATCATTCGTAAAACAAATAGTTCTATAAAATAAACGTCCTGTATTTCGGGTGTTTATGTGTATATGCATTTTTATTAAATAAGTCTTTAAACTTCTTGGCGATATGCATTCCGAAGGTTATGGCTATCAGCTTGGCAATGTCTTGTTTTGCTTGGCTAGTCCATTCTTCCAACATTTCCGTATGAATTGGTATCTGAAACTAGCTATTTCAATCCGGGAATAATGGTTCTTACTATAATGATACTTATGCCGGCAATCAGTTGGTGGAAACTAAAGACACAGGTTCGGTTGTGACTCTCTCAATCGATGGATTTTAAGCATAATGCCAACCTTGCAACAGAATACCTTTGCGATAAAAATGACAACCTGATAAAAGATTATAATAAAAGTATAAGCGAAATCTTATATAATGTATTAAATTTGCTACGGACGTTTAAGATTTCTTCTATCGCGAATACACACACGTATGCAGTCGACGGACGGGAATTGAAAACGGCACATGCTATTTTTACTTGACGGATTATTGGGGTAATAATCGTGTGACTGATAGTGACAGTATTGTTCAGAGTAATCATCATTATCCGTTCGGGATGTCTTTTGTTGAGGGTTTCGCTACAAGCCAGCAACTTTACAAGTACAACGCTAAGGGACTGGATACGGAAGACTCAATCTTTATGATTATTCGGTAACTTTCTTGATGGCTCAGGCACACGGATGCAACTCCTGCAAATTAACCTATATAGCCAAATTGGTACACACCCTAAATAATATAAGGCTTATGAAATATTTAATAGGAATGTTTTTAATACTAAGTTCATGTACAATGAGCAAAGAACTAAATACCGTAAAATACAGTCCTAAGGCTCATTTAAAATATTTATTAGATGTGCCAAAAGGTTATGAAATTAAAGGATACGAAGTTACCGTAGAAAAAGAAAGGCGCTATGTTTATAAAGACTCATCTTTTGTCTATATCACAAATTTTAGGAAAACGCATAATTATGAAAACATAAAGAGTTTGGGGGATAGCGTTCTACAACTTAGATTTCAAAATGAAGAATTGACAAAACAAGTTAATGAGCTTTTAGAAAAAAAACAGGTTGCAGTTTTGCCAGACACTTTTGAATTATCCGGGGTGAATAGTAAATTACTGTTTTGGAAGGATGTTAAAATTGGAAGGGTAAGTATCGGATATGATAATGTTCCAAAGGAAAAGAAAGAACTCTTTGACAAATCTTTGAAAACTCTTAAAATGAAATAGCATAAAAGCCCCAGCAATCAGGCTTTTTGCTTATACTGCAGCGATATTTTTCTGAAAGGAATATTTTATAAGCGTTATGTTAATCATTGAAAATATAATGCCTTTATGCTTTTTGTCGAGTTCCTGGATAAGCCTCATTTGCTCACTGGTGGTCTTATCTTCAATCATAATCTCTTTAGGCACTTCGCCTTCCATGTATATAATGGCGTCAATAGAAACACCGTAAATCTTGGCCGGTTTGTCTAACAGTTTTGCAGAAACTTCACGCTACCTGTTCTCAATTTTGTTGTAATGGGAAATCCCCCAATCCAATCTCAATGACTACCTGTTTTTGCTGTAACCCTTTGTTTTTCCCTGAAGCGCTTTATATTATCGGCTAAACTCATATAGTCAATGTTTTTATAACGTTTCAAAGATAGCCATTAAGTCAATAAACATCCAAATAGTCATAAATATATTTGCAGAATAGTCAATTTGTATTTAATTTTGCGATGTATACATTGGCAATGTTTTTTTGACTATGGAAATAAGTGAGATTAAACAACGGCTATCAATGGCAACCGTGTTGCAGTGTTACGGCCTTAAACCCGACAAGCATAAACGTGTCTGTTGCTCGTTCCACGACGATAAGTCCCTGAACATGCCGGTTTATTACAAGACCTAAATGGCATACTGCTTTAACCCCAATTGCAAGACCCACGGCAAAAACTTTGATGTTATTGTTTTTATCATGCACAAAGAGATCCAGCAGAATCACAACGCCATTTTAAAAGCAGACTGTTTGGCAATGGCCTAATGTTGCTCAATAGGATTCAAATGTAATAAAAGTTGTAATTTTTATAGATGATGAAAAACGATAATATGAATGATAAATGTAGTATCCGTATTTTTGGCAAGAAAATTTCTTCTCACAATTTTTTTGCACTAATATTATGTACTATAATTGGTGTTTTTATGATATGCACTACTCTATATAGAAATAAAAAACTTTCCACTAATACAGATGTTGTAGCTGCTAAAATAATTGATATTAACCAAGTCCATAATGGGATAGGATTGTGGGGATATGAAATGAAATATACATTTTATCTTAATGATAAAATGTATACTGGGACACATTCTATTCAAAAAAAAGAACTAGACATAATCCATGTTGGAGATTGCATAGAAATAATAGTAAGTTTAGATAATAAGAAAGTCCAAAAATGGAACAAATCAAAAGGTCTTTTAAATTGTCAATAAATTTACAGTCAGCTTTTACGAGACTTTCTTTAGGGATAACTTAATTAAGCTTTGTTGAATCTGCCGCTCTAATGCTTGAAGAAAATGTAAAAAAATAGATATAGATGGTAATTAAAATGTTTCTGTTCTTCTTGTAAAAGATCGTTCTCGAAATGGATATGGGATTGCGGTTGTAACTGATAGATATGGTAATGAAGTTTATAGATTTAGTGTTAGAGCAGAAGGCTCAGGAGGAAGGAATCGGATGAGTAAAAATGCTGATACTTTTTTAGGGACTTACGATATACCCGATAAAAGTTCATGGTTGACAGAAGGTCGTCGACGATCTTATGGTCCTAATGCTTCACCGTTGTCAGTCTTCCCGCATGGCTGGCTATCTTTTAGACGAAACCGATCAGGAAAATATCTTAAGAGATCCCGAGATGCTTGAAAGGCTCAACGAAATTGATAAAATGGACAAGGAAGACAAAAGCAAAAGCCACATCCTTTATGCTATCGATGCCTTTATTAAAAGTACAAAACTCAAAAATATTGCTTTTTACCAAGTAGTCAAAACTTCTTGTTCTATTGGAATGAACTTCATATTGTTCGTATCAACCTTATAGGACATAGGTAAATTAAACTCGCATGTTTTCCTGCCGTTACTGCTAACTTGCAAATAGATGAATTGAAGACACGATCAAGTATTTTATTCTTTTTTATCTTTTGCTTTTTTCTCTTTTGAAGCTCGTTTTCTTGAACATCATAATCAAACGTTTCAATGAAAGCATGAAATTTATATGCCTCAGATGTTTTGTGTATCAAAAGTACTTTTTTATCAATACTAAAAACAAGACAAGTTATATCTTCTGATTCAACACCAAGCACCTTTTCGATGGCATTATTAGCACGTGCAACACTAACAGAATCGACGGATGCTAGCTTTTGCGTTATCTCTGTTTGTGCATAAGCAACTGCAGAAAACAAAAAGCAACCTAAATATGTAAATACCTTTTTCATTATCTATAGCTTGGTAATATACTTGGTCCAACTACTGGGGTCATTGGTCCATGATCTTTGCCTGTTCTTTGAATAAGACGACTTCACATTACTCTCAATGTCAAGTTCTATAACCTAATTGCATCGGGATGTTGATTAGCATCACCCCTACCTGTAGCTAACGAACGACCATGACCAAAATTTTCATGAAAACTAGTGCCTGCTCTGCCTCCAGGATTAGCAACAAGTATATTAGTGCTTGTATTTAAGTAATCATTAGCACTTTTCCCTCCTTTCACTATTAATGCGTATGAGCCATTTTCAGTCTTCTTTGTTTGAGACCCAATTAATCCGGCTGTTATCGTCCATCCGTTTTATCAAAAGCAGCTTTTAGTTCAGGTGATGCCATACTCATATCTGGCAGTACATCACTTGCCGCAGCATATTCAACTTCATGTACATCGTCTAAGTTAATTGTATTTGAAACGATTTCAATCAATGCCTTATCATTATCGGTTAAACCTTTGGCACCTTTCAAATAACTAGCTAAAGCCCTAGAGTCAATTTTGTTAAAAGTATTTCCGTTTCCTTTTTTGGGGTTTTTGTAATTAAACTTTAAATCCAGAAAATTTATCATCGGCAAAAACGGTGTTAATATCTTCGTGCATTTTGTTTGCATCATCTTTACTAACTCCTTTCAGTTGCATGCCATCTGGGTCAATAAACAATATTGGGTTATTAGCACAGTAAGCGTAAGGTGAGATAGAGTAATACTTCTCCGCCATGGGATCCTCAGTACTAAACCGTCTCAATGCAGGGTCCATGTACCTAGCCGAATAATCATAAAGATTGAGTCTTCTATTATAGTAAAGAGTTCGACTAAAAAGAGGAAAAGCAACGGACTTGATTCAAGAACGGATATTATAGGCATACGAACAGGTTAGAACGGATTGCTTATTCTTTTTGTTCGTTTTAAGACGACCTAGTTCGTCGTAGGTATTTTCTGCCAGTGTCACTTTACTACCCGTATTAAGTTTATGTTTTACCGTTGTCAGTCTTCACGCGTGATTGTTTTTTTTGATGCCGCCCGACCAAGTGGTTCTGTGATTTGGTTTGAATCACACGCCCGCGATTATCGTAGTAGATTACACTGCAAAGATAAGAGGGAATGGAATGGGCATTCGTGAGGCATAGAAGGGTAATGCCCGATAAGGAAAATCATCATAAAAGAACCGTTATTACCGGATTGAAATAGCTAGTTTCACAGACGAATTCATACGGAACGATGTGCATATGACATCAACGCCCGGCGATTTACCGGACGTTGATTGTACCAGATTTGAAATACATCAATCCATTTTTTCATTGCAATTTCAATATCATGATAAAATAGAGATGTTATTTCTCGCAGGGTTTTGAACAATACGTTTTTAGTTTATGGTTGATGGTTCATTTCGCTGTGCGACCTTTTCAATTAAAAGAAAAAAATATCAAACAAAGATCGATTTTCAAAAAAACATGATAAATAATTTAAAATTTAGCTCTCAAGTTTCACTAACTGTTTTTGGGGGATTGCAAGGTGTCTTATTGTGTGTCATATTTACTTTTTGCCTAGCCGATCTTAGGGATATAATTCTCCCTGTAGTCGCATAAAAAAATGAGAATAAAAAGATTTCTCTGAAGAATTACGGAGTTTCTCATTTTTCAAAAGCAAAATATCTTAGAGAAGACTGCAAGGAATGTAATGAACAAGCAGGAGGGTGTGTCAAAACTAAGCGTTTAATTCACCCTCTTCTGTTTAGAAGTTATTTTTGCTGAGAACAGTAATATATCTAAATATTACAATACTAATTTTTTAGATCAATTTGCTTCTACCTTATAAAACTTCTGTTTGTCAATTATTAAATAATTATCCCCAATCTTGATATTCGCAATAGCTTTTATTGATGGGTTTAATTTCACAATAGATATTTTGCTACCTTCAATCGACCAAGAATCGTTTAGAGTGCTTGTTTCACTACGACACAATTGACCTCCAACAGCTTTCTTGATATATGTTACTGAAAAAAATATTTTTCCATTCTTTATTGCATATTCACCGCCAAAAGCTGTTATAGGATTTAAACCATCGTATCCGTTTATTGTATATTCGAAGGTTTTATCTGTAAAGTGATACCCACCAAGATACGCGTCGGACACATTTTGTGTTTTTTCCTGCCAAAAGCCATTTGAAATTTGAGAAAAACTAAATTGTGTTGCTATGAAAAATACAACCGCAGAAATAAATACTCTTTTCATATCGTCTATTTTTTTTATTCTACTACCGTTGCGCTTGGAAGCACATTAGGTAATAAAATGAAATACTCTTTAGGTTTGTTCTTGTTGATGGCTCTATTTAAAGAAACAAAACCTGTATATTGAGCAGTTCCAATATTGGCAATTTTACCGTCATCCAAATTAGCCCCAACACTAAATGTTGCAATATGACCACTCTTATTGGAATCAGGATTCATATAGGTTACCAAGGAGAGTCCTCAGTTTTGTGCCTTTTTGCTGCTTCTGATTCGTTAACCTTCAAATAATTTTCATTTTTACCACTCGAGAGTGTTTTTGCCATATCATTTATCCTCCCATTAACCACAATTGAGGTCTTGTTTTCCAATGCTGAGTCTACTGTTTTCATAACATTTCGTGTTGTTTGAGTACAGCGAGTTTCATTGTTCCCTTCTGCATTTTGCTGTAATACAGGATTTTCCATGTTTAATTGTTATTGTTCCTGAATTGCATTTGTCAAATTCACCACTTTGGGATCACTTGAATTTTCATTACGTCCTTTGAATTCGTAATGTGGATCAGTACCTTTTCCGATCTGCTGAAAAACTGCAGATGAACCATCATAAACATGCTTAACTAAATCTCCATTTCTATCTTCAAAGTCAGTTAACACATTCCTGTTGGATCAATAAATATCACAGGATTCCCAGCTCAATAAACATAAGGTGAAACATTCTGATATTTCTCCACCATAATTACCCAAATGATCTGTCAGGTAAAAATAGTATGTGCCGTTTTTAATATTCCTCCGTCGGCCACATACGTATATGTATTCGTGGCAGAAGAAATCTTGAGCGTCTGCGGCAAATTTAATACATTATATGATATTTCGGTTATACTTTTATTATAATCTTTTATCAGGTTGCCATTTTTATCGTAAAGATATTCTGTTGCAAGATTGGCATTGTTCTTAAAATCCATCTATTGAGAGAGAGTCACCCCGGAACCTGTTTCTTCTGTCTTCACCAGTTTATTGCTGGCATAAGTATCATTATAGTAAAGAGTTCGACTAAAAAAGAGGGGAAGTAACGGACTTGATTCAAGAACGGATATTATAGGCATACGAACAGCTTAGAACGGATTGCTTATTCTTTTTGTTCGTTTTAAGACGACCTAGTTCGTCGTAGGTATTATCGTAAAGATACAGATAAGCATAGTTTCTAAGGACAGAAGAGGATAAATTGCTCCATGAAGTGCCACTTTTCATTCCATCGGATGCCAAAAATCTCATATAATGTATTAAATTTGCCCCAGAGTATTGCAATTAGTAACACGCTGGGACAGGCAACGAATACGTACGCGTATGCTACCGATGGTAGTAAACTGCGGACGTTGCAACAATGAAGCAGCAGGAATAGTAAGCAGACGGACTATGTTGGCATGTGATCTATGAAAGTGCAAATGGAACTGGAGCACCTCTCAAAAGAATCCTAGTTGATGATGGTTATATAGGAGGTGATGCTTATTACTTCTATCTGACTGATCATTTGGGCAAAAACCATGTGATTACAAGTGCCAGTGGTAGTATTGTTCTGAGTAATCATTATTATCCGTTCGGTATGCCGTTTGCTGAGGGTATTACTGCAAGTCAACAACCTTACAAGTACAATGATTCTACAAAAGATTTTTCAATAACTTTTAATCTAGATAGATTCGATAAGATTACGGGTATACAGCACAAGAAATCGAACGAACTTATAAAACAGTTTATAAAGATAAACCTAAATGGTTGAAAATAGCATTAGATTATTTGTCTGAATAACATTCTTAAATTGTATTGATTATGAAATATTTTGTATTAGACTACAATAAGGCAGCTGTAGGATAAAGTGGAGAAGCTTGTAAAAGTAATTATGATCTTAGCTTTTCTTGTAATAAATGTGGAACAGGCTCTGTTTTGCAAGGGCAATTAAGGACAGCAAGATTGCCCAAAGTCAGCAAAGATTTTTTTGCTACTTTAGATGATGATTACATCATATCTGAACGTTTGTATAATTGTTTAAAAGAGGAAAAAGTTAAATTGGGAGAATTAAATCGAATTCTCAATTATAGAAATATAGAACTTCCTTTTTATCATCTATATTCGACTTTGACATTACCACCTGCGACAAAAAAAGAGGGTCTCACAGTTGAGGGACAATGTTCTGAATGCAAACGTAATGGTTATTTTAATACTGCCATATTTGCTCCTTCTGGGAGTAATGTACCTACAAAAATACTTCCTTACGATTTACATTATCAACCTTTTGATATGGATATTTTTAGCCTGGCTGATTTTGCCTTTACTTGGGAATGTATGGGCTTATCCAATCTGAAAGCGCATGGGAATTTTGTGGTGAGGTATGCAAGGCCATTATTGGTTGTTAGTGAAAAATTTAAGTCAATACTTGAAAAATTGAAAATTAAAGGATTAGAATTTGAACAAATAATTATTGATTAAGTTGCTGTAGTTGTTTTAATTTTAGTAACTATTACTGTCTCGTTAAGGTGAATAAATCGTTCTTTGAAATGATTGAAATACAGTCTGTTATATACTATCTTCTGTTCGCAACGATTTGAAATCCTAACTTTGAGGTCGATAAAAATGATCTCAAATCAACCAAGATAAATACGTTTTCGCTTAGTTAGTAGAATTCTTGAAAAATGATAAATTCAGAAGACTCGTAGACAGGTACGCTACATTTCCTTGGGCGAAGTTCCGTAAGAGAAAAGCTGGGGTTAAAGCTCATGTCCTTTATGACATAGAAGCACAGGTCCCTGTTTTTTATACAGTAACTACAGTATCCCAAACATGATTCAACTGCAATGTCTACAATTAATTATGAGCCAAATGCCTATTATATATTCGACAGAGCATATGACTCGTTTAAGGAACTTTATCGGATTCATCTTACAGGTTCTTTCTTTGTAGTCAGAGCGAAGTCAAATCTAAAGTGCAAGTTCTGTAAATGGAAGCGTAGAATGCCC
>RRZU010427406.1_pt1 | contig 10740 bp, 11 predicted proteins | sample 2165561 | NCBI WGS metagenome assembly RRZU01 (sample SAMN10456909, study PRJNA506462) | wastewater metagenome | isolation source: wastewater sludge | place: USA: Moscow, Idaho | reverse complement strand
CGGCGGGCGTAGAGGTTGAGCAGCTCGGCGGCGGCGTCGCGCACCTGCTCGGCCGCCTTGCGCCGGGCCTTCTCCCACTGGCCGGAGCCGAGCCTGTGCAGCGGCGCCTCGTCGGCGCTCACGCCGGTGTAGCGGCTGATCAGCTGCAGCTGCGACACCGGCACATAGAGCGTGGCCTTGTCGGCGTACTCGAGGAACAGGAACTCGGTCGGGCCCTCGCCCAGGTCGATGCTGACCAGCCCCTGGTAGCGGCCGATGCCGTGGCTGGAATGCACCACCGGATCGCCGATCTTCAGCTCGGAGAGGTCCTTGATCAGCGCGTCGACGTCGCTGGTGGCCTCCTGGCGGCGCCGGCGCCGGGTGGTGGGCGCGCTGTCGAAGAGTTCGGTCTCGGTGACGATCTGCACCGCGCCGCCGGGGCCGGCGTCGGTCCAGATGAAGCCGGACGACAGCGGCGCGGTAGTGATTGCGTAGCGGTGATCGCTGGCCAGGAAGGCGGCGAGCGAGTCCACCGCCGGCGGCTCCAGCCGGTGGTCGCGCAGCATCTCCAGCAGGCTCTCGCGCCGGCCGGCCGACTCGGCCACCAGCAGCAGGCGCGCGCCGCCGGTCTCGTTCCTCAGCCGCGCCAGGTGGGCCTCCAGCCGGTGCAGCGGCTCCTGCCCCTTGCGGTCGACGCTCAGGTCCGGCAGGGGGCGTGCCCACTCGACCGGCTCGGCGCCGCGCACCGAGAGCTGCGCGTGGCGGTTGCAGTGCTGGAAGAAGTCCTCCTGGCGCAGGAAGACCTCCTCGGGCGGCAGGATCGGCCGCTCGGGGTCGAGCTGCATCAGCCGGTGGCGCTCGCGCGTCTCGGCATGGAAGCGCTCGATCGCCTCGCCCACCTCGCCGTGCAGGGCCAGCACCGCGCCGTCGCCCAGGTAGTCGAAGATCGTTCCCGGCTCGTCGAAGAACAGCGTCAGGAAATATTCGATGCCGCCGCCGGCGATGCCTTGCGCGATGTCCTTGTACAGCCGCGCCTTGCTCGGGTCGCCGTCCATGCGCTCGCGCCAGCGGGCGCGGAAGTCCTGGCGGGCGCGCTCGTCCATCGGGAACTCGCGCCCGGGCAGCAGCCGCACCTCCGGCACCGGATAGAGGCTGCGCTGGCTGTCGGGGTCGAAGACGCGGATCGAGTCGACCTCGTCGTCGAACAGGTCCACCCGGTAGGGCACGGCCGAGCCCATCGGGTAGAGGTCGATCAGGCCGCCGCGCACCGCGTACTCGCCCGGCGACACCACCTGGCTGACATGCTGGTAGCCCGCCAGCGTGAGCTGCGACTTCAGGCCCGCCTCGTCGAGCTTCTGGCCCTTCTTGAAATGGAAGGTGTAGCCGGCGAGGAAGGCCGGCGGCGCCAGCCGGGTCAGCGCCGTGGTGGCCGGCAGCAGCACCACGTCGACCTCGCCGGAGTGGATGCGCCACAGCGTGGCCAGACGCTCGGAGATCAGGTCCTGGTGCGGGCTGAAGCTGTCCCAGGGCAGCGTCTCCCAGTCGGGAAAGACGGCCACCCGCAGGCCCGGGGCGAAGAAGGCCAGCTCGTCGGGCAGGCGCTGCACGTCGGCGGGCTCGGCGGTGATGACGGCCAGCACCTTCTTCTGCCCGGCCTGCCGCTCGGCGAAGCGCGCCAGCAGCAGCGCGTCGGCCGAGCCGGTCGGGCGGGGAACGGTAAAGCGTTTTCCGGGGGCGATCTGGGGCAGCTGCATGGGCGGCGATTCTAGGCGCGCCGCCCCGGGCCTGCCGGCCGGCGGCTCAGCCGGCCTTCACCCGCGCCAGCGGATTGGGCGTCGCTTCGGCGACGCGCTCGAGGTGGTTGCGGTCGACATGGTGGAAGGGCTCGTCGCGGCCGCGGATCTGCAGCACCGTGTCCTCCTCGTAGGACCAGCTGCCGTCGTCATGGAAGTCGACGCGGATGCGGAACGCGGTGGTCTTGAACGCGTGGTCCAGGAAGGGCGAGGAGCAGATGCCCCAGGTGTCCAGGCCCTGGGTGGCGTGCAGCTCGAAGTGGTCGGCCTCGGCGCTGGCCTGGCCGGCGGCCATCGCCACCTGGCCGCGCGGAATGGTCAGCGTGTGGATGACGCAGCCGGTGGCCGGCTCCCACAGCCAGTAGCCGACCTGCTCGTGATAGGTCTTGACCTGCTCGGGCTTGGTGATGTGGGTGTGATAGCGCAGGCCGTAGAGCAGCTGCGGGCCGTTGGTGACCGGATCGACCGGCTGCAGCTCCAGCCGCTCGACATAGGCCTGCTTGCGCGGGCCGTCGGCCTTGGGCTTGACGTCCAGGCCGCGCCGGCCGGTCCAGACGCCGGCCATGCGCCGCAGCGGGCCCAGGCAGGCGAGGGTGTCGAGGCTGTAGCCGGACGGTTCGGTGTAGATGTCCTGAGGAAAGTCGCTCATGGGGAATCGCTCGTGGCGGTGACGGTGGCTTCAACGGGGGCTGCAGTGGCAGGCCGTGAGCACTCTATATCGTCGCAGCGGTGACAATCGCGGGATGCTGATCGGAATGTCCCCCTGTTGTCATGCGCTGGTGCCCTGTGCCGGCGTCGGCCAGCGCGCCGGTGCCGGCGCGCCCAAGCAGTACCGCGCGATCGCCGGCGAGGCGATGGTGGTGCACACGCTGCGCGCGCTGCTGAAGGTCGAGCGGCTGGCCTCGGTGCTGGTGGTGCTGTCGCCGGACGACACCGCCTTCGAGGCGGCGGTGGGCGAGCTGGCGCACGATGCCCGGCTGCGGGTGGCGCGCTGCGGCGGCGCCAGCCGTGCCGAGAGCGTCGCCGGCGGCCTGCAGGCGCTGCTCGAGCAGGGCGTGATGCCGCATGACTGGGTGCTGGTGCATGACGCCGCGCGCTGCCTGGTCGAGCCGGCCTGGGTCGACCGGCTGATCGACGCCTGCAGGGACGACGAGGTCGGCGGCCTGCTGGCGCTGCCGGTGGCCGACACCCTGAAGCAGCAGGCCGCGCAGGCGCTGCATGCGCGGGTGGCCGCCACCGTCGACCGTGCCGGCAAGTGGGCGGCGCAGACGCCGCAGATGTTCCGCCTGGGCCTGCTGCAGCCGGCGCTGCGCCAGGCCGGCGAGCACATCACCGACGAGTCCAGCGCGATCGAGGCCCTCGGCCACGACCCGCGTCTGGTGCGCGGCGATCTGCTCAATCTGAAAGTCACCTGGCCCGAGGACTTTGCCCTCGCCGAACGGCTGCTCGGCGCGGTCTAATTTCCGCTTGTGCCCATCGTGGCATGATGCGCAACCGTATCTGGTTTTTACTGATTCACTTAGACAAAACACATGAAGACTGTCTGGATCGTTGATGGAGCCTATCTTTTCAACTATGGCCGCAACCGGCCCTTCGACTACCTGAAGCTCAAGGCCGAGATCACCCGCGCCAACGGCGGCCCGCTGCACGAGTGCTATTACCTGATCTCGACGCCGGATGCGGCCACCGAGAGCCAGAACGCCTTCCACAGCTGGCTGAAGTCGGCGCCGCCGCGCGGCCCGAAGATGCGCGTGCAGCTCTACACCATCAAGGACCTCAACACCACCTGCCCGAACTGCTCGCACCAGTTCCACCGCTCGGTGCAGAAGGGCGTCGATGTCGGCATCGCCACGCTGATCGTCAAGCTGGCGGCCCAGGGCGTCTACGACCGCCTGATCCTGTCGGCCGGCGACGGCGACTTCCAGGAGGCGATCACCTACATCAAGTCCGAGCTGCACAAGGAGTTCTGGCTGCACGGCGCGATGTCCAACCTCTCCACCGACCTGCAGTGCTATGCCGACCAGGTGCTGTGGATGGACGACATGCACCCGGCGATCGACAAGGACAAGCCGGCGATGGCGGGCGCCCACCACCACGCGCACGCATGAGTGCGACCGGCCCCATGAGCACGACGACGACTGCTGCGATGACGATGCCGGCACTGCGCGTCGGCGAGGGCTGGGATGTGCATGCGCTGGTCGCCGGCCGGCCGCTGATCCTGGGTGGCGTGACCATCCCGCATGACCGCGGTCTGCTGGGCCACTCGGACGCCGACGCGCTGCTGCACGCGATCACCGATGCGCTGTTCGGCGCGGCGGCGCTGGGCGACATCGGCCGGCACTTCCCCGACACCGCGCTCGAGTTCAAGGGCGCCGACAGCGCCCGGCTGCTGGCCGAGGCCGCGCGCCGGGTGCGCGCCGAGGGCTGGCAGATCCTCAACATCGACAGCACCATCGTCGCGCAGGCGCCGAAGATGGCGCCGCACATCGGCGCGATGCGCGAGTCGATCGCCCGCTGCGTCGGCATCGATGTGGCCTGCGTCAATGTCAAGGCCAAGACCGCCGAGAAGCTCGGGCCGGTCGGCCGCGGCGAGTCGATCGAGGCCCGCGCGGTCTGTCTGCTGGCCCGGGTCTGAACTCCGGCGGTGTTCAGCCGCCGATGTAGCTCATCTCGATGCGGCGCCGGCCGCCGCTCTCTGGCGTGTCGGTCTCGGCCGGCCGGCTGGCGCGCAGCTGCGAGTAGCGGTCGTCGCGGCGCTGCCAGATCAGACCGATCGCCGCGGCGATCTCCGCATCGCTCCACGGTCGGCCTGAGGGGTGTGCGCCGCGCAGCAGCGCGCGCAGATCATGGCCGCGTTCGGCGAACAGGCACAGATAGAGCTGGCCTTCAGTCGACAGCCGCGCGCGGTTGCAGTCGCCGCAGAAGGCCTGGGTGACGCTGGAGATGAAGCCCACCTCGCCGCGTCCGTCGGCATAGGCCCAGCGCTCGGCTGTCTCGCCGGGCTGGGCGGCGTCCAGCGGCACCAGAGGAAAGGCCGCATGCAGCCGCGCGCGCACCTCGGCCGAAGGCAGCACCTGGTCCATGCGCCAGCCATTGGTGGCGCCCACATCCATGTATTCGATGAAGCGCAGCACCACCTGGCCGCCATGGCGCTCGCGGAAATGGCGCGCCATCGGAACGATCTCGTTCTCGTTGGTGCCGCGCTTGACCACCATGTTGACCTTGACCGGTCCCAGGCCGGCAGCCACCGCCGCGTCGATGCCCGCCAGCACGTCGGCCACCGGAAAGTCCACATCGTTCATCGCCCGGAAGATGCGGTCGTCCATCGCGTCCAGGCTGACGGTGACCCGGCGCAGACCCGCCTGGCGCAGCGCAGCGGCCTTGCGCGCCAGCAGCGAGCCGTTGGTGGTCAGCGTCAGGTCGAGCGGATCGCCGTCCGGTGTGCGCAGATCCGCCAGCATCGCCACCAGATGCTCGAGATGGCGGCGCAGCAGCGGCTCGCCGCCGGTCAGCCGGATCTTGCGCACGCCGCAGGCCACGAAGATGCGCGCGATGCGCAGCATTTCCTCGAAGCTCAGCAGGGCGGTCTGCGGCAGGAAGCGATAGTCCTTGTCGAAGACTTCCTTCGGCATGCAGTAGCTGCAGCGGAAATTGCAGCGGTCGGTGACCGAGATTCTCAGGTCGTGCAGCGTGCGTCCGAGGGAATCCGACAGCAGGCCGGGCGAGAGTTCGGTGCCTGCAGGCAGCGTGGGTATTTCCGGGATTCCCGCGCCTGTCGCCGGGCTGCGCAGGTCATGGATCGCGATGATGTTGCGTTCGGACATGAGGCGCGATTGTGCCCGAAGGGCAGGCCGTGCATCTGCACGGCGTCAGGGCTTCAGCGCTTCAGCGCAGCACCATCGGCGCGTCGGGATTGACCTGCGGCGCGCGGCGTGCGCCGTCGAAGCGGGTGGTCCAGTAGGACTGGTTCATGTCGTCGACCCGGATGGAACTGCCGGTGCGCGGCGCATGGATGAACTTGCCGTCGCCGACATAGATGCCCACATGCGAGAAGGCGCGGCGCATGGTGTTGAAGAACACCAGATCGCCGGGTTTCAGATCTTCCTTGCGCACCGTCAGCAGGCCTGCGGCCTCGGCCTGTTCGGAGGCACGGCGCGGCAGCAGCAGGCCGACGCTGTTCTCGAACACATGACGGGTGAAGCCGCTGCAGTCGAAACCGGTTTCCTCGCTGGTGCCGCCGAAGCGGTAGCGCACGCCCAGGAAGTTCATCGCCGACATGATCAGGTCGGAGGCAGTCTCGGAGGCCTTCTGGGTCTGCTGACCCAGGAAGCGCAGGATCGGATCCGCCGCATCTTCCGGGGCAGCCCGGACTCCCGTGCTGCTCATCGACAGGGCCAGCAGCACCGAACCGATCAGCATCTTCGAGCGAGTCTTTGTGCGCAAGCCTGTCATGGGTGAGGAAGTGTGAGAAAAGTCACCGGCGAGGATAGGGACGGTGTGTGCAGATGTCAATGCCGAACGGCTGCGCAAGGTTTAAGACTCGCCAAAGTCTGATCTGATGGGGTACGGGTTGGTTTTTCGTTCAGTGCCACTTCCGGCATCTGCAAAAGTCCGAAAATGTATCAGAAACATTTGCGGACACGGGCGTCGTGCGAGCACCAGCAAAAAGGCTGCCCGCAGGCAGCCTTGCAGCACCGGTCGCACTGGCCGAGCCCGGCCATGTGCAGCGACCGCTGCGTTCGTGACTCGGACGAATCACTGGGCGATGGTGAATTCCTCGAGCGTGCGGCCATTCTCGATCGCGTGCGACAGCCACTTCGGCTTCAGGCCTCGGCCCGACCAGGTCTCGCCGGTCTCCGAGTCGCGGTATTTCGGCGCGACCTTGCGGGCCGGCGTGGTATCTCCGGACGAAGCGGCGCGGGCCGGCCGGCCGGGTTTTCCGCTGCTCAGGTCGGCGACCGTCAGACCGTGTTCGGCCATCATGGCCTTGATCTGCTGGATCACGCCGGCGCGCTCGGCGCGCAGGGTTTCCTGGATCTGGCGTTCGAGTTCTGCCTGCTCGCGGGCGAGTTCCTGCTGGCGGGCAAGGAGTTCCTGATAGGTGCTCATGTTGTTTTCCCAACGGAAGGGTGGATGGATGTGCGGGCGGATTCTAGAAACAATCCGCCCGTGCTGTCCATCCCTGTCGGGAAAATCAGGAAGTTATCCTGAACCGTGCCACTTCGCGTGGTGTCACTTGTAGCCGGCGCGGTCCAGCATCTGCTGCACCTTCGGGGTGTTCTGGCCCACGGCCGACAGCGGAATCAGTTCCTGCTTGAAAGGGCCCAGCGTGTCCAGCGCCGGATTGGAGATCTTGACCGCGCTGACTGCCGGATATTCGTTGTTGCCATCGGCGAAGTAGCGCTGGGCCTCATCGGTGGCCAGATACTCGAGGAACTTGACCGCGGCGACACGATTCTTGGCATGGCGGGCCATCGCGCCGCCGGCCACGTTCACATGCGTGCCCCAGCTCTGCTGGTTGGGGAAGACCACGCCGACCTGCTCCATCGCGGCACGCTCGTCGGGCTTGTTCGAGCGCATCATCCGGGCGATGTAATAGGTGTTGCTCAGCGCCACGCCGCATTCGCCCGAGGCGGTGGCCTTGATCTGGTCGGTGTCGCCGCCCTTGGGGTCGCGCGCCTGATTGGCCACCAGGCCCTTCAGCCAGGCTTCGGTCGCGGCCGGGCCGGCATGCTCCAGATAGGAGCCGAACAGCGACAGGTTGTAGGGATGCGAGCCGCTGCGCGAGCAGAACTGGCCCTTGAGCTTCGGATCGGCCAGCTTGGCGTAGCTGTCCACATCCTCGCGCTTGACCTTCAGCTTGTTGTAGACGACGACCCGGGCGCGGGTCGAATAGCCGAACCATTCCGAACCCTGGCCGGCGTCCTTGCCGCGCAGCTGCGCCGGAATGCGCTGCTCCAGATAGCTCGACTTGACCGGTGCGAACAGGTCATTGGTTTCCGCGAACCACAGCCGCGCCGCATCGACCAGCAGGATCACGTCGGCCGGGCTGGCGGCGCCTTCGCTTTTCAGTCGCTGCAGAATGCCGGCATCGTCGGCGCTGACGATGTTGACCTTGACGCCGGTGGCCTTGGTGAAATTCGAGAACAGGGCCTCGTCGGTCTGGTAATGCCGCGCCGAATACAGGTTCAGCACCTGTTCCTGGGCCAGGGCCGGGGTGGCCGCCAGGGCGCCGAGGCAGGAAATCAGTCCGGCGAGCGTCTTCAGGGTGTTCTTTGCAGTCATGGCAGTCCGGCCAGCGCCGGCAGGTTGGTGAGCCAGGACATGATATCAGTTAACGTGAATCATTCGCAATTGTGTTCTTTTGTCCACGGATGACGGTCTGGTTTGCCGCGGCATGGCGTGGCGCGCACGCACGCAAAAAAGCCGGCACGCGGCCGGCTCGGTCCGGTTCGGGCCGGGGCCCGGGAATTCAGGCCGACGGCGGCACGTAGCCGGTCGGCTGGTCGGCGCCGGCGCCGAAGAAGTAGTTCTCCATCTGACGGGCCAGATACTGGCGCGCGCGCGCATCGGCCAGATTCAGGCGGTTCTCGTTGACCAGCATGGTCTGGTGCTTGAGCCACTGCTGCCAAGCTTCCTTGCAGACGTTCAGGTAGATGCGCTTGCCCAGCTCGCCGGGATAGGGCGCGAAGTCGAGGCCGTCGCCTTCCTTCTTCAGCAGGACGCATTGGACGGTACGTGCCATGGGGATTCTTCCTTTCTTGTCGTGGAGAGGGATCAGTTCAGCTTCTTGACCAGCACCTGCGAGCGCCGGTCCCAGTTGTACTTGCGCTTGCGGGCCTCGGGCAGCCAGTCGGGGTCGACCTGCTGGAAGCCGCGCTTGACGAACCAGTGCATGGTGCGGGTCGTCAGCACGAAGATGCTGTCGAGCTTCATCGCGCGGGCGCGCTGCTCGATGCGCTTGAGGATGCGTTCGCCGTCGCCCTGGCCCTGCACCTGCGGCGAGATCGTCACCGCGGCCATCTCGCCGGTGCGCGCCTCGGGGTAGGGGTAGAGCGCGGCGCAGCCGAAGATGATGCCGTCGTGCTCGATGATGGTGTAGGCGCCGATGTCGCGCTCGATCTCGGTGCGGCTCCTCTTGACCAGCGTGCCGTCGCGCTCGAAGGGCTCGATCAGCTGCAGGATGCCGCCGACATCGTCGGAGGTGGCCTCGCGCAGGCTCTCGAGCTTCTCGTCGACCACCATCGTGCCCACGCCGTCGTGGGTGAAGATCTCCATCAGGATGGAGCCGTCGGCGGCGAAGGGCAGGATGTGCGAGCGCTCCACGCCGCCCTCGCAGGCCTTGACGCAGTGCTGCAGGTAGAAGGCCGGATCGGTCGGGCGGGTGGGGGCGGGCAGGCGCTCGAGCAGCCGGCGCGCCTCGGCCAGCGACAGCTCGGTGTCGATGGCGCTTTCCGGGTCGTCGAGGTCTTCGCGGATGCCGGCGATCTCGGTCAGGAACAGCAGCTTGTCGGCCTGCAGCGCAACCGCGGTGGCGGTGGCCACATCCTCCATCGTCAGGTTGAAGGCCTCGCCGGTCGGCGAGAAGCCGAAGGGCGACAGCAGCACCAGCGCGCCGATGTCGATGGCGCGGCGGATCAGGCCCGAGTCGACCTTGCGCACCAGGCCGCTGTGCATGAAGTCGACGCCGTCGACGATGCCCACCGGCCGCGCGGTCAGGAAGTTGCCCGAGACCACCCGCACGGTCGAGTTGGCCATCGGGGTGTTGGGCAGGCCCTGCGAGAAGGCGGCCTCGATCTCGAAGCGCAGCTGGCCGGCGGCTTCCTGGGCGCAGTCGAGCGCGACCGGATCGGTGATGCGCTTGCCGTGGCTGTAGCGCGAGGTCTGGCCCTTGGCGCGCAGCTGCTCGTCGACCTGCGGCCGGAAGCCGTGCACCAGCACCAGGCGGATGCCCATCGCGTGCAGCAGCGACAGGTCCTGCGCGAAGGCGTTGAGCTTGCCGGCGGCGATCAGCTCGCCCGCCATGCCGACGACGAAGGTCTTGCCGTGGTACGCATGGATGTGCGGCGCGACCGAACGGAACCAGGGGACGAAGGTGTGCGGGAAGACGAGACTCATGGTGAGCGGCATTGTGCCCGAGCAGGCCGATCGGGGTCGGAGCCGGTTGACGCGCCGCACCTCGCGTCACACGATCGCTGCGTCCTCCGACTCTCTCGCCAAAGGAGCAGCTTGATGGATCCCGTCAACACCCACGGTGTGTTCAGCTGGAACGAGCTGATGACGCCCGACCCGGCGCGTGCCGCCGACTTCTATCACCAGCTCTTCGGCTGGACCTTCCAGACCCGCGCCATGCCGGACCTGCCCGAGGGCTACCGCGTTGCCCATCTCGAGGGCGAGCCGGTCGCCGGCATCATGCCCATGCCGCCCGACGCCCCACCGGCGATGCCGCCGCACTGGGGCAGCTATGTGACGGTCGACAACGTCGACGAGACCGCCGGCGAATGCGCCGCGCTCGGCGGCCGGGTGCTGCTGCCCCCGACCGACATTCCCGAGATCGGCCGCTTCGCGATGCTGCAGGATCCGCAGGGGGCGGTGTTCGGGGTGATCGGGTATCTGCCGGCGGTGCCGTGATCGGGGCGGGCCGGCTGCTGCCTCGGCTGTGGGCGCTGCCATGCACCCTTGTCGGCCTGGTCGCCGCGGCGCCGGTGCTGCTGGCCGGGGGCAGCGCGCGGCGCGTCGAGGGCGTGCTGGAGGTCGGGCTGCGGCCGCTCCAGGCGGGGCTGCCGCGGCGGGTGAGGGCGCTGCCGTTCGGCGCGATCACGCTCGGGCATGTGGTCATCGGCCAGAGCCACGAGCTGCTGGCGCGGCTGCGGCCGCACGAGCAGGTGCATGTGCGCCAGTACGAGCAGCTCGGGGCGCTGTTCCTGCTCGCCTATCCGCTGGCCAGCCTGTGGGCCTGGGCGCGCGG
>RRZU010941740.1_pt1 | contig 10741 bp, 8 predicted proteins | sample 2165561 | NCBI WGS metagenome assembly RRZU01 (sample SAMN10456909, study PRJNA506462) | wastewater metagenome | isolation source: wastewater sludge | place: USA: Moscow, Idaho | reverse complement strand
CGACGGTGGGTAACCTACTCGCGATAAGGTAATGGCGAGGAGGTTCACATGACGACAGAGGTTGCCGATTCCCCCAGGGGTCGTTCCGGCCGAGGCTTGTTCACCCTGCGGAGTTGCGCCGAGTGCGGCGGCTACCGGCCACGTCGATCCCTTCGCCTCTGCGCCAGGTGCGCATTGGCCGGCACCAAGGTCCGTGACTGGTGGCGGTCCGAGGACACCCAGTCCGAAGGCGGCTGGTGAGCGATGGGCATCAGTGGCGTCCGCGTGCCTTACCGGGATGTGTCGGACCCCAGCGCGACAGTAGAAGCAAGCGAGCCAGATCAGCGAGACAGGACACGGGGAGAAAGAGCATGAAGTTCATCCACACATCGGATTGGCACTTGGGCAGGCGCCTGCATTCCGAGGATCTGCTCGATGCCCAGTCGAGCTTTCTGACCTGGCTGCTGGAATGCGCCGTGTCGAACGGCGTCGATGCCGTGCTGGTTGCCGGCGACATCTACGACCGCGCCCAGCCCCCGGCCGAGGCGATCGACCTGCTGGACCAGACCGTGGAGGCCTTCGCTCGCGCCGGCGTGCCGTTGATCTTGACCTCTGGCAACCACGACAGCGCCGTGCGCCTGAAGTACGGCAAGGCACTGTTCCAGGATTCCGGGATCCATGTCCGTGCGGAGTTCGACGCGATCACCGATCCCATCGTCCTGACTGACGAGCACGGGCCGGTGGGTTTCTACGGCATCCCTTACCTGAACCCGGATGCGGTGATGGACAAGTTGGGTGCTGGCCGCTCGCACGAGTCGGTGCTGTCGGCGGTGTCGAAGAAAATCATCGACGACGCTTCGGAGCGTGGGCTGTCCCGCACGGTCGTGTTGGCCCACGCATTCATCACCGGTGCCACGGCCTCGGAGTCCGAGCGCGAGATCCGGGTCGGCGGCGTCGACCACGCTCCCGCGTCGGTCTTTGAGGGCTTCAGCTACGTGGCCCTGGGGCACCTGCACGGTCCTCAGAACGTCGCCTTGTCCGACTCGGCCACAACGCTGGGCTACAGCGGTTCCCCGATCGCCTTCTCCTTCTCGGAGCGGGACCACAAGAAGTCGGTCTCGATGGTCGAGGTCGACGGGACCGGGTCGGTCACGGTGGATCGCGTCGCGGTGCCGACGTGGCGCCCCTTGATCCAGGTCGCGGGCAAGCTGCAAGACCTCATCGAGCGGGCGTCGGGCGACCTTGCGCACCTCGCAACGGCGTGGGTGAAGGTCGTCCTGACCGATTCCGACCGCCCCGAGGCTCCGATGGAGCGCTTGCGTGCAGTGTGGCCCGACACGCTGGTTCTCGACTTCGAACCCGACGTCGAAGGCATGTCGACGCAGGACGATCTGGCCCGGCTCAAGGGTGTCCGCGATGACGCCGTAATCACCGGCATGTTCTACGAGTACGTGACCGGCACCGAGATCGACGACGCTCGCGCGGCGGTCATCCAGCTGGCGGTCGAGGCAGGCCAGCAACCCGAGAGTGCTGCCTGATGAGACTCCACCGCCTGACGCTGACTGCCATCGGTCCGTTCGCCGAAAAGCAGTCGATCGACTTCGACCTTCTCTCCGAGAGTGGCCTCTTCCTGCTGGAAGGCCCCACCGGCGCCGGCAAGAGCACCGTGTTGGATGCCATCACCTTCGCGCTGTATGGCTCGGTCGCCGGGGACGACGCCGATGCCGCACGCTTGCACTCCCACTTCGCGGACCCCGACACGAGGCCGGAGGTCACGCTGGAGTTCTCGCTGAAGGGAACGCGATACCGCATCACCCGTTCTCCTTCCTACGTGCGCCCCAAGAAGGTCGGTGATGGGACGACGCTGGAGAAGTCCTCGGCGCATCTGCAGAAACTGGCAGGGGAAGACTGGACATCGCTCAGCGACAAGCACAACGAGATTGCCGAGATCGTCGAGCGCGAGTTGGGGTTGAACCGCGAACAGTTCACCCAGGTGGTTCTGCTGCCCCAGGGCGAGTTCGCGAAGTTCCTCAAGTCCGATGATGACACTCGTCGGAAACTGCTGACGAAGCTCTTCGGTGCTGAGCGGTACGAGCGGATCACCGAGTGGTTCAAGAACGCAGCTCAAGCTGCCCGAGCCGAGCAGAAGACTGCCGAACTGGAGATCACGAAGTCACTGGCTCAGGCGATCGAGGCCGCGCAGGTGGAGGACGATGTTGCAGCGTCCTGGCAAGAGCTCACCGACCGGTGGGCGCCTGAGGCAGCAGTGCGTCTCAACGATGTGCTCGCGGCCCACGCGGAGTCGGCTGCGGCATCAGTCAAGGCGGCATCGGTCGCACTGGACGCGGCTGAAGAGTCGATGAAGAAGACCCAGAAGAAGCATGACGATCTGGCAGAAGAGTCGGGTCGCATCCGGAGGCTCAAGGCCGCAACGGATCGCAAGGCCGCGCACGAGGCACTCGCTGATGAGCGAACGGCGAACAAGGCCACGGTTGCGGCTGCGCAGCGGGCAGCCATCGTCCGGCCACTGATCGAGAGCGTCGACACGGCCGGAACGACATTGACGACGCAGACCCGGGCAGCGGAGAAGCTCGCGGGTGGGCCGGAGCAGTTGGCCGAACTCGGTGACGATTGGAAAGCTTTGCAGCAGAAGGGCAAGGCGGCCGGGCTGGAGGCGTCGTCGCTGGATCAGTTCGTTCAACTAGAGGCTTCGTTGCCGGGCAAGGTGTCGGAACTCGACGAACTGGTGGGCAGGGTTGGGGCGCTCGAAGCCACGGGGGAGTCGCTGAAAAGCGAACAGCGCGTATTGCCCCAGCAGGCCGAGAAGTTGGAACAGCAGTTGACGCAGGCCCAGGTGGCCGCCGGGAAGGTCGCCGGCTTGGAGAAGGAGCTGGCCACGTGGCGGGGCCGTTCCGCGGCGATTCTGGCGCTCGACGAGCTGAAGCCGAAGCTGGACGCTGCCCAAGCATCGAAGCAGGCCGCCGTCGACGCGTACCAGGATGCCGTCGACGACTACCAGCGACTCATGGAACAGCGGATCCTGGGAATGACGGGGGAGCTCTCCACTGCACTCGTCGACGGTGAGCCGTGCCAGGTCTGCGGATCGAAGGATCATCCGGAACCGGCGGCGCCGAATGTCGAGGCGGTCACGGGTGCCCAGATCGATGAAGCTGTTCAGGTCAGGGATGCGGCCCAGAAGGTCAGGGACACCGCGGAGAAGAAGTTCCAGAGCCTGAAGAATATGGAAGCCGCGGAGCAGGCCAAGGCCGGCGAAGAGTCAGCGGAGCAGGTGGCGGCTCACATCCAGCGACTGCAGGAGGACCTGGGTAGCGCTTCAGCCCAAGCGGACACGGTTGAATCACTTGTGGATGCTCTGGCCGACGTGAAGGAGCGGATCGCGGGCATCGACGTGGAGATGAGCGGAACCGCCACCGAGTTGGCGAGCCTGCAGACGGAACGCAAGGCGTCGGCCAAGGCGATCGCTTCGGACGAGAAGCAGATCGCTGAAGCTGCGGACGAATTCGCGTCAGTGAAGGCTCGGGTCGAGGACCTGCGGATGGCGGCCGACCGGTTCACCGGCCTGGGCGAGGCCATCCGTGCCATCGAGGTAGCGCGGGAAGCGCTGCGGTCGGCCGAAGCTGCAGCGGGTGCCGAGGCCACGGCTCAGGGCTTCGCGGATGTCGCTGCGGCCGCTGCCGCATTGCTGGAACCAGAGAATCTGGCGGAACTTGAGGACGAGATCGCGGCATGGGAGTCCGAGGGGGCTGCCGTGGCTGAACTCCTCGGGGCGCCGGAACTCGCGGATGTGGATCTGGATCGCGCAGGCGTCATCGGGCAAGAACTAGAGAACGCCGAAGTGGCTGTCGGGGTCGCGAGCGATACGCATCAGGCGGCCGTCAAGGAACTCAGCGGATTGACCAGCCGGGCCAGCCGATTCGACGAGCGCCGTGCCGAAGTCGGTGAATGCCTGAATACCCGCGAGGCGCTTCAAGAGAAGCACTTGGCGCTGCTGGATCTCGACGAGCTTGCTCGCGGCGTGGGCAGAGGCATCTCGAAGATGACCCTCACCACCTATGTCTTGCGCCTGTGGTTCGAACAGGTGGTCCAGGCAGCGAACACCAGGCTGCACCGCATCGCCGGCGGCAAGTACGAACTTCGTCGCACGGAGGAAGCGGCCAAGGGCAATGCCCGCGTCGGTCTGGGGCTCATGGTCTTCGACCGTCACACAGGCAAGGAGCGCAGCCCGGGCTCGCTGTCCGGTGGCGAGACGTTCTACACGTCGCTCGCACTGGCACTGGGACTCGCGGACGTGGTCCAGGCCGAGGCCGGCGGGATCTCGCTGGACACGCTGTTCATCGACGAGGGCTTCGGCTCACTCGACTCCGACACGCTCGAAGAGGTGCTGACCGTGATCGACGGGCTGCGCGACAACGGACGGGTCGTGGGCATCGTCAGCCATGTGGAGGTACTGAAGGAGCGCGTCCCGGAGCGACTGAAGGTCCGCCGGACCCGTGACGAAGGCCCGTCGGAAGTCCGCGTGGTCGCCTGACCCGCGTCGCGACGTTGGACGCACCTGGCGCCGATCCGTATGAGTTGCTTCCGCCCACAGCCGAGCGCGGAGCGACGCTAAGGGTTGGACATGATGACTGAAATGGTTCCACGCGGGGGAGGCCTTGGCCGACTGCCGTTTCCGTCGGGGCGAGGTCGCTGACGGTCTGCATGGTGAACCTTCCACCACGGGGGAACCTTCCAACACGTCACCGCCGGCAAGAAACGTCAGGCGGCCCCACGCCACCATTCACATATGGAGCGAACAGGGACCACGAGGGCTGCGCGTCAGCATGCAACTCGCGGACTGGCAGGGAGAACATCGTGAAGAAGTCCATGGTCGCGGCAGGAACTCTGTCGACCGCGCTGCTTGCACTGACCATGGTGGCCCCCGCCTCAGTGGCATCGGCCTCACCGTCTCTGCCCTCAGGGCCAGTCAAATGTGGAAAGCTCACGCGACCGGGAGAGCTTCCGGTGTACGTCATCAACATCCGGACCTACGGGTACCCCTGTTCATTGGCGCGGTACGTTGCAAAGCATCTGCGGTTCCGGGATCAGAAAAGGGGTCTCAAGACCGGGAAGATGATTGCCGGGGATCACCACCTCTTCCGCTGCTACGCAGCTGGCGTCCCTGGGACAGTTCACGACTTCAAGGTCCACTGCTTCCGCGGTTACAAGGGTGAAGGCAACCAGATTGCCTTCCGCTGGTGGTCGTACTCATGAGATCGGCGTAGCCGCTTGCTCGAGACTTCTGGCCAAGGTGGGGACTCCGTTCGGTGCTCCTCCGGAGTTCCTCCGGCCACCCACATCCTCCAGGGGGCCGGGCGTTCCGAAGCAGTTGTGCCGGACACCCGGGGGACAGTGAGGACAAGACTAGGCAACCGCGACCGCAAATGGGTCAGGTGCCATCGACGGCCAGCGGATCCAACCGTTTGACCGTGGCCACTGAATGGGGAGAATCATGAACGAGTCCACCAACGGCCACGCCGCCAGCGATAGCAGCAAGCCGCTGCTGCTGCTCGATGTCGACGGAGTGCTCAACGCGTGCCCCGACAGCCTGACCCCGGCTACACCGCCACGTGAGTCGACTACCTGGTCAAAGGACCCTTGTGTCTCCCCAGAGAGGAGAAGAGGAGGAGGCGGTGGCGGCGTCAACGTTGACGCAGGGTCTTGGTTGGTCGCACGGGTGATGGTCGCCGGCCATCGGGTATCTCCGCTCACATGCCTCGGCGATCCGACGAGTGTCTGGACGTTTCGAGGTGCCGATCCTGGGTACAACCTACTCGCGCTAAGGAATGCCCAATGCCAAGAACCGTCGGTTCCACCCCGTCGGATCCCCTCGTGTACCGGGTCCTCGCATCTTGCACCGCCGCCCAGCAACGGGTTGCGTGCCACCGATGTTCGGCAGATTCAGCTGATGACCGTAGCCACTGAATAGGGAGAACCATGAACCGGTCCACCAACGACAACACCCCCAGCGAGAGCAGGAAGCCGCTGCTGCTTCTCGACGTCGATGGAGTGCTCAATGCGTTCCCCGACAGCGACGCCTCCAGCTTCACGCGCCGGGCGATCGACGGCTACCCGATCCACTTCCACCATGAGGTCCGTCAGATGGTGTCCGCCCTCGACGAAGCCTTCGAGATCTTGTGGTTCACCCTGTGGAACCACCGCGCCGCTATCGGGATCGGCCCCCACGTGGGGCTCAGCGACAAGGACCACCTCACGACATCTTGGGAGCAGGGATGGGACGCCGCCTACTCAGCCGGCTGCACCGTCCGCACGATCAACGAGATGGTGTACGCCAAGACTCCCCTGCTGCCTGCGCAGGTCGGTACCGATCGTCACTGGGTATGGATCGATGACGCCCACGGCGCGACGGATCACGACTACCTCGTCGAAGCCGGCTTCGACCCGCGCCGCTTCCGACTGGTGCGCACCGATCCCGAGGTCGGCCTGACCTGGACCGACGTCAACCGGGCTCTGGAGTTCGCACAAGCCGTCGCAGACGGAGTCGAGTTGCCCGCCGACGATTCAGTCGACGCGTCTGCAACGGGCACCAGCGCCCAGGGCCCTGGCTCGACTGCCGGTCGGGTCGATGCCGTCACAACGGACGCCTCGACACCCCCACCGGATGACAGAGATGACGTGGACGCAGTTTTCAGGGAGCTTATGGCGAGCTTCGGCGACGACGGTTCCGAGGTGTGCGCCCGCTGCGGAGGCCTGATGCGCCAGGTCGTCTACGGGTTTCCGTCATCGGAACTGTTCCAGGACGCGGACAAAGGTGAGGTCGTTCTGGGTGGCTGCTGCATACCCTCAACGCCAGCCCAGTCCCGGTGCACGAGCTGTGGGCACGAGGTCCCGCGATACCGCCTCGGCGCGGACCTGGAGGGTGGCATCACCAGCGAGTGATGATGGGGGTTTGCGGCAGGGGGTTTTCCGCCATGATTCCCTCCCGCAGAACCGATGGAACAAGCACCTCGGACCGCCGCTATCAGTGGTGGGCGTCTCGTCCAGTGGCCAGTTCAAGCCCGTCTACTCACCGCGCAGATCCGACCGGGCCGTGTTGAGTTCTCGTGGGGGCTGGAAGACGATTGCGTGGACATGACGGGCGATGGCGACCGCAAGTCCGACGGGAACTGCGTTCCCGATCTGACGGGCCACCTCGATCTTCGTGCCTTCGAAGAGGAACTCGTCGGGGAACCCCTGAAGACGAGCCGCCTCGCGGTGGGTGATGGGTCGATCGGCGGAGGGATGTAGATACCGGCCCTTCTCGGGCTTGAAGAACTCGGTCCGAATGGTGACGCTGGGTCGATCCCACCACAGGCGCCCCATGACGTCGACGGTGCCGGTCGGCTTCTCCGCCCAGCATCGCGAGAGGAGGTCCGGTCTGTTGCGAGCGAGATCGAACCGGTTTCCGCCCTCCGGGATGGCTCGGTAACGCTCCAGCGACATGGGTCGGGGAGTTCGGCCGAAGTGGAGGTTCTGCGAGCCGTCGTCGCCCAAGGTGATTTCAAGGCCTTGGGTGTCGACCGGTAGATCCTCAATGGCATCCCGGACCGTGCGGTGAGGGGTACCCGTTGAGTCGCCGTGCGTGGGCGTCGGCGGCCAAGGGACATCCTCGACGCCCTTCACGGCGATGAAGATGCCCCGGCGGCGTGCTTGAGGCACGCCATAGTCCGCGGCATTCAGGACGCCGTAGCCGAACGCATACTCGCCGAGGACTGGATCGGTCTGCATCAAGGACAGCAGTTGTGCGAACTGGGCGGACTTCTGGAACTCAGGCACGTTCTCGATGACGAAGGCTTGGGGTTTCACCTGACGGACGGCCCTCAAGTACTCCTGCCACAGTTCGTTCAGTTCGGCCCGGCTCTCGTCATCGCGGTCCCGGCCCAGCCGGCTGAATCCCTGGCAGGGCGGTCCACCAATGATCAGGTCGGCTTCCGGGAATCGGTCGACGGCTTCCACGGGACCGTCGAAAACCGGGGCTCCGAAGTTGGTCTTGTAGGTCAGCGCCGCGGCGGGGTCAGACTCGACGGCGTAGACGGGCTCATAGCCGAGCTCGGACATGTGGAATCCAAGGGAAAGCCCGCCGGCGCCGGCGAACAGATCAAGCGTGCGTATCCCCGGAGACATACGCTGATTCTGCGCCATCGCGACCCGTGGATCCGGTAGCCCATGCCGGTCTGAACGCATCTAGCGCACCATTGTCTTGTGGAAGGTCCTCAACCCTCGTCGGCGGCCGTCAGCCGTCGCATGTCACGTCAGTCGACCCGTGACACAGCGCCGGAACTTGCGGTACGCCGCGAGCTGCATCGGCGGGGTCTGCGCTATCGGGTGGGTTACCGTCCTGAGCCCGGCATCCGACGGGTGCCCGACATCACGTTCACGCGGGCCCGGGTGGTCGTGTTCATCGACGGCTGTTTCTGGCACAGATGTCCGAAACACGGCACGATGCCGGCAGCCAACGGGGACTGGTGGCAGGCCAAGCTTGCCCGGAACGTGGAGCGGGATCGTGAGACGGACAGGCTCTTCGCCGAGCATGGATGGCGGGTGTTGCGGTTCTGGGAGCATGAGAACTCGATGATGGTGTGCGACCGAGTCGAGCAGGAGGTAGAAGCAGTCCGAGGTGCTAGCGAGTCAGTTCCCGGGCTGTGACGGACCACTCCAGCGGGCGCGGTATTGGGTGGGCTGCAAATGGACATGCTGGCTCACATCACCCGTCACGATGAACAGGCCGGTTGCGGACCGAAAGCGGAACACTCGATAGAGGAAGAAAGCTTCGCCCAACTCGCGACTGACGCGCAGTTCGTTGGGTGACAGCAGAAAAGGAGTGGAGCGGCCTCCATTCGTCGTCTTCACCTCGATATGTCGGACCCCGCCATCCATGTCGAAGCTGTCCACGTCGTAGCCAAGGCCATCGCCCACCTCATCGGCCACCCATCGGACTTGCTTGGCGAGATCAGGTCGGCCTGCCTCTGCAAGTCGGGTCACCTCATAGTTCACAACCCATTCCTCGCCGGCACGGCCGAGTTCGCGATTGGCCGCATCACGGGCTGCGTGATCGCTCTTCGCCGGGACGCGGGGCCCCGCGTCAGGCACATTGTGTGTCGTCTTGAACTCCGGAGGATCGACGAGTACGGCACTCGCAGGGGACCGACCGGGCTCGGTTCCCTGCGCCAGGCCTTCCATGATTGATTCCATGACTTCAGGGTGAGTGTTCAGGAAGTCAGCAACGACTGAGTCCAGGAGCGACTGTCGGTTTCTGGCCGGTTTGTATCCCCGGACGTAAGGCAACTCCAAGTCGTACAGGACGGCGCTGACGTTCTGATATTTGTACTCGACCGCGCCCTTTGAGCGGCCGCCAAGGCGAGCTCGCAGCGCTTCGTTGAATTCCGACTTCCGATAGTCCTGGTTGTGTGCCTCCATCTGAAGCATCTCGAAGTAGGACTCCACTGTCGCCAGCACTTCGGCCTCTGACCAGTTGCCGCCCTCGCCTTCGAGTGCCGGCAATGCGGCGTGATCGCTCACGCTGGACCGCCCCGGAGATCGTCGTTGAACTTCTGACGTGCTACCCGTTTCACTGTTTCCCACCCGTCGCTTGGTTCGGCCTCTGCCATGCGCACGTTTAGACCTCTGTCGAGCCTGTCATCAGTTTCGTGACGTCGCCAGAGTGGAGCAATGCCAGCCGCTCCCTGGCGCGGGAGCCGGCGACGTAGAGCAGTGCGCGCTGCTGTGCCAGGCGCTGTTCGCGTTCCTCCTCGTCGGCCGTGGCCAGCCCTCTCAGCGGGTAGTCCTTCGCCCCAAGTCGGGTGATGGCAACGCAGCGGAACTCAAGCCCCTTGGCTCTGTGCATGGTCATCACCCTGACCTGGTCGTCGTTGCCTTGCTTGTCCATCCTTTGAACGATCGTCGCGTCGATACTGTGGTTCAACAGTTCGCCCTCGGCGGACTCAACACCGGCGCGGGTGGGACTCAGGACAGCGATCTCGCCGGGCGCGAAACCCTCCTTGATCCAACCCTCGATTGTCCGCGCCAGGGCGCGGTCTTCCTCTGAGTGCTTCTTGACCTGAATGAGCTCCGGGTCCGGCCCGCCGAACTCCGACCGCGCCCCGAGCAGCGTGTCCTCGCCGCCCTCCATGTCATCCACCTCGGTGCCCGTCATTACTGCGACACACCATCGCAGGATCTGCTCGGATGTCCGGTAGTTGATGGTCAGACGCCGGGAGCGGCCGCGGGTTTCGATCCCATAATGCGAGAGGGTCAACGGACGGCCATAGATGCGTTGATGCGCATCGCCGACGATGAACAGGTCGTCTTGCCCCGGTGGCACGAGCGCGCGCATGAGTCGCCAGTGGGCCGGGTGGAAGTCCTGCGCCTCGTCGATCACTCCGTGTGGGTACTGCATATCGGGGTTCGTCTGTGCGATCTCCGCGGCCTTGGCGGCCGCCTGGGTGAAGGTGATCACCCCTGACGCCTCGAGGTGGCGAGTGGCCGTGGTCAGCAGATCCCAGACTTCGAGTCGCCGAAGACGGTTCAGAGGCACTCCTCGCCCGGGCCTTGCTGCCTTCAGATACTCGTCTCGATCCGTGATGCCCTGTGCCAGCACGACATCAAGCCACTCCTCGTGCAGGAAGTCCTCGGACCACTGGCTCCCTTCGGACGCCATCTGCCATGCCTGGCGCACGACCTTGTTGTCCTCGGTGACGAGATTCGG
>RRZU012670000.1_pt1 | contig 10742 bp, 8 predicted proteins | sample 2165561 | NCBI WGS metagenome assembly RRZU01 (sample SAMN10456909, study PRJNA506462) | wastewater metagenome | isolation source: wastewater sludge | place: USA: Moscow, Idaho | reverse complement strand
GGTTGGGCCGACCGAAACGCTGAACGTTGGGTTGAGTGTCGCACCGTTGATAGTAGTTGCTGTAGTAACCGCAGTCGAGCCCCCGGCGGTGACCGCCAGCGACGTGGCCCCCAAGAAGTCCACCGAGTTCGGGAAGTACCGAGATGCGTGCGCGCCGGTCGGGTCCACGAACACCGGCCGGTACGACCCCGACCTGAGCCCCGCGATGTTGTAGTGGCCGGCCCCGTCCGCCACCGCACCCCGCTGGGTCGCCCCGGTGGTCGCATTGATCCCGATCACCCACGCCCCGCCGATCGGCGAACCGGTGCCCTGCTCGGTGACCGTCCCGGCCACCGAGCCGCTCGTTGGGGGAATCGCCGGGTCGGCGTCCGTCACGTTCCCCGCCGTCACCGTCACCGTCGTCGGCGGGCCGTGGAACCCGGCTGTGTGTGCCCCAGTCGGGTCGATCACGTACAGGTAGTAGGAGCCGGCGGGCAGGTCTCCGACCACGTAGTTCCCCGAGGCGTCGGCCACCGCTCCTGCTGCGAGCGACATGGTCGCGCTTCGAAGCACGGCCACCCACGCACGGGGCACCCGCCCGCCGGATGTGGTTTCGGTTACGGTGCCCGCGATTTCACCGGCACCTGGCAGGTTGGGCCGACCGAAACGCTGAACGTTGGGTTGAGTGTCGCACCGTTGATAGTAGTTGCTGTAGTAACCGCAGTCGAGGACGAAGAGCCGTCCTAGAGCATCCGTGGCGCTATCCACAGGTGTCTGGAACTGTCCGTGGCCGGTGCCTGTCGATCCCCAGGAGGTGAGGAAGGTGCCGGAGGAGTCGAACACCTTGATCAGGTTGTTGGCCCTGTCGACCACGAAGACGTGGCCGGCGTTGTCGGTGCTGACACCTCTCGGGCTCGTTGAGGTCTCGCCAGGTCTGATGGTGGGCCAGGCAGTCAGGAATCGCCCGGTCGAGTCGAACTTCTGAATGCGATCATTTGATGTGTCGGATACGTACACGTCGCCTGCCGTGTCCGTGGCGATTCCCCAGACGTGGTACAAGAACTCGCCATCGCCGGTCCCGTACCCTCCCCACCGATCGATGAAGTTTCCATCAAGATCGTAGGTACTCACACCTCCGGGTTCGTTGTTGCCCTCGAGCACATAGATCGTGTCTTCATGGATGTCTATCGAGACCCCTTCGGCAACGTTTAAGGTCCGCAGATAGTTCCCACTAGCCACCTCGTAAACGGAGACCTTGGCACTGCCAGAGTCGAGTGCATAGATGCGACCCGAGTTGTCAGCCGCCACGTCCGTCGGGAAGAAGTTGCCGGTGGTGGGCGGTGCCGCAAAGCTACGGATAAAGGAGCCGTTGCGGTCGAACATCGATACGCGGTTGTTCCAGGTATCGGCGACGAAGACGTGGTTGTCCGAGTCGATCCCGATGCCCAGTGGCCGGTTGAACTGATTGTTGCCGCCACCAAGTGTTCCCCACCCGGCCTCCCATACGAATGGAGTGATGGTCGCGTCCGCAGGTGCAAGCCTTACGTTGAATGTCGCTAGGCAGGCCCCGGCAGTTGCGAGCAAGACCAAGACCGCTCTGAACCGCCTCATCGTTGTCAGCATGACCCTGTGAGGAAGTAGAGCACAAGGGGCGAAGGTCACATCATTGGTGAGAGTCGTGCTTGTTCGCTCTTGGCCGCCAGGGGTGGCAGAATCAGGTCCCAAGCCGCCGCTAAGAGGGAGGTTCTTGGTATGCACATGCGGCTGATTCCGTTTGCGGTGGCTGTGCTGCTGGCGGTGTCCTCTGCGTGTGCCGCGGCTGACACTCCGATCGAAGCGCAGGACTGCCCTGAGCTCGCCCGCACCCATTCATCGCTGCTGGCTGAGTTCGCCGCACCTGGCTTCGACCATCGCCCCACTGACGAGAAGGTCGAGGCGGTTACTGATCTCGACCTCTCCGAGGACCGGATCGCCCAACTCGGCGGCTGTATCGGTGAACCCTCGCTTGCCCCACTGAGACCCTGATGGCCGAGGTCAGCCCGAGTCGGGGTAGCCGGCGTAGCCGTCGCCGTCGAGGTCGAGGCACAGGCCGGGTGAATCGGGGAATGTGGCTAGGCAGTCGCTGAGCCCGATGGGCGATTCGGCCGCATCCGCCGCAGCGGCCGCAGCCTCGGCGGCTACGCGTTCTGCTTCGATCCGGGCGGCCTCGTCGGCGGCGCAGGTGTCGATTGCCGCTTGCACCGCGTGGGCATCGAGCATGTCACGCCACTGGTCACCTGCTTGGTCAAGGGTTGGGTACGACTCGGCGGCGGTGGCCGCCACGAACTCGATCGCCGGTCCTGCCGTCGGCAGCGCCGTGCCGGCTCTGGTGACCGTGCGGGCCTGGTCGCAGGCTGCGGTCCCGATACGGGCCTGCACGGCGGTGATCGCTGCGAGGACTTCAGGGCTGAGTGTCGAGCGCAAGCCAGCCACTTCGTCTTCGGTGTCAGCAACGGCTCGTTGTGCCTCAGCGAGCCCGGCGTTGTCCCGGTCCGTCGAGGCCGATGATTGGGCGAGGGCGAGGCGGGCGTCGTGCTCGCGGTTTGCGGCGTCAGCCCACACCCCGCCCCCAACAACGGCGCCGACAGCGAGGACCACGGCGAGCACCGCCGCCAGGGCAGTGATGGCCCAGTCGGTGCTGGTCACCCGAGGTACCCCACGCCGCGCACGTCGGAGGCCGCCGTCCGGCTACCCATTGCTGTCGCACCTCTCTGCGATGGCCGCCGGGTCGATAGCGGCGGCCCACCCCTCGTGGCCGGCCAACGCCGGCACCTGATCACTGACCCTCTGAGCGGCAGCCTCGACACTCGCAGGATCCACGGGCGCTGCGCTGCGACAAACCTCGGCCGCCACCAACACGAACGCCCCTTGGAGTGTCCCGGCCATCCCCGGGACGAACAGCCCCTCCAACGCCGCGACATCACGGCGAGCGGCCCGCAGTTCCCTTCGCGCCTCCCGCAGATCGGTGTCCTGGGAGCCCCTGGAGCGCTGAGATGCAGCCACCTCGGCCTCCGCATCGTCAGCGGCCCGGTCCGCCTGCCACGCCCCGAGCGTCGCCATGACCGCCAGCACAGCCATGACCGCCACCAGCCCGACAGCTACCCACCGCGGCCACCGTCGCCCTGACCGGCTGGCCACCCCCTGATCCGGCGCTTCGCTTCCCATGGCTACCCCCTCGCGCCGCCCTCCCGGAGCAACCTACGCCTTCAACCGTGGAGCGAGCACCCGAGATGGCGCCCACCGTCAGCAGACACGGGGACTTCCGGTCTGGTCGGCCGATCGAACCAATGCATGCATCGAGCGCAAACCGGCCGCTTCGGGCCACCCGGTGCTGCGGCACCCCTCGGGAGGGCGAGGTGCAGCGCCGGTTCGACGGGGTCGAGAAGGCCCGATTCGCTATGCAGCAGTCGGTACAGCGACCGATCGCTTCCATCCGAGGCACCGATCCGGGATCGAGGAGTCGGCACAACGCTCACAGTGGTGACAGGCTCGACCCGGGCCTGAGCCCGGAAGGGTGTTTGTGTTGCTCAGGGCCGACTGGTCTCCACCGGGGGAGGGGCGATGGCGGCGTTGATGGTCGTGGTGTCGCCGGCGGCTACTGCGAAGAGTGTGGCAGTGGTGTAGTCGACCCGGTTGTTCCAGTACTCGAAGGTATGGCCTCCGCTGGGGTCGATGATCGCTGCTTTGTAGTTGCCGGTGGGTAGCCCTGGGAGGGTGTAGGTGCCGTCGGTGCCGGTGACGGCCCCGCCTGCTGGGCCGGTTGGGCCGATGGCGAGCACCCAGGCCCCTGCGACGGGCTCACCTGACTGGTCGTCGGTGATCGTCCCGGCAATGGACCCACGGTTCGGGTCGAGGGCGGCGTTCGTGACCGCCGGCGCCGTCACCGACGTGGCGTCGGCGAGCCTGTAATAGGGCTGGTTGTCGTTCCATTCCATGTCGTGGTCGCTGGTGGGGTCCAAGAACACGACCTTGTAGGTGTCGGCGTCCACCTCGAGGGTGTAGTTGCCGGAGGTATCGGTGACGGTGCCTCGAGCGAGCCGGTAGTCGGCCGACCGCAACGCCATGACCATGACCCCCGCCAACGGGGTGTTGGTGTCGGTCTCGGTGACGGTGCCCGTCAGGGCGGCACGGCTCGGTGTGAGGGGCTGGGCGGCCATCGAGTCGTTCGCCACCGCCGACCCGCCTGCGGTGACCGCTATTGGGTTGGCGTGGGCGGCGTCGGGGGAGTTGGCGTAGAACTCGCTGGTGTGACGACCGGCGGGGTCGACGTAGACCATGAGGTGGTCCTGGGCAATCAGGTCGGGGAGCGTGTACCGGCCGGACCCGTCAGCCGCTGCGCCGGTCTCGGGCGCGCCGGTGAACGCATTGATGGCGATCGCCCAGGCACCTGCGACCGGGTTGGCGGTGCCGTCCTCGACCACGGTGCCGGTGATCGACCCCCGGGTTGGTGCCATCGCCGGGTCTGCCTCGTTGACCTGGCCGTCGGTGACCATGACCGTGGCGGGCGGCCCGTGGAACCCGGGGGTGTGGCCCCCGGTGGGGTCGACCAGATACAGGTAGTAGCTGCCCGGTGGCACGAGGACCGAGTAGAGGCCAGAGGCGTCGGCAATGCCGCCGCCAGCGATGGTGAAGTCGGTGGTGCGCAGTGCAGCCACCCAGGCCCCGGGGACAGGCGCACCGGAGATCGAATCGGTGACCGTTCCCCACACCCCGACGGAACCGAGATCCACCGCAGGCAGGCTGTCACCCATCTCGCCAGGCTCGTCGCCCCGGTTGTCGGTGTCATCCACGCCTAGCTGCCCGTATCCGTTGTATCCCCAGCATTTGAGTGAGTGGTCATCTAAAAGTGCGCAGGTGTGGCTCGTGCCAGCGGAGACAGCGAGGGCCGTGCGACCAGACCCGAGGTCGACTGGGGGGAGGTTGTTGGGGGTCTGCGCCCCGCCGCTACCACCCTGGCCTATCCACAAACCGATCCCCCAGCACTTGACCGTGTTGTTGTCCAGCAGGGCGCAGGTGTGGTTCTGCCCGGCAGTGATGGCAGTGGCGGTGCGTCCGCTGCCGAGCTCGACGGTCGGCAAGTCATAGCCCATCTCACCAGGCTGGTCCCCACGGATGGCGTTGTCGCCCACACCCAACTGCCCGTAGTTGTTCCAGCCCCAGCACTTCACGGTCCGGTTGTCCAACAATGCGCAGCTGTGGCCATTGGTGCCGGCGGTGAGCGCAGTGACGGTGCGGTCCGCGCCTAGATCGACCACGGGGAGGTCGTCGCCCATCTCGTTTGGTCCGTCACCCCGGCTGGCGGTGTCACCCAGCCCCAACCCGCCGTAGTAGTTCCAGCCCCAGCATTTGACGGTCCCGTCGTCCAACAACGCGCAGGCATGCCCCCCGGCGGAGGTGATGGCCGTGGCGGTTCTGCCGGTGCCGAGGTTGCCCGCTGGCAGGTTGTCGCCCATCTCACCGGGCTGGTCGCCCCGGTTGGCCGTGTCGCCCAGCCCCAGTTGCCCATAGGCATTCCAACCCCAGCACTTGACGCGACCGTTGTCCAAGAGGGCGCAAGTGCCACCACCGTGCATGCTGATGGCCGTGGCGGTTCTGCCGGTGCCGAGGTTGACCGCTGGCAGGTTGTCGCCCATCTCACCGGGCTGGTCGCCCCGGTTGGCCGTGTCGCCCAGCCCCAGTTGCCCGTACTGGTTGTCACCCCAGCACTTCACAGAGCCGGTGTCCAAGACCGCACAACCGCCGAAGACGCCTATCGACAGAGCCGTGGCGGTGCGGCCAGATCCGAGGTTGACCGCTGGGAGGTCGTTGCCCATCTCGCCGGGCTCGTCACCGCGATCGGCGGTATCGCCGAGGCCCAAACCCCCGTGGTAGTTCCAGCCCCAGCACTTGACGTTCCCCCAGTCCACCGAGGCGCAGGCGCTATTGTATCCCACGCTGATTGAGCGAAATGCGGCTGGATTGCCTGGTGCCTCATTGCCGTCGGCAGCACCCGGTCCCGGTGAAGCGACGACCAATGCGGTAATCAGAGCAGCCGCCGCCACTGAGACGACGAGCGAACCTGAACGCCCTCCTCGTGCCACGACGCCCTCCCACCCGCACATCGAGCGTTGACTCCTCTAGCCGTCTCGACAGACTAGGCGCCCGTCTGTGATCAGGTCACCTGCGACGAACCACGAACGGGACCAAATCGCAGCGGCGAGCTCACCGTTGGCTCTCGTGGCCTCGAGGACGACAAGTGCCGGGCCTTCCTCCGCACCCACGAAGCAGGACTGGTCACCGTGGAATCGGACGGCCGGTTCCGCTTGCCGGGGGCCGGGCACTGCTCCACGAGCCTGCACCTGATCGGCCGATCCGGCACAGGAGTGGCTCTCCACACCGAGTACCTGATCCAGATCGGGGCATACGGCGAGCTAGTTGTGATGAGCGGGGACGTTGTCCCTGGCGTGATGGTGTGAACGGTCCGCCGTTGAGTTGAGCCCTCCGAGCGAGGCTGTGGGTCTTCCACAACACACATCTCGCTCAGGAGGGCTCGTGTCTCACGCTAGAACGCAACACCCGAACGCGGTGCTGACCCCCGAGGGCCGCCGCCGCATGGTCTCGGTCGTACTCGAGGACCGTTGGACGATCGAGGCCACCGCGGAACGGTTCCAGGTCGACGCCAAGACAGTCCGCAAGTGGCGGGACCGGTTCCTTGCTGAGGGCCCCGACGGGCTCAAGGACCGGTCCAGCCGGCCGCACCATTCACCGAACCGCACACCGGTCGATGTCCGCGACCGGGTGATCGGGCTGCGTCGGTCCCGACGGTGGGGCGCCGACCGGATCGGGTTCGAGGTCGGCTTGTCGTCATCGACGGTGCAGCACATGTTGCGCCAGGCCGGCCTCGGTCGACTCGACCGCGGTGACCGGGCCACCGCGGGCCCGATCGTCCGTTACCAACGCGACAACCCCGGTGAGCTGATCCACGTCGACGTCAAGAAGATCGCCGCGATCCCACCCGGGGGCGGGTGGCGGCTCCACGGTCGGGGCAACGACGGCACCGCTGGCCACAGCGGTGCCGGGTACCGCTACATCCACACCGCTCTCGATGACCGCACCCGCCTGGCCTACAGCGAGATCCTCGACGACGAACGAGCCGTCACCACCGCAGCGTTCTGGGCCCGAGCCGCAGCCTGGTTCGCCCAGCTCGGCATCCGCTGCGAACGGGTCATCACCGACAACGGCTCCTGCTACCGGTCCCGGCTCTGGCTCGACGCCTGCGCCGCCACCAACACCACCGTCAAGAAGACCCGCCCACGCCGGCCACAGACCAACGGCAAGGTCGAGCGCTACCACCGGACCCTCCTTGAGGAGTGGGCATACATCCGGGCCTGGACCTCAGAGAGCGAACGCAGCACCGGCTACACCGGCTTCGTCCACTTCTACAATCACCATCGACCCCACTGGTCGCTCGGATGGGCAACACCCGCCAGCACCCTCGGGGACAACCTCCCCGCCGAGCACAGCTAGTCCTCGACCTCGGCTGGGACCCCAGCTGACCGGGCCTTCGAGATGGGCGAGTTCGACATCCTCGGCCTCGAGGAGGGCGGCGTCGTCGAGGCGCTCGTCGTCACCTGTCATGGCCCTGGTCTTCGCTTGGCTGCCACCCTGTTGACTGTCGAACGCCTGACGTACGGAGTTCAAGGGCTGCGGTTTGGGAACTGAAGGTCTGCGGTCGCACACAAGAGGATGCTCTTCCGCTGGTCGATGGAGTGCGCCCCTCGCTCTATTCAGCGGTTCCTTGGATGGAGCCTGTGATCTGGGTCCCGTCCACGGTGTTGGCGGTGCAGATGATCTCGCGGTCGTTCAGGTCGCTCTCCCATGTCTCCTGGGTGGGCGTGATGGGGAAGGCCTGGAAGCGCGAGGTGGCGTAGTCGAGGCCCACGTAGTCCTCGAACAGCGCGCCGATGCACTCCTCGGAGGCCGTTCGCACCGCGGCGTCGCCGGGGTATGGGGCGTCGTCGCCGCCCTCCATGTCGAACTTGGCGTACACCTCGGTGTCGTGCGGGTCGGCGCAGGGCACGCCCGCCACCTCGCTGATGTTGCCGTCCGGCGGCTGGTCGAAACAGTCACCTACATCGAGGGCGAAGACACCCACGTCACCACCCTCAGTGATGTTGCCATCACTGCCTCGCGTGGTGGTGTCCTGCGAGGAGGTGTCATCCGAGGTGCCGAAGACGTTCGCGGCGACGATCCCAAGTAGTGCGAGGAGGCCGACGACTCCTACCAGTACTGCGACCCTCGCGCCTTTTGGCGCTTCCCGCCCGCCTGGCGAATCCGAGGTTCGGGCTTCTTGAAGTCCTTCCGCGGCGGCCGGGCGAGACGCGATCGGCGGTGTTGAGTTGTTTAGGAGTGGTGGTGGAACGGCAGCGTTCTCCCGCGTGGGTGAACCACCGCCGCGGATCGTATCGTTCGTAGCACCCTCAACTGGCAGGATCTCGGCCGACCGGATCGTCGGCCGAGGGTCGCCCGCGGGGCTTCCGTCCGCCAGGGGTGCGCCAGGTTCTGGGGCTGGCGACTGGTCAGGTTCTGTGCTCGGGAGGGATGGAGTGAGCCTCATGACAGTGAGAGGCTCACCGTTCGACTCCTGGACTTCTTGAAGGGCGCGACCGAACGCCGCGGCAGACTGGGGTCTCTCGTCTCGATCTTTGGACAGTGTCCGTGCTACTAGGTCGATCAACCCCACGGGCGCGTCTGAGAGCCGGGGGGCTGGCTCTCGTAGAACTCGTATCATGAGCGAAGCGGGAGGCTCGTCGGCTTCGCCAGCGAATGGCGCGCTGGCAGCAATCAGGGTGTAAAGGGTCGAGGCGAGGCTGTACAGGTCTGTGAGCGCATCGGGCCGGTGTCCCTCGAGGATCTCGGGTGCGACGTGGACGACTGTGAACGCAGCGTGACCGGTCGTGGTTCGTGAAGTACCTTCAACCGCTGCGATACCGAAGTCGCCGAGCTTGATCTCCCCAAAGTGGCCGACGAGAAGGTTCTCGGGCTTGAGGTCACGATGAAGTGTTCCGAGGGCGTGAGCGGCACCGAGAGCGCCAGCGACTTGAACACCCGCAGCGACGGCCTCACGCCACGGCAGTGGTCCATCCCGCAGCTGGTCCCCCAGGGATCCGGACTCGAGGTATTCCATCGCGAGGAACGGGTGTCCGTCGGTGGTTATGCCGGAGTCATGAAGCGCGACGACGTTGGGATGCCACGAAAGGCTGCCCATAGCGACGCATTCGCGCTCAAAGCGTTGAATCCCGTGATCGTCCAACCCGTCGACCTTCAGCACCTTTAAGGCCACCACTCGACCGAAGCGGTCCTGACGAGCTCGGTACACGAAACCGAACCCGCCCTGAGCCACCAAGACTGGATCCGAGTACCCCTCGATCACTGGGACTGCTGCCATGCCGCTGCTCCCCGTCGCCGAACCTGGACGCACTCTAGGACACGCTGGGCAGGTCCGGTCTTGACGACCGAGTTGACGACCAAGCCGCTGGATCAGCTTGGATCTCGGCGGATGACCATGGACACAGACCCTTGAGATCCCGGCTCGGTGGACCGCCATGGACGCCGGCGGACGGTCCCGCCCGAGTTATCAGTTCGATGCTCGTTGCGACGTACTCCAGCGTGGGATGTACCGAGCACGTCGCCTTCCGATCGCCGCCGGCAGACGGTCCCGAAACCAAGTCACTTGGATCAGACCCTCGCAGTGAAACCAGGTCGGGCAGATCGGCTCTGCAGTCGGTCTCGAGTCCACAGCGGGACGCAAGTAGTGTCGCTACGTGAGTTGTCCACGGTGCGGTGGAACGAGCCGCTCACAGATTGCGCCTGGCTACTACCGCTGTACAGCAAGTGTCACGGTACGGGTGGCCGGACCCGGATACGGAGCGCCGCCAACCGGGCAGTACGGGCCGACGTTTGTCGAGGGCCAAGCGACGTGTGGATACGAGTATCAGGAGGGCGGAGGAATGTCAGGCGATGCTCCCAGCTGCAGTTGTGGAACGTTCGCAATCGGTAGGTGCGGGGAGTGCCGCGAGTTTGTCTGTGGCTCTCACAGCTTCTTGAAAGATGGTCTCCGTATCTGTGTCCATCACGAACATGCACACATGGCTGCTGAGGTCGAGCGCCAACGGGCGGACCGGCTTGCGCAGGCGGCTGTCGATCTTGACGCCGCCCTACTTCGATCCGGTCAACGCAAGCGCATCCGACTCCTAGCTCGTGCCCTCAACGCCGCTGGTGGCCCAGGGGCCAAGCGCATGCGAGCGATGAAGGAGTCGATAGGGAGTCGCCACGCTCGGGCTTGGGAGGTGGGCACTCGATCGGTCACTCAGACACGCGGCAACGGGGCGGGATATGACCAGGGCGGCACCACGAACATCCGACCCGTGTTCCTGCTCGGAGACGGGAGCTTTGCGTTTCTCAACGGGTACAACCAGCTGCGAAAGTATGCCGAGGGTGAGTTGGACGAGAAGATCGGTCCTGACGGGTACTACCACTCCCCGATCGATTTCGAGGCCGTCGTCAAGGTTCTCGAGGCCAGGTGCGCGAAGGCTGGAATAAACCCCTAGGTAGGCCGCGCTCAGGCCGCGAGAGGTCGAGAAACGGTGCGAAACGCCGCGAAGTGCCGATCAGTGAGATCCCTTGTCTTCATTGGGGTCTCGGGCGTTTTCGCTGGTCAGAGGGCTGGGCTGGTTCACGTTCGC
>RRZU011921409.1_pt1 | contig 10743 bp, 11 predicted proteins | sample 2165561 | NCBI WGS metagenome assembly RRZU01 (sample SAMN10456909, study PRJNA506462) | wastewater metagenome | isolation source: wastewater sludge | place: USA: Moscow, Idaho | reverse complement strand
GCCAGAAAGACACAAAACAGGAAGACCGATATGACGAGAATGATCTGCGAAGCAAGCGGAAGGTAGCGCAAACGCATAACGTCCCCTTTATTGGTAAGCCGCGGCAATGCGATGAACTCTCATCAGTATTGACGCCGAACCGCGGGAACGCAAACCGTCGCCTCGACCAGCCACGGTTCCGGCGCGCCACCGCCGTCTAGGCGCGCCCGCGGCATCAGGCTACAATGCCGCCCTGGCCTGCTCTCCGTAGCATAATGGATAGTGCACACGCCTCCTAAGCGTGCGATACAGGTTCGATTCCTGTCGGGGAGGCCAAAGCAGACTCAACCGTCAGCAACGGCGCGATACCGTGCCATGTCATCTCATTGTGGCCGATTTCAGGTGTTGCGTCGCGCTCGCCTCAGACGCTTCTCTGCCCTTCGTGCAACAGCCATGAACGGAAAGCGGAAAAAACGGGCCGGTCAAGCTTGTCTGCGACGAAACAAAAATAATGGCCCTGATCAAGTTCGAGGGCTTCCCCAAGAATTTTCAGCCGCCCCTCCGCGAGTTCATCCTCCACAAGGATTCTGGGGACCAAACCAAGGCCCAGACCGCTGAGCGCCGCCTGTATGAGCGCCGAGTATTGCGCAAAACGGGGTCCGGCAATGGCACGCGCCTCGTCCACCCCGTGTTTCAGCGCCCATTCTGGCCAGGCCACTGGCGCCTGTTCATGGTGCAAAAGGGTGAGTCCGCCAATGGCATCATGTTCGACGCCGCCATCCCCCGAACCCAGAACGCTCGGCGAACCGACGCACACGAAGTCGCGTCCTGCGATGTACTCCGCTCGCACGTCTGGCCACCCCCTGGCTCCGTAGCGAATGGCGGCGTCGATGTCGGAGGGGAAGTTCTCGTTAACCTCGACATGCTTTCGAAAACTGAAGGTCACATCAGGATATTGACGGCGGAATGCGGCCAGCCGGGGAATTAGCCATTTCGTCAAGAACGTGGGCACGCTGGCAATCGTCAGCACACCAGCCCCCACACCAACCGATCGCGCCTCGTAAGTCGCGGACTCAATCGTTCGCAGGCAGGGCGAAATTTTCATCCAGTACTCGCGCCCCACGGGGGTCAGCGCAATGCCCCGCCCGTTCTTCCTGATTAAGGGTTGACCGACAAAGCTTTCCAAGCCCGCAATTTGTTTACTCACTGCACTCAAGGAAACGCACAGTGCAATTGCGGCGTGCGTAATGCTTCCATGCCTTGCAACGGCATCCAATGCAAGCAATTCGGCAATCGTGGGTGTCGTTCTTTTCATGATCGAACAGCAAGGCAAAAGGTTTCCATCACCTCAAGCATTGTAAAGAAGAATTCACGCAAACCCGTCGCTTTCGTCTCTAGAATGAAAACGCATCCTAAGACATGTGTCTGCCCCCTCTCACACAGCGAGAAAAGTCCACGGAGCGTTATGAAACTGCGTTGGGTCACCCTCGGTTACCTTGTCTATCTGGCGATGCCGATCGCGTTGCTGGTGATCGGCTCGTTCGGCGACTTGTGGTTGAACACGCTGCTCCCGAAAGGGCTAACCACGCGCTGGTACGAAGAGGTGATGGCGGACCCCAGTTTCCGCCGCGCCTTTGCCTCCAGTCTGTTTGTAGCCGCAAGTACCGCGGCATTGTGTGTGCTGCTCGGTTTACCCCTTGCGTATGCGATCCTGCACACGACCAACCCGCGTGTCCGTGCGCTGGTTCGGATTCTGTATCAGCTTCCGGTTGCGTTGCCCGCTCTGGTGCTCGCCTTCGGTTTTATCCTCGTTTTTTCCTCCGACACGCTCCCCTGGCTCGGCAGCATCTGGCTGCTGGTTGCCGGGCATGTCGTGCTCGGGCTCCCGTACTTCTTGCAAACCGTGGTCGCCGACATGCAACGCCTTGGCCTGCGGAGCCTGGAAGACGCGGCAGAGTCTCTCGGAAGCAGCGCCTGCCAACGCTTTTTCCACATCGTTCTTCCGGCAGTCCGACATTCGATCCTTTCAGGACTGATCGTCGTCACCGCCTTGTCGATCGGTGAGTTCCAGTTTTCGAATCTGGTGGCCGGTTTCCTCAACCGGACATACCCGGTCGTCCTGTTACAAGCCTTTTACGGCGCCACCGGTTTTGCCTGCGCAGCCACCGTCGTCCTTTTGACCTTAGCGCTCGTGGCATCGATCAGCGGCGCATGGTCTGCCCGCAGAGCCACCAGTCGTTCAACGGAGTATGCATGACGCCCAATGAATTCGCCGCGGTGCAGATTGAACGCGCCAGTTTCAGTTATCCGGGCGGCAAAGCCGGCATCCGGGACATCGACCTGAACATCGCAGAAGGAGAACTCGTGGTCTGCATCGGCCCGAGTGGATGCGGCAAGACCACCTTGCTCAAGCTCATCGCCGGCTTCCTTCCGTGCTCGCAGGGGCGGGTGTGTCTGGCGGGTGAAGACGTCACCGCGCTTAGTGTGCGCGATCGCCAATGTGGAATCGTCTTCCAATCGTACGCCCTCTTCCCCCACATGCGGGTTTGGGAAAACGTGGCCTATCCGTTGCGCGTACGCGGAATCGCGCTTGATCAAAGGCGCCGCGAAGCTGATGCCATGCTGGAACTGGTTGGCCTCCAAAACCTCGGTGAACGTCTCCCCGCGGCACTCTCCGGCGGTCAGCAGCAACGCGTGGCGCTGGCGCGTGCACTCATCTTCAAACCGCGCGTACTCTTGCTAGACGAACCCCTTTCCGCGCTCGACGCAGCGACCCGCGTCAGCATGCGGGATGAAATACGACGCATCCAGAAGCAACAGAAGATCGCCACCCTGCTCATCACCCACGATCAAGATGAGGCGCTCTCGCTCGCCGACCGGATCGTGCTCCTGCGTGACGGCCAACTTGTCCAAACGGCAACGCCGCAGGCCAGGTACGACACCCCGGCCAATGCGTTCGCCGCGGGATTCATCGGTCGAGCCAACTTTCTCGATGGTCGGGTGACGGGCCCCGAACACGTCGAAACGAGCCTGGGCAAGCTGCACACGCATCTGCACCTGCGGCCGGAAGGCTCGCCGGTTCAACTCCTGATCCGCCCGGAGCGCATCCAGCCCGCGAACGACGCCGAAACCGTGACCGACAATATTTTCGCGGCCCGGGTTCTTCACGACCGTTTCCACGGTGCTCGCCGCGAAGTCGGACTGAGCGTAGGCACAACCCTGCTGTGGGTTGACACCCCTTTGCGCACCCCTTTTACGCAAATCCACGTGCCCCGCGACGCGGTGCAGTTTTTACCCACGCCATAAGGAGGAGAGGACGATGAACTACTCGCGTTACCTGCTGGCGGCCACCACGGCCCTGTTCGCCGTTTGCGCATCCGCACAAACGATTCTCGACAGCCCCGAGCTTTACCCCGGGGAGAAGACGCTCTACGAAGCGGCCAGGAAAGAAGGGATGGTCGTCAGTTTCGACACCGGCCCGACCTGGGCCAACTGGTCGGCGCAATTCGCCGCGTTCAAGAAACGCTATCCCGAAGTCGAGATCGTCTATAACGATCTCGGTTCCGCCGCCACGGTTGTCGCTTTGGAAAAATCCAAAAACCGTCCGCAAGCCGATACCGCCTACTATTTCGCCGCCTCCGCGGTCGATGCCGCGAACAAGGGGCTGACTGCGCCCTTCAAGCCGGTGAACTTTGACAAGCTGCCGTCCGTTTTCCGTGAAACAGACGGTCGCTGGTTCACGATCCACTCGCTGACCGTGGCTTTTCTGGTTAATACCAAACTAGTCAAGAACGTGCCGCAATCCTGGGCCGATCTGCTCAAGCCCGAATACAAGAACTCCGTGGTCTATCTTGACCCGCGTTCGACCGGCGTCGGACAGGTGCTGACCTTCGCCGCAAATTTCGGGGCGGGCGGCGACATGAACAACGTCCAGCCCGGCCTCGACTACCTCGGCAAGCTGCACCAATCGGGCAACGTCCTGCGCGTTCTCGGGACGACGCCGTATGCCCAGTTCATCAAGGGCGAGATCCCGATCTGGATCTCCTATGAAAACGATGGGCTCAAAGCCAAGCACATCGACGGACTTGGCGATTCGATTGCCGTGGTCATCCCGAAAGAAGCCTCGGCGGCCGCTCCCTACGGCATCAGCCTGGTAGAAAAGGGGCCAAACCCCAACGCCGGAAAATTGTGGCTCAACTTCATCATGACCGATTTCGGGCAACGCATCTTTGCCCAAGGATTCGTCCGCCCGTCTGTTCCAGGCGTCAGCCTACCGGACAACGTCGCGGATAAACTACCGGCCGTGCCACAAGTCCGTCCGCTCGACGTCAAGGCCGCAGCCCTGCGCAAAACGGACATCGACAAAGGCTGGGCGGCGGCCACCGGCAGCAAATAAGGCAACGTGACACGACAGGGCGATGGTCATGCGCAAGCGTAGAATTTTCTGGCTGGCACTTCCGGCACTGGGTTTTCTCGCCTTTTTCTTCGTCCTGCCGACCGCCACGCTGGCGATCGACGCGTTCAGCGACGGCATCCAGGCCTTCGTCCGCGTCATCGCCCTACCGGGGTTCTGGAGCTCGCTCGCCGGCAGCCTCTCGCTGACCCTACTCGCCGCCACGCTTTCAACGTTGGTCGGTTTTCTGGTGGCCTTGCACCTGTCCAGCCTAGCGGAGCAAAAACGCACACTTTATTCGCTTATCATTGCGCTGCCGCTGACTTTTTCCGGCCTGATCGTCGCCTATGGCTTCATCCTCGGATACGGGCGGGCCGGATTTTTTACGCAATTGCTCGGTTTTCTGGGGTTCGACACCGGCCTGGTGGGCAAAGCACTGTTTACATGGTGGGGCTTGGCCTTTGCCTCTTCGTACTACCTCATTCCGCGGGTTGTCATGAGTTTATTGCCGGTGCTCGTCAATTTCGACCGTGCACAACTCCTGGCTGCGGAATCGCTCGGCGCCACACCTCAACAGGCCGTGCGCCAGATTCTTCTGCCACAAGTCGCCGCACCACTCGGCGCAGCTTTCTGCCTGGTGGCGGCGGTCGTCTTCGGCGCCTATGGAACAGCGCTGGCACTGGTCGGCACGCAGCTCCAGATCCTCCCCCTGCAACTCTACAGCCTGATTTCCGAAACCGGATCCGACTTTCCTGCAGCCGCAGCCCTGGCGTTGTTGATTACCGCCACCTGTGCCACGGTGATGACGACCGGAGAATGGTTTGGTCAACGACATGAACGTCATCTTTAAACTCGACCGCAACAACAACCGCCTCTACAACGCCAACGCTCAATTATTCGACGCTCCCAACCGCACTTGGATTTCATCCGCATTACCCAGCCAAACCGAATCCCTCGACTCCATTGCAGCGGCCACATGGCTGCAACGCCAGAGCGGGTATCCATTAAGGATTCCTGTGGGGGTCATCGGGCCTCGAGAGGCCACAGCGAAAAGCCTGCTCGTCGCCCATCAGCTTGGTTACAACTTGGCTCGCATGGGATTCCCAGTTTTATGCGGAGGACGACAAGGCATCATGGAGGCCGTCTGTCAGGGGGTAAAGGAAGGTGCGGGGATTTCAGTCGGGCTACTCCCGGAAGGCGATGCGAGTTTCGCCAATCCTTTCGTCAGCCTTGCCCTCGCCACCGGCATCGGTGAAGCACGAAACGCCCTGATTGCGAAAGCCTCGCTTTGCTTGATCGCTGTAGGCGACAGTTACGGGACGCTTTCAGAAGTTGCGCTGGGCTTGCAGTTCGGGAAACAAGTCATCGGTTTGGAAGGCGCCGCAAGCATTGACGGCGTTCGCCACGTTTCACAGGTCGATCATGCGCTGACTGCGGTGGCCAACGTCGCACTCGGCCTGGACACATGATTTCGGAAACCACTTTTACGACGCGAGAATGCGTCCTCGCGCTTTAAGTCTCCGTGCTTTGGGCAAAACACACGCCTCGGGTATTCTTTCCCCCCGAGTCATGCCTCATGCCAAAAACCCTCCCCACTCCCGCACACGGTGAACTGCTCATCAAGAAGAGCCGCTTCATCGCCTGTGTCCAGCCCGTTGCCGATCGTGTCAGTGCCCTCCGCATCGTCGCGGCGTTGCGTGCGCGGCACCCAGGCGCCGCGCACCTCTGCTGGGCCTTGCTGGCCGGCGGACATTCCGCCGCAGCGGATGACGGCGACCCGTTCGGAACAGCCGGACGACCGATGCTGGTGGTGCTGCGCCATCACGACCTCGAAGGCGTCCTGGCCACCGTCGTACGCTACTACGGTGGCGTCAAACTCGGCGCGGGCGGGCTCGTGCGCGCCTACACGGACGCTATCGCCCAAACCCTTCTCGGCGCGGAAAAAATCGCAATCGTCGAATTCAAGACCCTCGCTTGCCGCGCCCCCTATGCGCTGGAAGGCACAATCAGGCGCGAACTCGAGCTCCACGCAGCCAAATTGATCCGGACCGAGCACGGGCACCGTGTCAACTTCGAATTCAGTCTGTCGGAAACCGCAGCCGACACACTGATCGAAAGACTTGGCGAATCGGGGCGCGGACAGATCGAGTGGCTGCCCCCGTCCGCTCTCGAACACTGAGCCCCCCGGAAGCCCCCTCCGGAACGTCCAATCCACGCGCCCTGCAGCAGCGCTGCAGCCCGCGTCCACAGGTCCTTCCAGCGTCTGTTCCGCGATCCGGAACAGACGTTCCAAACACCGAAACGCCGCCCTTTGACCCGCCGCCCGGCCCGGTCCTAGGATGCCGACGCAGCAGCACGGCAACGAATCTCGGGATCAAGTACATCCGCATACAACGCGACATTTTCGGGAGTGTGGTCATGCAAAAAGCAAACACGGGTTCAAGCACCAACGCCGATTCCTACCTCGCCGGGCGGGAAGCGGCGGCCAAAGCGAAGGTCGGGCTGGGCGGCATCAAGATGGCGTTCGTCTACGCCGGCGCCGACAACGACATGGATCGAGTCCTTCAGGGCATCCGCGAAGAATTGCCGGGCGTACCCTTGATCGGGAACACCTCATTCACCGGGGTCATCACCCCGGAAGGCTTCATCAGCGGCGAGCGCGGCTTCGTCGCCCTGCTCGCCCTCGCCGACCCCGAGCTGTGCGTCGGCATCGCCAGCCTGCCCAAGGGCGGCTGCGCCCGCAGCACCGGCGCCGAAGTGGCGCGCCAAGCAATGCGGGCCGCCGGACGCAACGAGGCACCGGATTACTGCCATCTCGTGGCGCCGCCGGGAGAGGAAGAGTTTTTCCTCAAGGGCATCAGCGACGTCGTCGGGCGCATTCCCTTCTTCGGCGGCAGCGCCGCGGACAACGCCATCGCCGGACAGTGGAAGGTGTTCTCCGAAAGCGGTGCCCATGCCGACGGGGTCGCGGTCGCGTTCTTCTACACCCGCGCGGCGATGGCCAATCACTTCACCGGCGCCTACCGCGAAACCGCCGACATGGGGATCATTACCAAGGTCGACGGCCACCGCCGCCTGATCGAGATCGACGGCGTTCCGGCGCTCACGAAATACGCGCAATGGCTGGGCACCAAGCCCGAAGCGCTCAAGGGCATGGCCTTGCTCGTCGCCACCATCACCTCCCCGCTCGGCGTCAAGGACCGGCTCGGCGAGCTGGTGGCGATCCGTCACCCGATGTACGGCCACGACGACGGCTCGATGGACGTCGGCAACAAGCTGGCCGTCGGCACCACGGTGATCCGCATGGAGACGACGGTCGACGAGCTGATCGCCTCGACCGGCGACGCCCTCAAACGCGTCAAGGAAAAGCTGGCCGCGCCGGCCGGCGCCTTCCACCTCGTGCATTGCGGCGGTCGCCGCGCCGGGATCGGCGAGCGCATCGACGAAGTCGCCGAACGCCTCAAGCGCGAAGCCGGCGACACGCCCTTCATCTGCGAATTCACCTTCGGCGAATACGGCTACGAGGATGACGGCAACAACACCTGCGGCGGCCTGATGCTGTCCTTCACCGCGCTAGCGAAAACCACCGCTTAAATTATTTCCTGGAGACACTCACATGAAAATGATCATCGGCGATCTCCCGGTCGACGCGCTGGACCGGAGCACCATCACCATCACCAACCCTGCCACCGGCGAGGCGATCGACACCGTTCCCGACGCCGGCCCGGACGACGTGGCGCTGGCCGTCACCAAGGCCAAGGCAGGGCAAAAGGCGTGGGCACAGGTGCCCGTGCATCAACGCGCCGCGATCCTGCGCCGCTTCCTCGGCCTCGTCGATGAGCGGCGCGAGGCGCTCGCGCGCACGCTGTCGGCGGAAACCGGCAAGCCGATCCGCGAGGCGCGCGCCGAAATCGGCAACATCTTCATCGGCTTCGAAGCCTTCATCGAAAAGGCCAAGCACCTCTACGGCGACGTCATCCCGAACGGCAGCGAGCCCGGCCAGGAAAGCACGCTGCAACTCACCCTGCGTGAGCCGATCGGCGTCGTCGCCTGCATCATCCCCTTCAATTTCCCCTGCGACCTGTTCGACCAGAAGGTGGCGCCGACGCTGATGGCCGGCAACGCGGCCATCGTCAAACCCCCGCACCAGAACCCACTGACCCTGATCAAGCTCACCGAGTTGATGATCGAAGCCGGTGTGCGCGGCGGCGCGATACAGGTGATTACCGGCCAGGGCGCCAAGGCCGGCGCGGCGCTCACCAGCCACCCCGACGTACACAAGATCAGCTTCACCGGCTCGACCGCCGTCGGCATCGAGACGGCAAAGAATGCCGCCAGCCACCTCGCCCACATTTCGCTCGAACTGGGCGGCAACGACGCCTTCATCGTGCATGAGGACGCCGACCTCGATCTGGCGGTCGAGGAAATGATCTGGGGCCGGATGTACAACGCCGGGCAGGTCTGCTGCGCCTCCAAACGTTTCCTGGTGCATAACCGGGTGCGCGCGGCCTTCGTCGACAAAGCCGCGGCACGGATGAAAACGCTCAAGGTCGGCACCCCGGACAAGGAAGACACCCAGATCGCCTGCCTCGTCACCGAAACCGCGGCCCGGCAAGTCGAAGCGCAGGTCGCACGCACCGTCGAACAGGGCGGGCGGCTGGTACTCGGCGGCAGGCGTGACGGTGCCTACTTCACACCGACGCTGATCGATGCCATCCCGAAAACCGCGGACGTCGCACGCGACCTGGAAATCTTCGGCCCGGTTGTCTCGGTGATCGGTTTCGACACGCTGGACGAAGCGATCGAGATCGCCAATGCTTCGAAATTCGGCCTGGCGGGCTGCATCTTCAGTGCCGACATGAAGACGGCAATGAAGACTGCCGCCGCGCTCGAATGCGGCAGCGTGGTGATCAACGGTGCGAGCTTCTACCGCAGCTTCGAAATGCCCTTCGGCGGCTACAAGTACTCCGGGCTAGGCACGGAAGGCGTGCTCTCGACCTTCGCCGAAGTCACCCGCCTCAAGACCGTGGTACTCAAGAACGTCCTCGCCTGAAGTCGATCTCCCGCCGGCACCGGGCATCCAGCGCGGCAGCCGGCGGGCGCTTCAGCGGACGTAACCGAGGCGTAGTGAAATCTTGCACGCCGCCGCCTTCACCTTCTCGATCACACGCGGCAAAAGCGCGTCGTCAAGCAAAGTCACCGGGCCGCTGGCGCTGACTGCGGCCACGACATCGCCGCGATAGTCGAAGATCGGCGCGCCGACGCAACGATGCCCGGCTTCGTACTCCTCGTCGTCGATGGCCCAGACCTGGGTTCGCACCTTGCGCAGTTCCTGCTTGAGCGCCTCCAGCCCCGGCAAGGTGCGTTCGGTGTAGGTTTCGAAGGCGCAGCCGCCCATCAAGGTGTGCAACTCCTCGCCCGACAAGCCCGAAAGCAGGCATTTGCCGAGCGATGAGCAGTACGACGGCACGCGCAGCCCGATTTGCGAATAGAGACGAATGCCCGGCAGGATGTCGAGCTTCTCGACATAAACCACCTCGTGGCCATCGAGAATGCCCAGGTGCGCGGTCAAGCCGAGGTCGGCAGTGATTTCGCGCAGGTAAGGACGCGCCTCGGTCTGCAATTCGAGGCTGTTGATGTAGTAGCTGGCGATCTCGATGTACTTGAGGCCCAGGCGGTACCCCCCGCCGTGCAGGGTCTGCTCGACGAAACCGCGCTCGACCAGCGTCGCCGCTAGGCGGTGCGCCGTCGATTTCGAGAGGCCGGTGGCACGCGCCAGCGCCGTGATGCCGAGGCCGTCCTTGTGCGTCCCGAGCGCCTCAAGCATGTCGAGTGCCCGGTTCAGCGACTGAACCGAATTGTCTTTCCGCTCACCGTACGCCGCCACCTTGCCCTCCGCCGTCGCACTGATCGATATGCCAATCCGATGATCGTGGCGACAGTATCAGGCGGCGTCCCAGCGCGGTCAATGGGAATAGCCAAGCGCGGAAAGCCCGTCGATAGGCCTGCGGCGGCGGCCCCGAGGCCGCATCGGGATTGGGTTTCAGCCCAGTGCGTGTTCCTCGCCGGCCGAGTCCACGCCAATGAGCTGAAATCCCGGGCGGGCGAAGATTTCCTGGCCGTTGGCCGCGTCGAGGAGGTGCCGGGCGCCGACCAGCAGGCGCAGGGCGGTGATTTCAAAGAGATCGAGGCAATCGATGTTGGCGACGCGGCAGACTTCTCCGGCTTGCATCGCCGTTTCGACGTGCGGCAAAAGTTGCTCGATGGTGTCGGAAGGCTTGAGCGTGACGTTCAACATGGTCCCACCTCCTGGCTCCTGATGTTGGCGCCGGCCAATGGCCGACAACCGACTTGACGGGCGATTCATCGTC
>RRZU011562348.1_pt1 | contig 10743 bp, 10 predicted proteins | sample 2165561 | NCBI WGS metagenome assembly RRZU01 (sample SAMN10456909, study PRJNA506462) | wastewater metagenome | isolation source: wastewater sludge | place: USA: Moscow, Idaho | reverse complement strand
TGTCTTTGATGGTTGGAAAATCAAGTGGTGGCTTTTTCAAAAGTTCTTTGACTTTCTGAACAAGCGGAAATTTATCGTTTTCATTGGTTTCCACTTTAAGCTCTTCGGTCGAATATACGACAGGAAGTTTTGCGATTTCAGCATCGACATCTAGCCCATTTTTTACCAATTCTATCATACGTAAAGTTGCATAAATGGCATCATCATAACCAAAGTAGCGGTCATTAAAGAAAAGATGTCCACTGACTTCTGCCGCAAAATCAGCATTGGTTTGAGCGATCATGACTTTAAGATTGCTATGACCCGTTTTGTACATAATCGCTTTGCCTCTGGCATTGATATCATCGTACATGATTTGAGAACATTTGACTTCACCAATCACCGTAGGATTGCTCATCGCACGAGAGAACAAAATCGCCATAATGTCGCCTTTGACATTATTTTTCTTCGTTAAAAATGCGATTCTATCGGCATCGCCATCGTATGCAAAACCTAGTTCAAACGCACCTTCTAGCTCTTTTTTAATATCTTTAAGGTTTTTCTCTACCGTTGGATCTGGGTGATGGTTGGGAAAGGTTCCATCAGGGTCTACAAAAAGACCTTTACATGTAAAGCCAAGTCCTTTAAAAATATCTTGCACCACGACACCTGCAACGCCATTGCCACAGTCATATACAAAAGCCTTATCGAAACCTTTGAGGTGGTCAAATTCTTTAATCATATAGGCAATGTAGCGCTCTTTGGCATCAATTTTGATTGAACTAAAGTTGTCTTCTATTTCCATACCGTAATTACGCATAATCTCAGCACCAAGTGCATAAATATCTTCACCAAAAAAAGGCTTTTTATCAATCGTGATTTTAAAGCCATTGTATTCGCTAGGATTGTGTGAGCCTGTTATCATGATAGACGCATTAGGCGTAATGCCATCAAAAGTTTGGAAATTGCTGAAGTAATTTACTGGCGTTGCCACAAGCCCCATATTTAAGACTTTACAGCCTGCATGATTGAGTCCAGACGTCAGTTGCTCACACAAAATGGGTGAATGCGAACGTGCGTCGTAACCAATGGATACATAAGCACCCACATTTAAAATACGCTTTCCTAAAAAATAACCAATAAGCTTTACCATCTGCTCGTTTAGTTCATTTGGATAAATACCTCTGATGTCATACTCTCTAAAAATCGTTTTCACGCATTTTCCTTGTAAAGTTCATCTTCTATCGCAATACCAAAGACGTCTGTGTAAGACTTCGCATCGTTTAATCCTTCTTGCATTGTAGCCAATGCACGCTGATAATCTTCTATAACGAGATTGCCTTTGAGCAATTCGTATTTTAAAAAAAGCCAGTACGTATTGAGCACATCGCTTTCACAATACTCTTTGATTTTTTCTAACTCTCCTGCGTAAAAAAGCTCCATCACCTGATCGCCATGCACGTCATACTTTCCAGGAAGTCCTGTCATCGAACACACATGGTCAAGTTTCAATCCTCGTACCGCTCCAAATTCACACAAATGGTCCATCAAATCCACATGAAATCGGTCTGAAAAACGGACACGGTAATTTTCCCATTTATTTTTATTGAGTTCTTTATTATCCACTTCAAAATAAGCGTTACATGTAAGATTGTATTGCATGGCTCGCAGCATGAGAAGGGGCATATCGAAACTACGTCCGTTAAAGCTAATCAGTTTGGGATTGTGTTTATTGATAAAACCTAAAAAGTTTTTAATCATCGCTTTTTCATCAGCGCCTTCGATGCTACTGACCTTGCGAAACAGACCGAAATCGTCTGCAATCACCGCAGAGATAGCAACCACTTTATGAAAGCTCAAAGGCAAAAAACTACTGCCACTCTTGGCTTCTTGATCGCTAAGGGCTAAAGTTGAAACCGCATAATCATCACCCTCAAAGTGTAACACATCCCGTATCAAACGAGCATCGGGAATCGTTTCTATGTCAAATACACAAATCATTCAGCACCTCATTTTAATATCTCGAAAAGCATCTCATTTACCGCGACTAAAAAGCTGTCTTTTTTTGAAACAAATACTTTAAAATATGTTACGTTTTGACTAATAATTTCAAATTTAATCTCTTGGAGCATCGCTTCATCTAGCCGCTGACCTATTGGTTTGTGCGACTCCAAACGATATAACACATTTTCTTTAACACGATACGCAACATAAGGCTGTGGGATTTTAAAATGAGAATGTGTTGTCTCAAGGATAACACGATCAAAGGGTTGAGACGAAACCACTGCGGAAGAAAGGCTTTGCGAAAAATCATGCAAAAATGTTTGATGTATTTTAGTAGTGCTGCTCTTTTGATCATAATGCTTAGCAAACGCATTATTGCTTTTCTGAACCGCACCTGTAGCACCAAAGAGATACACCACAACAAGCGTAATAAGGGCTATTGCAATGATGACTTCTAGGAGAGTAAAGCCTTTTTTACTCATGGATTTAGTGCAAGTACATGTAGATATGTACGATATTTTTCGGTTGCTAAAGAATAACGTTTAACTAAAAAATCAAGTTTTCCATCAATCTGCGTTTGCAATTTTTGTGAATCTTCAAGAGATGATTTTTCTTCAGATGAAAGATCAATGACAACGTGGTGATCTTTCAGCACTTTACGCGTACGATCGTCTAACGTATAACTCTTCCCAATAAGATTTTCCAAAGACATAGTTCCTTGTGTGCTGGCATCTATATGCACAGCAACCAATGAAACCCTGTGCATAAAATCACTTTTGTGCAATGTCCATTGAATCAAGGATGAGGTGTTACTCGCATTTTGTAATAATGCTAATCCTATCGTACTCACTAAAACTACAGCAAATAGTACCTCAATCAGTGAAAATCCACGCTTCATGAAAACCTTACTCTTTCAATCCTACACGAATAGCCTCATCCAAAGAGGTCTGACCATAAAGTAAAAGCTCTTTAAGCTGCTCTTGCAAGGTCACAAAACCCATTTCTTTAGCTTTATTTCGAGTAGAAATATCGTCGCTATTGTTTTTTAAAAAGATTTTTATCTCATCGTTTAGTATGAAAAGCTCGCCAATAGCTTTACGTCCGCTAAACCCTGTGTATTGACATTTTTCACAGCCAACAGGCTTAAAGATGACACGATCTTGAGGTAGCAAAAATTCACTGATATGCTCTTCAGCAACGGTATCTTCTGTTTTACATGTATCACATAGCAAACGCACCAACCGCTGTGCTAGCACACCTAATAGTGTGGACGACACCAAAAATGGCTCCACTTTCATATCAATAAGCCTAGTAATAGCTGCTGTTGCATTATTGGTATGAAGGGTTGATAAAACCAAGTGACCTGTCAGAGCTGCTTGAATAGCAATTTTTGCTGTCTCCCCATCTCTAATTTCACCTATCATAATAATATCTGGATCTTGTCTTAAAATAGATCGCAATCCAGAGACAAAATCAAGCCCTACTTTAGAATTAACTTGGATTTGATTAATATTATCTGCTTTATATTCTACGGGATCTTCGACCGTTATAATATTTTTAGTTGGATCAGCAACTTCTTGCAAAAATGAGTGCAAAGTAGTTGATTTACCAGAACCCGTAGGACCTGTAACTAAAATCATGCCATGAGAGTGCTTAAGCAATTCACGAAATTTAAATGTCAAGGCATTATCAAAACCCAACTCTTCCAAGTGAGGGATCTCATCACTTTGCATCAAAATACGCATAACAATTCTCTCACCATAATACGTAGGCAAACTTGATACGCGAATATCCAATGTTTTTTTTGCAATCTTGATTTGCGTACGTCCATCTTGAGGCAAACGATTTTCAGAAATATCAAGATTCGAGATAACTTTTAAACGCCGTATAATCAATTGTACAATTTTTGTGTCCAATTCAACATGCTTAAATAAAATACCATCAACTCTAAAACGAACTTCCCCACGGTGTTCGTGACACTCTATGTGAATATCACTGGCATTTTTCTTTACTGCATAGTAGAACAATCCATTGACAAATTTAATAATAGGGGCAGACTCTTCCGAGGAAAGAATATCGCTAGAATTTCGTAAAAATTCCGTCAGAGAAAGATCTTCTTCGCTGCTCTCATCTTCATCTTGAATAGACTGAATTGCTTTATCGGTTCGAATCTCTAAAAATTGATTGTATAACTTCTCGTACGAACTATCATCTAAAAAAATTACATCATAAGGAAAATCAAATTTTGCCAAATATCCAAAAGATTCAACTAATTTATGAGAATGAAGACAAATCAATATTGTGCCGTTCTCATCCTCAGCAAACAATACATAATTTTTAACTGCCACATCACTTTCCACACCCTCCTGAAAATAAGGTCTAAGATGTGTGTTATGTATCGTATTATTGATTAGCATCGTTATCTTTTTTCTCGATAAATTGAATCAAATTTTGAGAAACTTTATTTTTAATCTGATCTAGTTTTGAAAGTTTTTCTCTTAGTGTAGACATGCTTTGGGTTGAATCAACAATATAAGGCGTTAAAATAATCACTAAGTTGATTTTACTGCTTTTATCACTACTGTGCGTAAAAAGATTGCCTAAAATGGGAATATCTCCTAAAAGTGGCACTTTAGACTCAGTGTTGTCAAGCTTATCTTTAATTAAACCTCCAATGATGACATTTTCACCATCCCTAACCAAAGTCACTGTTTTAATCTCTTTTTTATAGGTATCCGGACGTGCCTCATTTTTTTGCGCTTCATTAATGTCTTCTAAAAGTGCAATGATTTCCAAGGTCACTTTTTTATCATTTGAAATCAGTGGTTTGACTTTGAGTGTTAGACCGATGTCTTCACGCGTTTGAGAAGCAACAGACGTTGTACCATTTTGGGTAACCGTTTGGACATTTTTGGTTTGACCAACATAGATAGAAGAAAGTTTATTATTAATACACATAATAGAGGGTTCTGAAACAACATTAATGGCAGTATTGGTTTTTAAAAAATCAATGGTGGCGCCCAATGCCAAAGCCTCTTTAACGGACGAATCTAGTGCAAAGCCAGGTACTTGCGTTAATAAATCAGCAGGAATCGCAATAGCACCATTAGCAATATTAGCAGACATTGAAAGCAATCCACTCGTCGTCGCAGCACCTGCTGTCAAGCCATATTTTACACCTATAGCATTCGTTAAATCTTCATTTACTTCTATAATTTGTGCTTTGACATATACCTGTGGTTTTTCACGATCCAAATCATTAATAACCTCCATCAAGCCATCCAGTGACTCTTTGGGTCCTTGCATAATAATCGAATTGGTGTCTTCATCAACGGATGCGGATGGAGTATCTTCAGGCGAGCCATATTTCTTTGATGCAATAAGTGATTGGACGGTTTTAAATGTATTTTTAGCTTCTGAATTTTTAAGTGTCATAATTTTAACAGTATGCGTTCGTTGTTCATCAACGATATCGAACTGTTCGATAACCGTTTGAACTCTTTTTAAAAAGGGGTCCATTCCAACAAGCACAAGAGCATTAGACTCTTTATTGAGTGCAATATTGACATTTTCATCGGGTATTTTTGGGTTTAGGATATCTTTAAGAATTTTCATGATTTCTGCATGTATTTTTTCGGCCTTAGCATGCTTTAGATGCACGACCAATACTTTGTTTTGGTTGTCTTTATTTTCAAGGGAAATAACTCTTTGAATCGTTTCAATATTGCTAGGAAAATCTGTCAACAACAATGAGTTGGTCTCATTTATTGCAATGAGCTTACCTGTTTTTGATAATAAGTGACGAATTTGCGCAACAGCAACATGCACGTTTTCATGCTTTATTTTAATTACTTTTGTCACCATCTGCTTTTGATGTGTCGCTGTATTAGCGATAGGTAGATTGTATTGTGAGGCATCAGAAAGCTTGACGACTTCAAAAAAAACATCATTTTCAACCAAAGTCATTCCGCGGGATGAAAGAACAGACTGAACGATGTCTAACAATTCATCTTCATAAATAGGCTTTGACGAGACAAAATCCACCTTACCTTCTATGGGTGCAGTAAGTAAAATATTTTTATTTAAAATTTTAGAGGAGAGTCTAAGAAAACTCTCTATCTCTAAATTTTTAAAGTTAATATCCACAGGTTTTCGTGGTGCGGCTGCCGTAAAAACAAAAATGCTTAAAAGACACACCCATGCCAATTTTATATTAACGAATTTCATAGTCTAGATCCCTCTCTTGTCCATTTCTCAAAACAGTAATAACAAAATAATCGTACGAATCAATTTTTTTATAAATCGCAAAAGCCTGAGCATCACTGCTTAACGTCTCACCATTCACTTTGACAATCACATCATTTTTTTCAAGCCCTAACTGACCAAAAATAGAATTTTTTTTCACATAGGTCACTTTGTATCCTCTCAGATTGCCTTTTTCTTTTAAAGGTACTATTTTAATATTTTTCCAAATAGCATCAAAATCTTTTGCATAGCGCACCACATCTTTTTTTTGAATACTTTTTGCCTCACCCGAAGGAGTTTTTGCGACCGAGGAAATACCTTGAAGTTTTTCAGCCTCATCCAAGCTTAGCAAATATCGATGCTCATCTTTTATTATCACGACTGTTTTAGGAGTAATTTCAATAACTTTATATCCGTAAAAAAGATCATTGAGACTCACAATTCCCACTTCTGAATTGGGGATATAACGCACGATTATATAGCCACCCTCATGGGTTTTATAAATGGCTTGCAAAAGTAACTCTTTAGCATCGGGTAAACTCACCGGATGGATAACGGTCTCTTGTGTTTTGATGGTATATCCCAAGATTTTTGCAAACTGATAATTACGATAACTAATACCTGCTTGCACATTCGTTTTTTGCTCTAACGATCCATAGGGAAGGAAAAAAAGCATTACGACAGCAAAAAATTTGGCTGCCAAGCCAAGCCACAACAAATGATAAAAATTATTGACCCAAAACGAGCTGTTTCTCATACCAGTAGGTCCCTTTATCTTCTTTGAAGTATTTTAAAAGCTCTTTATAGCGCCCTTTGGTCTTTTCAACGGGAGAAAGTGTTGCATAGAAGATACCATTTTTGAGATGATAGTATCCCTCAACATTTCCAAAATCGCCCTTTGCCATAAATGTTATATTGAAAGGAGACCACACATTATAACTAAAACGTACCGTCTCAATTTTTTCAGGTATCCATTTAAAAAAGGTGTGTTTTGCAAATAGATCTCTGGCTTCGATTGTATTGCTTATTCCATATAAATTTATCACTACATGAGGAACCTCAACTAACTCCATCCCCTCATATCCTAAATGAGATTTTTCCAGACTTATGCCAAAAAGACTTTCTACAACTGTTTCTTTTGAAATAGTGATTTTGTGAGCAAATAATTGTTCCTCTAAAAGATAGTAGAGTTTTGTTTTAGGAAAAAATACCCACAAAAGTACTAAAAAAAGTAATCCACTGACAAATACTTTTATAAGTTTCATTGGCTAATCTCAATACGAACAACATTAAGATCGTTGAATTTTGATACTGTTAACTTTTTAATCACTACCGTACTGTTTAACAATTTATTCACAAATGTATTAAGCTGTTCTGGCGTCATTCCCTCTAAATTCATAATGAAACTGTTTTTAGAGACTTCTTCTTTTTGCTGAATACCTTGAAGCAAAGGGTCCTTCAAAAGAGATTTCAATTTCAAAATAGACTCAGACCACTGACGCTTTCCTTCACTCCAAAGCTCCAAACGTTCCTGCAAGGTATGAAGTGCCATTTGTTCTTGTACAAATTGCTTTTCCAATCCACTTTTTTGCCCATACAAAAAAAGTGCCAAAACACCCAAAAGTGCCAAAATAATTCCTGGATGAATTCTATTCATAACTAACATCCACATTCAATTGCATTCCCTCGACACCCATGCGACTCTTTGGAAAATATTGAGAAAGCTCTTTTTGAACCTCTTGAAGTTGCTCAGCCACGCCCACCATTAAGGTCAAACGCATTGTTCGCTCATCTGCCTCTAATTTTGATATAAAAGCTTTTCCGTAAGAATACTGCGTTACATGGTAAAGCCTATCACGTAATTTTAGCTGTTCTTTGAGCATTTTTTCATGCTTGTCAACGATAGCTTGTATCTGCCAGGAAGTATTGGGTAGCTTATTTCGTTCAAATACTGCTTCTCTTGCTAAACTGAGTTTTGTTAAATTATAACGATAATGCATCATTTCAAGACCAAAAACAAACGATACAATACACAACGCAATAACACTTAAGCGATAGGTACGTTGACTAAAGGGCAAACGATATCGTTCCAAAACAACACTCTGCCGAGAAAGAACACTCCATGGGTGCGTGCGCAGATCACTTCCTTTTTCCACCATACCAGATGGAAGCATCAGCAAAATACCTGCTTCAAACACAAATGCCTTATCTTCACATGTGTATTGTCCCTCTTCTGAAAGTTCATTTTGAGCAAAATAGAGTTTATGCACCAAACGAACATCACTGCATACCTGCTTTAATGCCTCTAAAATAGCATCAATGTCATAAGCAAAGAGCACAAATGCTTCTGCTTTTTTTATTGCTAAATACCGGTATGTTCCTCTTGGAATCATCTCTTCAAAAAGAGAAGGGGCTAATTTTTCGGCTTGCCATGCGTATTTGACCGGTAACTCTTTTTTTAAAACCCAATAAAATTCAGGGGAAAGTACAAGGTTTGCTTTCTCTTCTAAGACGATCGAAGAGGTTTTTGTAACAAAAAAAGTGCTATAGTTTGAACGCAAGTGAGTCTGCCCCATATGTAAGATTAAAATAAGTTTGGATTTTAACATAACTAATTAAAAAAGTACTTTAGCCGACTTTTTTGCTTGGTTGGTATGTCATATACAAACGTAGCCCCACCACTAGAGATAAAATCATTGTAAACAAAATGCACCAACACCCTTTGAGTAGAAACACCAACGTCCAATGCTTTGAGGTTCTTTATTTGCTCAGCATCAACACCTAGATCATCTAATGATTGATAGTTTCGCTCTTTAAAGTTACGGTCAATTGAACGTGTGGGCAATAAAAATTTCAACAGTTCCAAAGAAGCAAAATTGATATCAATACTTTTAGCATCTACATTCACATATTTTTCCCATACAATGTCATAAACTCTCACATCATCCCGCTCATAAGCATAAAACGCAAGAAGGTCCTCAAACTGTTCCCAATGATACAACTTTCCATTACGAAAATGGCTCTGCTCTAAAATCCGCTCACTTCCGGGAAGCCTCTCGATCGTATCAGCATCAAGGGTATCTAAAATTAAGCCCATTAAAAAGCTTGGGTCAATCACGCCAAGTTCGAGCAAAATGCGTTCAAACAAATTATGATAAGGTTTTTCAGTGAGTTTATTAAGATTGATCGTATTATCAATGGGGGAAAACGAATAACGTATTTCAATACCCTCTTGCGCAATGACAATGGGCTGCAAAAAAAGCAATTCAAATATCTCTGAACTGTTGATGTCGGCCAATGTCGAATCCAAAATCACCTTAGTATCCAACATACTGCGTTGCACTTGTGCCATCAACCGAAGCGTTGCATCATCTTTTGAAAATTTCTCATTAATATGCAAGCCCACGGCTACCAAAGAAACCAGTACACTTAGCATAACCAACGTTATGAGCAATGCAACCCCTCTACGGTGCATTACATACCAATATTAAGTGAAAAAATAGGCAACAACATCGCCATAATAATAAATCCAACAACCAATCCAACAAACAGCATTAATGCCGGCTCAAGCAAAGACATCATTACAGCGGTTTTATCTTTATTTTCTTCGAAATAGAGCATAGAGAGATTTTCCAACATAGAAGCAAGCTCACTGGTCTCTTCACCAAGAGCAATGCCTTGGATAAATCCTCCATCAATTAAAGAGGCGTATTTGTTTAAAGCATGTGAAAGCTTATCTCCCTCAACAACTCTTTGTGAACTCTCCTCGAAAATCTCTTGTAAAAAGCGATTGTTAAAAATCTTGGAAGCCAAATTAAGTGTTTTTGCAAAAGGAACACCTGAGCGCATCAAAATATACGAAACATACGCAAATCGCCCCATCTCGTTACGGTATAAAATCCCACCAAAAAGTGGAATCTTAAGAATAATGCGATCTTTCCATAACGCTAAAGTAGCGATACGCTTTAAAAGTATCGTCCACAGTATGACACATCCAACGATACCAAAGAGCATCAAAAACCCATAGCTTGCAAAAAAATCTCCCGTCGCTATCACCAAACGCGTCATCGTAGGAAGTTCTTGCCCCATCTGAGAAAAAATAGAGGTAATTTTTGGAACAATATAACTGATCATAAAAATAACAATACCCAAAGAGATACACAACACAAACAAAGGATACGCCATCGCATTGCTGATCTGTTTGGAAATGCGATCTTGCTCTTTGAGATAATGACTAAGCTCCATCAAAACATCGCCTAAAATGCCACTGTTTTCAGAGACTTTGACCGATTGTTTAAAAAATGCCGGCAGTGCATAAACATTTTGCAACTCTAGTGCTTGAAAAAAGTTTTTTCCCTCACTCAAAAACGTAGAGAGTGTTTTAAAAAAGAGCATATGTGTTGCATGGTTTTTATATTGATTTGAAGCAAGTTTGATGGCATTGACAATAGAGACACCGGATCGAATATAGATACTCAAATCCCGACAGATAATGGCAAGCTCTTTATAACCTAG
>RRZU012345402.1_pt1 | contig 10744 bp, 8 predicted proteins | sample 2165561 | NCBI WGS metagenome assembly RRZU01 (sample SAMN10456909, study PRJNA506462) | wastewater metagenome | isolation source: wastewater sludge | place: USA: Moscow, Idaho | reverse complement strand
TTGAATCTGAAAATGATTATCCATAATTGTTCTCATACAGTCGAAAACATCTTTAATAAGACTTTCAGGAGTCTTAAACGATACATGTTCTGCGAGTATTTGATTAATCAGATTTGAACGGCTTGTATTTAATTTATATGCCATATCATCAATAGCTTTGACTACGTCGTCCATAAGTACAAGACTATAAACGCTTTTTTTCATTTTCTCCCTCCTTTTATTACAATTATAGCATTAGTTTCATAACTTGTCAAGCATTTTATATAATTTATCGTTCAAATTATTATTTTGTACAGATGAAAAAAAAACCGCACTAAAAAGTGCGGTAAAAATTTATACTTGAGACGCAAGCAGAGTTTTAATTTTTTCATGAGGATCAATAACAGTACTTATGGAAACATCATGATTTATTGATGCAATAAAATATGCAATATATTTAGAAACATCAACCTCATGAAACCACGGACGTTTTAAAAGCTCAGGTGATCTATATGTTAAATTGGTTCCGAAAACTCCTGAAATATAACCGTCTTCATAAGCCTTGTCAAATTTCTCCATGCCGTTTGTGAACAGACCAAACGTAGAGCAGATAAATACACGGTTTGCTTTACGTTTTTTCAGTTCTGCAGCGACTTCCAGAACACTTCCGCCGGAAGAGATCATATCGTCGATCACGATCATATCTTTGCCTTTCACATCAGAACCCAGGAACTCATGTGCAACGATCGGATTTGTACCGTTTATGATGGTAGCATAATCACGACGTTTGTAGAACATGCCCATGTCGGTTCCCAGAACGTTTGCCATGTAGATAGCACGTCCCATACCGCCTTCGTCCGGGCTGATGACCATCATGGTGTCTTTGTTCGGATGAAGATCCGGAACTGCACGGAACAGACCTTTGATAAACTGGTAAACCGGCTGAACCGTCTCAAAACCTTTCAGAGGGATTGCATTCTGCACACGCGGGTCGTGAGCATCAAAGGTAATGATATTGTCAACGCCCATGCGGACCAGTTCGTTCAGTGCCAGTGCACAGTCCAGAGATTCTCTTCCGGTACGTTTGTGCTGACGGCTCTCGTAAAGGAACGGCATGATGACATTGATACGTCTTGCTTTTCCGCCTACTGCTGCGATGATACGCTTCAGATCCTGGAAATGGTCATCCGGTGACATATGGTTTGTATATCCGCAGAGATTGTAGGTCATGCTGTAGTTACATACATCTACCAGAAGATAAAGATCTGCTCCGCGGACGGACTGACGGATCACGCCCTTTGCTTCACCTGAGCCAAATCTTGGCACTTCTGCGTTGATCAAATAAGAATCCCGTTCGTAACCCTGGAAAGAAAGGCTGTTCTTGTGTTCATGGTTCCGCTCCTGTCTCCATGAAACCAGATAGTCATTGACTTTTTTGCCCAGCTCTTTATGGCTGTCCAGTGCGATCAGCCCCAGTGGTCCTACCGGGATGGTTTCTATACATCGTTCTTTTGTTGTCTGCATTTTGTTGTTGTCCTCCTACGCATACTTACTACATTTTAAATGAAAACCCAATCTTATACATACCTACTTTAACATAAAGTAAAGCAAAGTCAAGCCATTTTCAGCCCTGTTCACCAAGCTTTTTCATTAAGCGGATATCTTTGCCGATCAGTTTTCGCATTTTGAAATTACTGGAAATCCGCGAAAAGACACGCTCGGAATACAGATCCCGCAGAGATTCCAGAGAGAGATTGGTGGAAATGATCGTGGATTTCTTGTTCATCAGACGCTCGTTAATACAAAGGAACAGCTGAGAAGCGACGAATGTATTCGTCATTTCCGTTCCGAGGTCGTCGATGATCAGCAGATCGCAGTCAAAAATGGCACTGTGCTGCTGCAAAACTTCATCTTCGGCATATTTTTTGCCGAACGTGGCCGTTGAGAGCACTTCAAACAGGTCAAAAGACGTAAAATAAATGACAGAATGTGCACTTTCAAGCAGTTCCTTGGCAATGCAGTGCGTCAGAAAGGTTTTGCCGACGCCTGTCGCACCGTAAAAGAGCAGATTGTCGTGTTCCATATCAAAATTCTGTACAAAGTGCAGGCATTCATCGACGATTTTCTGGATGTTCTCGCGGGCATTTCTGCCGGTCACGCGGTCTTTCATCGTTTCTGGATAATAATGGAAGCAGAAATGGTCAAAATTTTCCGTTTCCAGGATTGAAGTCAGGTTTGACGGGGTGTAAAGCAGGTTGATCGCTGCCTGGCGGAAACAGTGACATTTATCATTTCCGATATAGCCGGTGTCTTTGCAGTCCGGGCAGGAATAATGCATTTCCAGAAAATCTTCCGGGAATCCGGCATTTTTCAGCAAAGCTTTGCGGTGGATACCGTATGCGGCAATCTCTGTTTTCAGGTCATCGATCGAAGCAGCCTCCCCTTCCAGAAGGCGGCGGGCACATTTCATGCTTAAAGAAGCGATTTCTCCATTGATCTGTGAAAGCTCCGGCAGTTCCTTTTCTGCAAGGGCGATGCGTGCCTCCTGATCCCGGCGGTTCTGAAGCTGTTTTTTGTTGTATTCGCGGATGATCGTATCGTATTGTGTGTTCGTCAGTGCCATGGCAGTCCTCCTACTGGTTCAGCAGCGATTCCAGATGATCAAAATCATAGTCACGCTGCGAGAAATTGTTGAATTTGCTTCCGGAAGTCACGGCAGGACGCTGTTTCGATGCCGCTTTTCCCGTCTTCTGATGTTTCTGGTCAAGTTCCCGGATTTCATTCAGATGGTGGATACCGCTTGCGTGCCAGCTCTCCAGGATTTTGTTGGCATACTGGAAACTCGGGTTCTGCGTCTGGGTCAGTGTGCGGCTGCACGCCTCCAGAATGATATCCGAAGTAAAATGCAGGTCATCAAACCAGTGGTCGATCATCTGCACTTCCGGTTTGCCGGGACCCCGGTCACGGATGCCGAAAGCATTTAACACAGAATAATATTTCTGGCTGTACTGAGACTGGCGTTCCTTTGCCTGCCCGGCATTTGTGATGCCTTCCTCTGCCCATGCCAGAGCTACTTTATCTATGTAATGAAAACTTTTCGTTCCCCGTGAAATACAGTACTCGATCAGATATTCGATCAGCTCAAAATTAAAATGCAGCGAGTCATAATAATATAAAATAGAAGACATTTCAGTCGGCGAAAGACTGTGACCGAGGTAAGATTCTGCGATCAGCAGGAGTTGCTTGATATCCTGTTCTCCCTGAAGGACAGCCATACGGTCTCTGGAAATCTTCAATTTTGGAGAAAGGACCTTTGCTTCCGTGGAATCATTCGGTTCGGAAGCCACTTTTTTTGTTGCATTTTTGGAAACGGGTGCCTTTGCAGATGCAGGGAGCACTCCGGAAGAGACAGAAGCAGCAGCCTGCTGCACGCTCTCCGGCTTTCGAACTTCCAGAAAGACCAGATCGCTGATGCTGCCGTCCTGGTCAAATGCCAGGTCGATCAGTCCCTGGTCTGCCCAGTACTGCAGGCCGCGGTAGATGTCCCGCTCGGTATAATCAAAAAGTTCCGCAATGGATTCCAGAGGAATACTGCCATAGTCCGCCGCATGACGCAGCAGACAGAGATAGAGCTTGACGTATTCTCCGCCGGCCTGTGGCATATAGTAATCGATAAAATAGTTGGATACGGCAGTCATGTTGTTGGAAAACGGATGATGTAAACGTATATTTTTCATAAGGTAACTCCCCTCCTGTGGAGCAATTCGCAGGCATCGGTTGAGGAAAAAAGGCTTTTCCCCGACATTTCTGTCCACTAGTATAGCATAAAAGAGATGCATTGAGAATAAGGGAAATAAGGGCAGAAAAATCCACATGTTCTGCAAAAAAAGAATGTGCAGAAACATGTGGATCAAAGGAATCAAGACCGGAAAACCGTGTGCAGATCTTATTTTCCGAGCAGTTTCTCACCGATCTTGACAACATCGCCGGCACCCATGGTGATCAGGACATCACCCGGCTTGCAGTTTTCGAGCAGACAGGTCTCAATCTTGTCGAAGGAGTCGAAATAATCCGCACAGCCGCCAAGAGCGTTCACTTTCTCTGCCAGCATGGATGAGCTGATGCCGAGGGTATCCGTCTCTCTGGCAGCATAGATATCAGCCAGAACGACATGGTCGGCAAGGGTCAGAGCTTTTGCAAAGTCATCCATCAGAGCTTTTGTCCTTGTATAAGTATGCGGCTGGAATACGCACCACAGCTTTTTGTGCGGATAGTTGTGTGCAGCGTGGAGTGTAGCTTCGATCTCAGTCGGATGGTGAGCATAGTCATCGATAATCGTTACGCCGCCGATCTCGCCTTTTTTCTCGAAACGACGTTTGGTGCCGCCGAATTTCTCAAGACCGATACGGGTATGTTCCATGGAAACGCCCATCTGATCGGCCAGGGCGATGGAAGCCAGAGCATTGCTGACATTGTGGATACCAGGAACGTGCAGCACAAAATGACCGAGCAGGGTATCTCCTTTATAGCAGTCAAAGGACGGATGTGCGAATTCGTCAAACGTAATATTGGAAGCATAATAATCGCTGGAAGCGTCCATACCGTAGGTTACGATCTTGCAGGTCAGTCCTTCTGTCAGCTGATCCAGGTGTTCAATCTCACTGTTGACGATCAATGTGCCGTCGTCCGGCAGCAGCTGGGCAAATTTGCGGAAAGAATGGCGGATATCATCAAGATCCTTGAAGAAATCCAGATGATCCGCATCGATATTTAAGATCACGCTGATCTTCGGGAAGAAATGAAGAAAACTGTTCGTGTACTCACAGGCCTCGGTCAGGAACGTGTCATGGCCGCCGACACGGATATTGCCGCCGATCGCATCGAGGATACCGCCGACCGAGATGGTCGGGTCCATATCTGCTTCCAGGAAAATGTAGGAAGCCATGGAGGTGGTTGTCGTTTTGCCGTGCGTTCCGGAAATGGCAACCGGCGTTTTGAAGTTGTGCATCATCTGGCCGAGCAGTTCGGCACGGGAGAGCATCGGGATCTGTTTTGCTACCGCAGCGGCATATTCCGGATTGTCCGGGTGGATGGCGGCTGTGTAGACCACCAGATCCGGTGTGTCATCCAGGTTGGAAGCACGCTGACCGTAGTAGAGAATGGCTCCTTCGGCTTCCAGCTGCTTTGTGAGCTCGGATTCGTGGGCATCGGAGCCGGATACTTTGAAATGCTGCTTCAATAATATAGAAGCAAGCCCGCTCATGCTGATGCCGCCGATGCCCATGAAATGTATCTGCATTGGTTTCTTGAAATCTATCTGATACATAGTTGTAGTCTCCTTTGTTGTTAAAGTCTGATTTTAGTATAAACTTTTTTTTGGAAAAAAGAAAGAGCTTATTGGAAATCCGGCATAACTTTTACCGTGTTTTTAGGCAGATAATTCAAAGAGTTTTCGCAGAAAAATCGACATAATGCAATTATAATAAAAAACAGGAAAATTTTTTCAAAAATTTGTAAAAAATGTTCACTATTTAAGAAACCTGTGATATAATAAAAAATACAACATAGATGATGCATTTCAGGCATCATGGGAACGGGAAAATGGTTCCTGATGTGAAAATAATATTAAGAGGTGATAGCGTGATTAAAAAAGAAATGATAGCCATGCTGCTTGCCGGAGGACAGGGAAGCCGTCTCGGTGTCCTGACTTCAAAAGTGGCAAAGCCGGCGGTAGCATTCGGCGGCAAATATCGTATTATTGATTTTCCGTTGAGTAACTGTATCAATTCCGGTGTGGACACAGTCGGAGTCCTGACACAGTATCAGCCGCTGAGACTGAACACTCATATCGGGATCGGTATTCCGTGGGATCTTGACCGCAATGTCGGCGGCGTTACCGTACTTCCGCCTTATGAAAAGAGTTCAAAGACAGAATGGTACACAGGTACAGCAAATGCCATTTACCAGAACTTGAATTATATGGAAACTTACAATCCGGAGTATGTCCTGATCCTGTCAGGTGACCATATTTATAAGATGGACTACGAAGTAATGCTTGATTTCCATAAAGCAACCAACGCAGATGTAACGATTGCAGTTATGCCTGTTCCTATGGAAGAAGCAAGCCGTTTTGGTATCGTTGTCACAGACGAAAACAACGTCATTACAGATTTCCAGGAAAAGCCGGCAGAGCCAAAGAGCAATCTTGCATCCATGGGTATCTATATTTTCTCATGGAAAGCATTGAGAGAATCTTTGATCGCACTGAAAGACCAGAGCAACTGTGACTTCGGCAAGCACATCATCCCATGGCTCAAAGAGCGTGGAGACCGCATGGCTGCCTACGAGTTCAACGGTTACTGGAAAGACGTTGGAACACTTGGTTCTTACTGGGAAGCAAATATGGAACTGATTGATATCATTCCGGAGTTCAATCTTTACGAAGAGTTCTGGAAGATTTATACATCCAGCGAGATCATTGCACCGCAGTATATTTCAGCAGATGCAAAAGTGGATAAATGTATCGTCGGAGACGGTACCGAGATTTACGGTGAAGTACATAATTCTGTGATCGGACCTGGCGTTACGATCAAAAAAGGTGCGGTTGTGCGTGATTCTATTATTATGCGAGGCACGACGATCGGCGAGAACGTAACGGTAGACCGAAGCATTATCGCAGAAGGTGTTACGGTTGGCAATGACGTAGAGATCGGTATCGGAGAAGAAGCACCGAACAAGTTCAAACCTGCTGTATATGCCTTCGGACTGGCTGTTATCGGCGAGAAATCCGCCATCCCTGCCGGTGTTAAGATAGGAAAGAATACAGCGATTTCAGGAATTACCACAGCAGAAGATTATCCAAATGGTATTTTGGAGAGCGGTGAATCTATTATAAAGGAAGGTGATATGGCATGAGAGCAGTAGGTATTATTTTAGCAGGCGGAAATAACCACCGGATGAGAGAGTTATCCCAGAAGCGTGCGATTGCTGCCATGCCGATCGCGGGTGGTTTCCGTGCAATCGACTTTGCACTGAGCAACATGACGAATTCTTCCATCCAGAAAGTTGCAGTGCTGACACAGTACAATGCAAGATCCTTAAACGAGCATCTGAGTTCTTCCAAATGGTGGGATTTCGGACGTAAACAGGGCGGTCTGTTTGTATTTACACCGACCACAACTGCAGACAACAGTTTCTGGTACCGCGGTACGGCAGATGCGATCGCACAGAATCTGGATTTCCTGAAGAAATGTCATGAGCCGTATGTGATCATTGCTTCCGGTGATGGTGTATACAAGCTGGATTACAACAAAGTGCTGGAATATCATATCGAGAAAAAAGCAGATATCACCGTGGTATGTAAAGACCTTCCAAGAGGAGAAGACGCAACAAGATTCGGTGTTATCAAAATGAATGAAGACAGCCGGATCGAAGAATTCGAAGAGAAACCGATGGTAAGCAATTCCAACTGCATTTCTACTGGTATCTATGTGATTCGAAGAAGACAGCTGATCGAGCTGATCGAGCGGTGTGCACTGGAAGACCGCCACGATTTTGTAAAAGACATCCTGATCCGTTACAAAAATCTGAAACGTATCTATGGATATAAGATCAAAGATTACTGGAGCAATATTGCATCCGTAGACTCTTATTATAAAACAAATATGGATTTCCTGAAACCGGAAGTACGTGATTATTTCTTCCATCAGTATCCGAATATTTATTCAAAAGTAGATGACAATCCGCCGGCAAAATACAACCCGGGTTGTGAAGTGAAAAACAGCCTTGTTTCAAACGGCTGTATTATCAATGGTTATGTGGAGAATTCTGTTCTGTTTAAGAAAGTTTTCGTCGGAGAAAACTGCGTGATCAAGAATTCGATTATTTTGAACGATGTCTATCTTGGAGACAACACACACATCGAGAACTGTATCGTAGAGAGCCGTGATACGATCCGTGCCAATTCTTACCATGTCGGCGAGGACGGCGTCAAGATCGTGATCGAGAAAAACGAGAGATATGTGCTGTAAGGTATTCTTTAGTTTAGCAAAAACAGGTGTGGGGACCGGATATCCGGTTTAAACACGATATAATAAAATGGGGACGAAAAGTGCTTTTATCCGATAGCTGATACCGGATGGAAGCATTTTTTTCACAATTATATCACAATTCTTGCGTAAACTCGAAAAAGAAAAAAGATGCAAAATGACGAAAACAGGGGGAACAGGAAAAAATCTGAAATCAGGAAAGGGGAGCATATCCGTGAACAAAAATGTCATATTATTGATTGAAGATGAAGAAAAATTATCCAGGACACTTGCAGAATATCTGGAGTTGAACGGATACCGTGTGCTGCGGGCACTGAACGGACTGGAAGGGCTGTCGATGTTTTATGACCATATGCATGAAGTAGATCTGATCCTGCTGGATATCATGCTGCCGGGTATGGATGGCAGTGAGATCCTCAAGGAGATTCGCAAAAAATCCAATGCACCGGTGATCATGGTGACAGCAAGGGACTCGATCCACGATCAGCTTCTGAACTTTGCAAACGGGGCGGATGATTATATCACGAAACCTTATGCACTGGCGATCGTCAAGGTTCATATTGAGGCAATCCTGAAACGTGCCGGAAAACAGAAAGAGAGGGTGGAAGTCGGACACATCGCGGTGGAGCCGGATACCTGGAGAGTGTATGTGGATGAAAAGGCGATCGAGACAACACCGAAAGAGTATGAACTTTTAAGTTATCTGATCAAGAATAAAAATGTCGTTATGACAAGGGACAGCATCCTGGAATCGGTATGGGGATATGATTACAGCGGAGATACGCGTACGGTGGATACTCTGGTAAAACAGCTTCGCAGGAAGATTGCACCGTATGGAAGTTATATACGTTCGGTGTATGGTGTCGGTTATATATTTGAAGGAGAGGAAAATGAAACAGCAGAAGCTTAGGGCAAGTATGCTATTGATGGAGCTGATGTTTCTTCTGATCGTGGTCGGAGGAAGTGTGCTTCTTTATAATATGTTTGCACCGGCTTATTACCGGCATCAGAAGAGCCGGGTGATCGAAAAAGCATACGAAGAAGTAAAACGCATGGATCTGTCAGGGATCGGCGATGAAGAGATGGAAACATTCAAAAGCTATGAAGGGCAGAATCTGACATTTACCATAGCAAATAAAGAGATGGATCCGGTTTATACAACCGGATCTTCACAGGATAATTTATATCAGGAAGAAAGACAGGTGCACCGCAATATTGTTGTATACCGCAAATTTTTTGAAAAAGATCCAAAAGTACAGTTCTGGAATGCAAGAGGAAAAGAAACGTTATGGTTATTTGGAAGGCTGAAACAGGGCGATGAGCGTTATTTTGTGTGTGTGAAAGAAAATGTACAGAAAGTCTACAGTGCCCTGTTCTATACCGAAAAATTTTTGCTGTTCGTGGTTGTTTTTTCCCTTCTGAGCGGTTGTGCATTTATGTACTGGCAGTCGCGAAGGATTGCAAAGCCAATCGAAGAACTTTCCGGTGTTTCGCAGAAACTGACTGAGCGTGATTTTTCCGTGCGGGCAAAAAATTACGGAACGTATCAGGAGATCAGTGTTCTGGCACATAATTTCAATATGATGGCAGATGAGATGCAGGATTATATCCAGAAACTGGAAAGCAGCAAGGATGCACTGGAGCGTTTCAATAAAATGCGGAACGATTTCACGGCAAATGTCACACATGAGCTGAAGACACCGCTGGCGGTCATTTCCGGACAGATCGAGCTTTTGCAGGCGATGGGAGATAAGGTGGATCAGGATTATTATTTCTCGTCGATCCGTGAAGAAGTGCAGAAGATGAGTGATATGGTTGGGAATCTGCTGAATATTTCTTCTATGGAGCATGAACTGGAAAATGTGGAGAAGCAACGTCTGAATTTATCAGAAACAGTAGAATATATGATGTTGAAATACGATGCACTGTTTCACAAAAAGAATCTGAAGATCGCAAGCGAGATCGAAAAGGACTGCAGGATCCTCGGAAACCGTGAATACATTGAGCAGGCAGCGGGAAACTATATCATGAATGCTTTTGCACATTGCGGCGAGGGAAGGCACATGAAAATTTCTCTGGCAAAGAAAGACGGAAAAGCGGTTTTTGGTGTTTACAACGACAGTGAGCCGCTCACAGACGAAGAGAAAAGAAAAATCTGGGAAAAATATTACCAGGGAGAAGAACAGACAGGGCACACCGGACTCGGACTTCATATTGTAAAGACTGTGATCACGATGCAGGGCGGAGAATATGGTGTGGAGAATGAGAAAACAGGGGTAAGGTTCTGGTTTTCCTTCCCACTTGTGTAAAAAATGTGAAATCCGAAGACAGACTTGAAAAAAGAGCAGATTTAGAGTATGATGTGCTGGTAAAAAGAAAAGAAAAAAACAGGTAAAAAGCCCGGCTTTTGAAAGTGGGATACCCCCCACAGAAAAAGGCGGGCAAAATTGTCGTTGGAGGTAAGGATATGTATATAATCGCAGGACTTGGAAATCCTGGCAAACAGTATGCACAGACCAGACATAATGTCGGGTTTGACACGATAGATATATTAGCAGACAAGTATAATATCAGCGTGGATACAAAAAAACACAAAGCACTCTGCGGAAAAGGCATGATCGAAGGTCAGAAAGTGGTGCTTGCCAAACCGCAGACTTTTATGAACTTGAGCGGCGAGAGTGTGCGGGAACTGGTTGATTTCTATAAGATCGACCCGG
>RRZU011913497.1_pt1 | contig 10744 bp, 15 predicted proteins | sample 2165561 | NCBI WGS metagenome assembly RRZU01 (sample SAMN10456909, study PRJNA506462) | wastewater metagenome | isolation source: wastewater sludge | place: USA: Moscow, Idaho | reverse complement strand
GGTAATGACGACGGCGGCACTCCGGAAGAAAAAGCCGAAGAAGCTAAGGCTATGGAGCCTAAGAAAGAAGCTCAAGCCACTACTCCAGCCGAGACGCCTAAAGAAAAACTCCAGCGTAAGATTAAAGAATCCGAAGCTCGCCGGAAAGCGGAGCGAGAAAAAGGTACCCAAGCTAGCTTAATCGACGAGGAGCCGAAGAAATGAGCAAAATACCCGAACTTAAAAAATCTCCCGAGGAACAGAAGCGAGATAAAGATTTAAAGGTCCTCTCTATGATTATCGAAGATATGGAGAACGACGTTAAAGAGTTCGAGGGTAAGCCGTTTACCGGTAAAACCCTCGGCGAGCTTCACGGTAATTTATGTGCTACGGTCCAAGCCGTCGCTAGGCTTTTAAAAGAACATATCGAGGCTACTACTCCGCCTAAGTGCGACCACGTAACCCCGAAGATTTACGCCGCCGCCCACAATAAAAGTAAATAGCTTGACCTTTAAGCGTTTACGATATACACTAAAAGAACAATCAAACTAACAATAGGAGACCAGCCCTATGGAACCACAAATAGACTACTGGAGTTACTCGAGTATGTCGGCGTTGTTAAGCAATCCGCTTAACTTTAAGAAAAAATACATTATGAAAGTGTACGACGACCCTATGAGTCCGTCCGGTGTCGTCGGTACCGCTTGCCATAAGGTAGCCGAGGCGTACTTCGGTAATGGAAAGGACGAGCAAGAATCTATCCAAGTCGGCTACGACTATATCGCCTCTGTTAGCGATACCGAGATAGACTACGGTAAGACCGGCTCGAGAGAACAGATATTAAAGAGCTTCGACCAAGCTACTAGATTCTTCTTCGAGGAGCTTCCCCAGTATCACGAGATACTAGCCGTCGAAATGTCGGTTACGACCGAGATTACGACAGTTGACGGTAATACTCTACCTTTACCGGCGAAAGCTAAAATCGACTTGGTCTCGAAGAATAAATTAGGCGAGATAGAAGTTATCGACTGGAAGTTTAGCAAGAGCTACACCGACCCCGACGTAACGGACTTCTCGAAGTTTTTGCAAGCTATGTTCGATTACCATATCGTTAAAGCTAAGTTCGGCGAGGCTCCGGCTCGGGTAATCTTTAGGGAATGTAAAATCTCCAAGAATAAAGATAATACTCCCCAGATACAGGACTACGTAATCGACTTTAAAGAGGGGACGATATACGGCGATTTCGCTACGTTCTACAAGCTCTATAACGAGACGACTAAGTACGTTAGCTCGCCTAATTCTATCTATCTACCGAACCCGAACGACTACTTTAACGGACAAAATAGCTTCGATTCTTTCCGAATGGGAATTATCGGGACCGAGGCTCCGGTAGCCGTAAAGCATAAGGTCGAGCAAAAGCAATTCGTCGATAAGAACTTCGTCGAGTCCGCCAGCGACCGAGTAGAAAACCAAGCCCTAACGGACGAGGAGCGTATCCGAATCAAGCTCCAAGAGTTCGCTATGCCGGTCCAAATGGAGGAGACCTACGTCGGAGCCAGCGTTACGAAATACACGCTCAAGCCTAGCCGTGGTATCTCTATGAGCAAAATCGCCCGAGTCGGTAACGACTTAGCTCTAGCTCTGGGAGCCGAAAGCGTACGAATCGAAGCTCCAATCCGAGGAACGAAGCTCGTAGGTATCGAGGTCCCTAGCAAAAACCGGAAGCGAATCGACCTAGTCGAAAACCACTTCCAGAAAGGGACGACTAATATACCTATCGGAATCGACGTATTCGGGAAAGTCCACTATAAAGACCTTGCCGATATGCCTCACTTACTGATAGCCGGAGCGACCGGCTCGGGTAAATCGGTAATGCTAAACGTAATCCTTACAGCTCTAACTAAACAGATGTCGCCGGACGCCTTACGGTTAATCCTAGTCGACCCTAAAGAAGTAGAGCTAGCCGGTTACGCTAAAGTGAAGCACCTCGACCGACCAATCGTTACGACGAACGACGGAGCCGTCGAAGTAATCGACTACGCCGTCCAGCTAATGAACGACCGGTATAAAACTCTCGCTAAAGCCGGAGTAAAAAATATCGAGGAGTACAATCGTAAAGGTAGTCCAATGTCTCGCTACGTTATCGTAATCGACGAGTTCGCCGACCTAATGATGTCCGGCAAGAAGACGAATAGCTCGGTAGTGGACCTTAATATAAAGGACTTCACGGCTCAAGTTAACCAGCTCGCCGCCTTTAAATTGCTAGCCGGTAAGAAGATTACCCAGAAAGACCTATCGAAGCTCATAACCGAAATGAGAGAAGACGGTCCGCCGGACGTAGAGAAGTCGATAATCCGAATAGCCCAGAAAGCTAGAGCCGTAGGTATCCACCTCGTACTAGCTACCCAGCGACCGAGTGCCGACGTAGTTACAGGGTTAATTAAAGCCAATATCCCCACTAAGATAGCTTTCGCTACGACCTCCGAGGTAAACTCTCGAATCATACTCGACGAGTCCGGAGCGGAAGAACTAATCGGAAAGGGCGATATGCTATTCCAAGACCCAGCCAGTCGAGACCTAAAGCGGCTACAGGGGTTGTATATTTAACAATGAAAGGAGATAAGCAAAATATGGGAGGTACTAAAAATGGTGGTAAAAAAATCAAGGAGAAGCTTACCAGAGAGGACCCTAATTACTATAGTAAGATTCGGTCTCTCCGTAAAAGCTACCCTAAGCACGAGGGACAATTCGACTCGGAAAAAGCGAAAGAAGCCGGTAAAGTTGGTGGCTCCAAAAGCCGCCGACCGAAAGCAAAAAAACTACCTCGATAATCCGCTCGACGAAATGGAGGAGGTACCCTTTAAGGTCTCCTCCGGAGTCTCGATAACACCGGAAGACGAGAAAGTCCTAGACATAACAATTAAAGAATTAGAGGCGGAAGCGAGAGCCGACCGTCGGAAGAAAGGAAAAGACAATGTTAAAAAAATTACTAATAGTGTTCGTACTAAGCTTCGGAGTCGTAACGGCTCTAAGCCTAGCACCGATAAAGTTCGAGCCGGTCGGAAAAACGTCCGCAAGTAACGGCGACGGTTGTCCGGACGGTAGCTACAATATCGGCGGAAAAGACGAGGTTATCTGTAAGCTAGAGCCTACCGGTTGTCCGTTCGGCGATAGCGTACCAATGGATAAATGCACTCCTCCACCGGATATTACCTGTAATGCCGACTGGTCGAAGTGTGAACCTAAAAAAGAAAGCGAGTCTTCTAATGGAGCCAGTAAACCTAGTAATTCTGGGAGTACCCCGAGTAAAGAAGAATACCCAGCGAGCGGTTATTGCGGTAAATAAGAAAACTCGCAAGCCCTATCCTAAAATCGTAATGACACCGGCGTACCGAGCTTGGCAAAAGTCCGCCGGTCCCCAGATTCGCCGACAGAAGCCAGTCCTAGAGATTAGCCAGCCAGTTAATTTACAGTGTCGCTTCTATATGGATACCGCCGTAAAGGTCGATTTATCGGCTCTCTACGAGGGAATCCAAGACGAGCTAGTAGCTTGCGGCGTATTGTCCGACGATAACTATTCGATAGTCGCCTCCCACGACGGTAGCGGCGTCGAGATAGATAAAGAAAATCCCCGAATGGAGATAACGATAACGGCGAAGCTACCGGAGAATCGGGTTACGGACCCAGCTACCGCCGAGAAAATAGCAAAACAAAAGCTAGAAGACGAGGAGCCTTTCTAATGCAAAAGACTATAATCGCTTTCGATATAGACGGAACTCTGATTACTAACGCCGATACCGAGCGAGTCCACGGCGTCGTATCAGAAAAAGAAGTACCCCACGAAGATTTAATCCATATGCTAAAAACCTTTAGCCGGTTTAAAAATGTAAAGATTGTCGTATGGTCCGGCGGAGGGAAGCAATACGCCGAGGTCTGGGGCGGTAGGCTCGGTCTGGATAAGTACGTCTGGAGATACGCCTCTAAGCTCGAGAAAGACCAGCTAGCGGCTCTAGGCTACCCGATTGTCGCTATAGACGATATTCAAGACTGTACGCTCGGTATCGTTAATCTAATCGTTAGGAATAAATAGCTATGAAAGTCCGGCGAATCGACGGTATCTACCACTATTGCGACCAGTGTTACCAGATAGAAAGAGCTTTCGCCGGTAAGTCCGAAATAGCCGAGATTAACGATAAATACGTAATAATCTTCGTTTACGACCCTTATAAACCCTGTAATTCTTATCTGTTACCCATAGAATACGCTAAAAAAGTATTGACAATTAAGCGTCTACGTGATAGACTGTAAGTACGCTAAAGAAAACAAATATTAGCGAAATAAAAATTAACAATTCGAGCGTAGAACACCTCTACCGCAAGGCGACTCCCCTAGTAAGGAGCGAAGCCCAAAACTACTACTAATAGCCAGTAGGCGGACGAAAAGCCTCATAAAGCCGTAGAGACGTTATACGCTCGACAAAAGACAAGGAGACCAGCCCAATGTCAAAAACAATAACTAACCAAGAAAAAGCCGAGGGAATCGTAGACCGCTTCGTAGCGAGCGACTTCGTCGGTAACGTAAAGCTAGTAGCACTTACGGCTCGAGATTTAATAGTAATCTTCGTACCGTTTGCTATCGCTACCTATATCCTCCATACGCAAGCCGACCGGCTCGTACTGGGTCTAGGAGTGGCTCTAGCCCTCGTAGGAATTGTCAATACCGCTAAACTCGCTTATGGCTACGAGAAGAACTCTCGACCAGCCAAAAAGCGTAAATAGCCGTGGTATAATCGGTGGGTGTCTAACACAATGAAGTATGTATTTTTACTACTTATCGGAATAATCTCGGTAGCGACATTATCTCCGTTAGTAGCACTCGAAAAAGTCAATCAAGAAAAAGCGTCAACCAGCTCTATAGCGGCTCCCGAGGTAAAGGCGGAGAGCGTAAAAGAGACGGTTAAAGACGCCCAGAAAAAGCCCGAGCCTAAGCCGGTAAATGTAGTTAAGGACAATCCGAAAGATTGCGACCGAGCTACAGAATGGATTTATCCGGACGGAAGTTGCCATAAGAAAGCCGGAGGAGCCTCTCCTAGCTCGTCTACGAGTAATTCCGGTAGATTAGTCGGCTCGGGGTCTTGCGAAGCCGCTATACGGTCCATATTCCCAGCTAGCCAGCATAGTACAGCTATTAGGGTTATGCTACAGGAATCAAGCGGAGACCCAGCGAACCATAACTACAATCCGGCTACGAAAGATAATAGTTACGGTTGTTTCCAAGTGAACATCTGGGGGGAGAACGCTAGGACTCGTCCGCCAGCTAGTGAATTAGTTAAAGCCGACGTTAACGTAAGATACGCCTATAACCTATGGCAATCTACCGGTTGGTGTTCGTCCGGCGGCTGGCTTAACACTAGTATAAAGTTAGGTATCTGTTAAAATAGAGCGTGTGAGCTTACGGCTATGTATTTAGCCAGCTCGATTAGAGCATAGTTTTGGATAGAAGAAAAGAGGACCCCTGCGAGAGTCCTCTTTTCGTTTTGTTAGAGCGTTTTAGTTTTGGTTATTATTCGTGGAGAATGGCTAGAGGGGGTGGGCACCGCTAGCTCTAAATCCCCACGCTCGAAAGGTGGGGTAATTCCCACCTCTCCTGCTTAGAGACTAAGAATTATTCTTGATATATACGTACAAGGCTACAGCCGCTAGGACCAGCACTACGATTACGAGTAAGTTCTTTAGCATATTTACCCCTGTAGGAACTTAGGAGCGATACCGTTCGAGTCGGTCTTAGGGTCTACGTGGCGGTATCGGTCGATTAGTTTAATGATTCCGGTAATAGCCGCTAGGACTACGAACGAAAGGTTAACTTCCATACCGGCAATAACGACGTTTACGTTATTGAGGTCTCCGCTGGCTACGAGATTCGCTAGGAAAGTCGCTACCAAGCCGAGGAGTCCGAACCATACGAAGCGTCCGAACGATTTAGCTAGCTCTACGAGAGCTTCTCTATTTAATGACATACTACTTTTTCCTCCTTAAAATTATCGCTAATAGCTTATCTAATAAAGCCTTTATAGCTTCAATTATACCCTTAGCTTCGATAACGTCCGAATCGCTCGGAGTGCTAGGGTCGGTATCTATAGGGGTCGGTGGGATAGTTTCCGGTGGTACTTCCGGAGCCGACGGTATTTCTTCCATATAGTCGAGACGTACGCCCCAGTTCTTATTATTCGTTTTAGCCCACTTGGACCGGACGTATACTCGCTTATCCGGCATAGTCTTTTTATCGACTAGGTCTATCGGCGTACCCTTAGCGATTGTCTCGCCGACTTCTTTAAGCGTATCGAGGTCGGTTACTTTCAAGTCGACAGTAGTTCGCATTTTTCGAGGATTATCCATAGCTACCCATACCGGCTTAACTGGTGGAGGGGTAGGAGCTGGGACCGGCGTAGGAGTCGGTGTAGGCGTTGGTTTAGGAGCGACGTAATCTTTAGCGTCTTTCACATTAAAACCGTTCGTAGCCCTAACAGAACCATTATTATAGCTATAAGCCGTCATATAGTATTCGCCTCCTAGAGCATTTTTAGCGATAGCGACGACGTCGACCATATGACCTTTAGGGTAATCTCCCTTAGATTTCGCTTTAGCCCAGTCGGTAAAGTTAAAGTCCCAGAGGCTAGCGTTACGAAGAAGCTCGATTCGCTTCGGAGTGATTTTACGATAGGTAATTTTAGCTGGAGCCGGTGTCGGCTTCGGAGTAGGCTTAGGAGCGTTCTCGGCGGCAATACGAGCCTTAGCCCTATTCCAGCATTGTAGAGCGTACCCTTTATGCTTTAGGTCCGCCGGACAAGCCGTAGACTTGTCGCTAACGTCCATATGATAGGTTAGCCGGAGATTCGGATACACCTTTAGACAGCGGTACATTATCATTTCAAGCTGGGAGAGAGTCGTACCGTCTTTATAGCCATTACGCCAGTCGCCCCGAGTTTCGCAAGATATAGACTCTTGATTAGAGAGAAAATTACCGTTACACCAAGCCGTATCCGCCGTATCGACGTATTGCTCGGAGTGGGTATCGCCAGCGAAGAAATGAGAGCTAGCGTTTCGATTAGGATTTCCCCATAAATAACGGAGCGTCGCTTCGAATCCGGCGGTATGGTGGACGGTAAAATACTTAATTGAGCGACCGCCTCGCCCTTTAGAATAATTGCTACTGTGAGCTGGATAAAAAGGTATTCCCGATAGTTTCATAATCTTTGGTCTCCGTTAAACTTCATACCACGATTATAGCACTAATGCTATTTCTTAGCGTCTCTAGCATTATAGCCAGCGAAGTAGAGGAGCCATATTAAAGTCGCCGAGATTAGGGCGGTAGTGGCGTTCGAGAAAGCGTAGGCGACGCTTATAGTTTTTACTTGAGCCGGTCGTCCGGTCTCTACGAACAGAGTTAGAGAGTCGATAATTATAGGTATGAAGTTACCGACGAATATCGCAATCGAGAGAAAGAATAAGATTTTTCTAAACTTTTTAACCGAGCGTTCGTCGTCTTTATACTCGTCTGGGATAGGTAGCCTTAAAAGCTTCCACTGTCGCCGGATAACGTAGGCGATTAGAATATCGGAGAGAACTCGGAATGTAAGGAGTATCCCTGCTAGTAGAACTATGCTTATGCTCATTTTGTTTTCTGACCTTTACTAGCTTTAGGTGTGTGTCCTGCCGCTAAGTATATCTTAATAGTAAAACCGTTTTGAACCAATAGCTCTTTAAGGTGTTGATTGACTTTTTTTGCTTCTTCGACTATTTCCGCCTTAGCCTCTTGGTGGGCGACTATCTCTATCTGGGAGCTTTCGTCTCGGGTATGCTCGACCGACTCTAAAGGAATCTTTAGGTCGTTACTCTGTTCTTTCTTTTTTTTGAACAATCCCATACTATTTAGGCTCCCTAACCGCTTCTATTTTACTCGCAAGTAGAGCGTTAGACTGTGAATTACCTTGCACAATGTCCTTATAATCCGTAACGGTCTGGACGGATTCTAGTCGCCGAGCTTCGATTATCGCTTCTTTTTCCTTTTGGATAGCGTCTTTCTCCGCCTGTAGCCGTTCGGTCTTATTATATAACTTTATGCAAATCCAGCCCACTATTACCAGAGCGACCCCGAGTACGCCTTGCGTAAATAGGTAGTTGATTATACCCTCGGGATTTTCCATAGCAAATTAAGCCTACTCCGCTGGGGATTCGGCTTTCTCCTTTTTAGTGGACTTTTTAGCGGTCTCTTTACTTTCTTCCTCGTCTGGGTCTACGAGCGGTCGGTCCGGTACGAGGTGGTCCGGTAGAATTGCCGGAGGAGCGTCTTTCTCGACGTTAATACCGAACTGTTGACGAACTCTAGCTCGAGCTTCGTCTTCCGAATCGGCGGCTACGTGTATACCAAAATCGGGGAACTCGTAGCCTCCGTCTTTATGAACGATTTTTACTTCTGATTTCTTAGCCATAGTTTAGGTCTCCTTTCTATAGATAAGCACAAGTCGCTATAACTCGTGTTGCTTTTAGTGTACCGAGTAGGGATACAGAGGTGTTAGAACCACTGGTCGCTTGAATGTTAACGTAGTAGGTCGTCTGGGCGGCAAGCAGTACAGATACGATAGTATCGCCCGATACGCCGTGTTGCGTAATTCCGGTAGAGTTTTTAAGACCGAACATAAAGCGGTCGTCCGAGTTCGAGTTATTAGCCGTCGACAGAGTAGCGTTAGCTCCGGAAGAAGTACCAGAGACTACAGCGTTTAGGTAGGCTTTAAATCGCAAGTCCCAAGCTCCGATACCGATTACAAGACTTAGGGAGCCTTGATTGTACCAAGTGCCAGCCGTAGGCGTGTTTCGAGTCTGGTCGTTAGCGTCGGTTAGGGTTAATTGCCATTGTGTAGGGTCGGCGTCGAAGCCCAGAGGGATTTTAGTAGCCGAATAGTGCGGCGAGGATATGGCTTCGTTATTAAGCGTAGTACCGCTCTTAAAGAAGACCGTAAGCTCGGTAGCGGCGACTTTAACAATGATTCCGTATTTAGTACCGCCGGTAGACTGGGTAATCTTGATACGCCAGCCGACATTATATTTAGTCGTGGCGTCGGTCGGCACCGTAATTACACCGATTCGGGTCGTAGAAGACCACGAACTATAAGTCCAAGTTTCGCCGGAAGCGGTCCAGCCGAAAGTCGGTATACCAAAAGCGTTAGCTATGCTAATTTTCTTAGCGATATTAGCGGAACTATCGAGGACTACTAGGTAATCGTCGGAGGCGAGGCTCGTTAGTTCGGTTAGGCTTGAGATTCTTCCCATTTATGTTTATTCTCCTTATCCTTAATTGTATCACTAACTCGGCTCGGCTGGGTTATTAGTCGTTTCGAGTGTATCTAGGTTTCGTTTAATATCTTCGACTCGCTTATTTACTCTAGGTACATTGTACGTTAAAGCGAGCGGCATTGTATCGGGTTTATAGTCTTTACTGACTGACTGAACGACTATAGCGTCTACCAGTGGACCGAAGCCTATAAAGCCGAGCATTTCGCCGACTGCTACGTCCTCGAGGTAGAAAGTACCGTCTTCGGTAATCGTTACGTCTCCGGCATATAGAGGGTCTTTAAACTGGTCGATTTCAGAATCGGCTAGAATTATAGCCGTTGCTCCGTCGGTAACTCGGTTATCGGATATTTTCTTTAGCCCACGGCGGTTAGTAGTTATGCTCGTCGCATTTTGACGCCGCTTATAGAGAGCTGGCTCGCCTCCACCGGTAAAGAGAACGTCGTTTACTATCTGCTCGATAGTTTTTACGATTTTTCCGTCGACGACCGACTGACCTTTACGGAGGAACCGGTCCGGAGTATCGCTTCTCTCTTTAAGGTAAATCGTATCGGTACCGAAGTCGTAATAGTAGTACCAGCCAGCCGGACATAGCTCGAGAACTTTCTCGATTGCCTCTTTAACTGTTTGTGCCCTAAAGGTATAGCTAACAGTGGTACCGGTAAGTTGAATCGAGTCCGCCGTATAGTTAATTCTCGCCCCTCGAGACTGGGCGAAGTCGACGATAGCTTTAAGTATATTGCTCGGGTCGTAGCTATTAAACGGTACCGTCGTATCGAGACCGGCTTCGTAGAGAATAAAGGCTATATCCGAGCCGGTGTCGTTAACCAAGCCAGTGTCGTTAGTCTCATAGTATACCGAGCCGCCGCCGTAAGCCGCCGAAGTGTAGACGTTAAACGGATATGTCGGATTACCGCCGGTTTTATACTGGTCGGTACCGAATACGAAGTGATAGGTCCCAGCCGGTAGGGTAATCGGCGTATCGAATACAACATCATAGTAAGGAACTGGCGTACTTCGGTTAACAGAACCAGAGCCGCCGCCGTAGCTTGTAGTCGGCGAGCTTGGAGTACCGCCCATAATACCGACCGTAAAGTCGACGTCGAAGTACCAGCCAGCCCACGGATAAATACGGACTTTAGAGACGGTCTTTTGAGCCGCCATAGTGAAAGTCTGGGCGAGATATTCGAAGTCTGTCGGTCCACCGCCATTTATACCGTAACTATCGCCGTCGAGAGTAGAGTTCGTAATATATGGCGTATCGGTTGTTTCCAGAATAATGTTAGCGAGGTCTTGAGCGTAGGAGCGAATCTCGCCGCTAATACCGCTACCAGAAAGCGGAAGCTCCCAGCGTGGAACATAGCCCCTAAAGATTGTACGACCGAGCGGATAGCCCTCCTCGACTAGAATCATAGAGC
>RRZU010416312.1_pt1 | contig 10744 bp, 7 predicted proteins | sample 2165561 | NCBI WGS metagenome assembly RRZU01 (sample SAMN10456909, study PRJNA506462) | wastewater metagenome | isolation source: wastewater sludge | place: USA: Moscow, Idaho | reverse complement strand
TGCGGCGCGGGAGGGGCTCCGGCCCGACGGGGGCGCACCATCGTTGGCGAGGCGAGAGGGGCGATGATCGGGCTGGTCCCCGTCGTGCGCGCGCCGTGCCGACGGGTCCGGCGCGGCACCCCTGGCTCGCGCTGGGCGCGCATCGTCCCGGGACGCCGGGGCGTCCGGGCCGTCCGCCGATCGGCGCATGCGATACCTCTTCACGTCGGGTGTCGCCCAAGCATACGCGGGCGTCCCGGGCGCTCTCCTCGATCGCTGGGCGGCTTTTGCCGCGCGGGAGGCCGACCGCTAGGCTGCATGCTTGGCTGAGGAGGTGTCGCCTAGTCCGGTCTATGGCGCCCGCCTGCTAAGCGGGTTTGGGGGTTAACCCCATCGCGGGTTCAAATCCCGCCACCTCCGCCACACAGAGCGGCCACGCCGCCCGGGTGCCCAGGCACCCGGGCGGCGTTCCGTTTTCCACCAGCACCGGACCCTCACTCATCAGGGCCCACCGCCCGTGGCAACCACGGTGGGACCAAAGTTGACATTTCATGAATCAGCGCGGAGACTTTTCGTAGTATCCAAACCTGGTGCAAAGTGAGAGGACAGCGATGACTCGCCTCACGTCGTTCGTGCAGACGATCCCGGCCGTTGCCGTGGACGCACGAATGTGTGCAGGCGCCTGTTGTCGCGCTTGATCCACGCGGCCCACGCGGCCCAGGGTGTCTCCGGCTAGGCCGAGTACCCACACCGGGAGCCTCCCTTTCGCTGGTGAGCGACCTTCCTTGCGCGGCAGCGGTGTCTCTCTGAGGCACTGTCTCACCGGGGCTCAGGCCTCCCGGCCCCTTTTCATCAATTGATGTCGATTTCTTCCTGAGCGCGTATTCGGCGCGCCCATTCACGAGCCCGAAAGTGATTTCTCCATGCCTTCTGCCGTCTCATTCCCGCGAGGAGTGGAGCCGCTCGCCGGCCCCGGCCCGCGCGTCATCACCGCCGAGCGCCTCATCTCGGCCCCCGGTGATCCGGTCATCGACCGCGGTGCCGTCGTGATCGAGGACGGCACCATCGCGTGGGTCGGTCCGATCGATGCGCTACCTGCCACGTACGCCGAGTATCCGGTGACCCGCCATGAGCGCGGGACGATCCTCCCGGGCCTGGTCGAAACGCACGCCCACCTCGGCTCGTACGCCCAGGTGCTGCCGCAGACGACCTCCGACGACCGCCACGACGAGTCCCGGGTGGCCTTGTCGTCGGTCGCCATCGCTCGCCAGCTCGCCTCGGTGGGCGTCACCACCGTGCAGTCGCTGGGCTCGCGCTACTTCGCCGACGTCGCGCTGCGCGACGCCATCGGCGCCGGGCTGATCGCCGGTCCGCGCATCGTCGCCGCCGGACCGCAGCTCACCACCTCGGCTGGACACGCCTGGTCCACCGGCGGCGAGGTCGACTCGATCACCGAGATCCGCAAGGCGGTCCGGGATCACCACAAGGCGGGCGTCGACGTCATCAAGGTGATGGCGACCGGCGGCTTCATGACCGCCCGCACCGCCCCCTGGAACGCGCAGTTCACCACCGACGAACTCCGCGCCCTCGTCGAGGACGCCCACCGCCTCGGCAAGCACACCGCCGCCCACGCGCACGGCACCGAGGGCATCCGGCGGGCCGTCGAGGCGGGCATCGACTACATCGCCCACGCCAGCTTCGTGGACGCCGACGGTCAGACCCGTTTCGACCACGAACTGGCCGACCTGATCGCCGAGAAGGGCGTCTACGTCGACACCTGCAGCCCGCCGTCGTGGCCGGAGGTCCCCGGGGAGACCGTCACCCCCCGCGCCTGGGATCTGTATCAGCACGGCGTCAAGATCGTCACCGGCAACGACATCGGTGCCGTCTGGCCGCCCAGCGGCTTCACCTTCGCGCTGAAGCAGCTGGAGGCGTCCGGCCTGCCGCGCGAGGAGGTCCTGCGGGCCGCCACCAGCCGCGCGGCCGCCGCGGTCGGCCTCGGCGGTGTCGCGGGCGTCCTCGCCCCCGGCTACGCCGCCGACCTCATCGTCGCCGACGGTGACCCGCTCGCTGACCTGGGCGCCCTCGACCACCTCCTCGAGATCGTCATCGACGGGCGCACCTTCACTCCGGACCCGATCGAGCCGTTCGTCCCCGAGCGTGACGCGGCGACCGCCACGAACGGATCCCACCCCAACGACGTCCGTGCCACCTGGCACACCAACCAGCAACGTCGTCTCGCCCACGAGGCCGGCGTCGCCGTCCCGACCGCCTGACCACCAGCAAGGAGCCACCCATGTCCACTCTCACCAACGACCTCGAGGACGACGTCCGCAGCAAGCCTGCGCCCATCAAGACGTCGGCCTTCCCCGAGACGAACGTCGAGCAGACCCCCGATGGGGCGTTTAGGCGGCAGCGCAACTGGTTCACCCGGCGCTTCGGCACGGGCGAGGGCCAGGTCGCCCCCGAACCGGGCCGGTTCCTGCTGCTGGGCAACCCGGGCTGCGGCTGGAACCGCCGCCAGCTCATCACGCTGCGGCTGCTCGGCCTGTCCGAGGCCGTCCCGTTCGTCCTGCTCACCGGACGCGACGAGCAGGGGTGGCGGATCGCCTCCCACGGCAACGACCTGGAGGAGCGGTTCGGCACGAACCTGCTCAACGACTTCTACCGGCGCACCGACGAGTCCTTCCAGGGCCGCGGCACCTCCCCGACGGTCCTGGACGCCCAGACCGGCCTGGTCGTGACGAACAACTACCACCCGCTCAGCCTCGACTGGGAGACCGCCTGGGCACCGTTCCACGCCGCGGGCGCCCCCGACCTGTACCCCGAGGACCTGCGCCCGGAGATCGACCTGCTCAACCAGCAGATCTTCGACGACATCAACAACGGCACCTACAAGGTCATCTTCGCCACCAGCGAAGGCGCCGCGCTGGCCGCCAAGACGATCTTCGAGGCCCGCCTGGCCGACTACGACTTCCGGCTCGCGTCGCGGCGCTACCTGTTCGGGGACCGGCTCACCGATTCCGACATCCGGCTGTTCGTCTCCCTGTCCAGCTTCGAGCGCGGCTACCGGCCCGGAATCGCGAAGATCTTCGGCGAGGAGAACACCCGCAAGCTCACCGACTACCCGAACCTGTGGGCGTACGCCCGTGACCTGTTCGCGCACGGCCTGGTCGATGACCGCGAGCTGTACTTCCTCGGGCTCATCCCCGGCCCCTCGGGGGAGTACATCGGCGGCAGCCTGCTGGTGAAGGACGCCACCCTCCCGACCCCGGAGGAGTCCCTGGCAGCGTGGCGGGAGCCGTCCGGACGCGAGGGCCTCGCCGGATCGCCCCTGTCGTCGGGCCCCGGCGGCGGCGGCTCCTACGAGCTGTGGCACTTCGCCTGATCGACACCGGTGGCCCGGGGCACCTCCCGGGCCACCCCACCCCTGGTGGACGCCCCCGCGTCCCACCAGGACCATCCACATCCCGCGGCCGGCGCGTCATCCGACGGTGACCGCCGACCAGCTTCGAGGAGAACCATGAGCACCGCTTGGGCGCAACCCGACGCCGAGGCCGTCACGCCGGCGTCCCAGGACGCCCGCTTCATCCCGTCCGACCTGCTCGCGTGGGACCTGGGCGACGGCCGGACGCTGCGCCTGGCGACCCCTGAGGAGTTCGGCGAGGTCGGTGAGGTGTTGCAGAGCGCCTTCACCACCGGATGCTGGGTGACCCCCACCTACAAGGAGCATCTGGCCGGGATCGCGGACCGTGCGTTGACCGCGCACGTCTGGGTGGCGGCGGACGCCGACGGCGTGCTGGGGGCGGTCCTCACCCCCAAGCCGCAGTACCTGCGCGACCCCTCCTTCACGTTCAACATCCTCGGCGTCGGGCCGCGCGGCCGCGGCCTCAAGCTCGGCGAGCGGCTCGTCGAGCACAGCGTCGCCCTGGCCCGCGCCTTCGGCTACCCGGTGGTCGAGATCCGCTCCAGCCCCCACATGACCGCCGCCCATGGCCTCTACTACCGCTACGGGTTCGTGCGCCGCATCGACTGGGAGACCAGCGTCGTCGATTCAGGCCAGCGCCTGCTCGCCTTCACCTACCGCGTCGAGGACCCCAACCCCGATGCCGCCATTCCCGTCGAGGAGCCGCCGACGCGGTGGTCCTTCCCCAACCAGCCCAAGGAGACCGTTGTGACCCTCGCTCAGCACACACCCCCCGGCACGCATGACCACGTCGGCGGGTTCCGCCCCGAGGCGCCGCGGCTGCCCGGTCACCTCGCCCTCGACGCGGGCACGCGCTACCGGCTTGTGGCCGCCCCCGACGCGCTGCGCGGACGCGCCGCCCGGATCGCCCGCCGCCTCGCCGCAGCGCAGGAGTTTGTGACGGTGGAGGACTCCGCGGCCGCCACGCCGGTGCTGTTCGAAGCCGACGGGACCCTGCTCAGCGACGACTGGAGCGCGTTGGCCCGCTCGATTCTCACCGCGACCGAGGCGGGACGCGCGTATTACCCGCCCGAGGCGCGCGCCGAGATCGACACGCTGGAGTTCCTCATCGCCCACGATCTGGTCGGCGGCCTGGAACGCGCCCTGTTCGCGGGCTCGGAGAAGTCGGCCCGCGTCGCCCAACGCGTCCTGTATGCCCGGCTGGGGGAGTTCGACCAGACGCTGGCCGCCCGCCCCTACCTGCTGGGTGCTGCCGTGACCTCCGCCGACATCTCCCTGTTCAGCGTCCTGATCGGCTTCGACCTGGAGTACCGGCGCCACCTCGGCTGGGGGGCCGCATCCCTGGTGGACTACCCGAACCTGTGGGCGTACGCCCGCAACCTGCTCGCCCTGCCCGGCTTCGCCGACGACGGTGAACTCGCCGCGCTCGGGCTGCTGGCCAGCCCGGACGGCTCCTTCGAGGCGCCGTGGGGCGACCCGGCCCCCGTCGAGGGCGTCCGGGATCTGCGCGACGCGTGGACCGAGCCGGATGATCGCGACTGGAGCGCCGCATGAGCGCCGCCACCCTCAGCGCACCGCAGCCGACCCCGGCCGGGGCCGCCGCGACGGGCGCGACGGCGGCGCCCGCCCGCCTCAACCCGCGCCGCATCGCTTGGCTGGTCGGAAGCCGGGTCGGCGGGGCAGTCCTCGTGCTGTGGATCGCCATCACCCTCACCTTCATCGCCATCCGCCTGATGCCCGGCGACACCGTCTCCCTGCTGCTGGGCGAGAACCGTGACGACCCGGTCCTGCGCGCCGAGACCATCGAGCGCTGGGGCCTCGACCAGCCGGTGTGGGTGCAGTACTTCACCTACCTGGCCCGCATCCCCAGCGGGGATCTCGGCATCTCCTACACGCTGCGCCGCCCGGTCGCCGACCTGATCGTCGCGGGGGCGGGGCCGACGTTCCAGCTCACCGCCGCGGCCACGATCGCCGCGATCGTGCTGGCCGTCCTCGGGGCGGTCCTCACCACCGCAGCCATCCCCGGGCTGCGTCCGCTGGCGGCCACACTGGAGCTCGTCGTGCTGTCCGCGCCGCCGTTCTGGCTGGCGATCGTGCTGCTGTCGGTGGTGTCGTTCCGGCTCGGCTGGTTCTCCATCGTCCAGCAGGGCAGTTGGCAGGCGCTCGTCCTGCCGACCGCGGCCCTGGCGCTGCCGATTGGCGCCTATCTCACCCAGATCCTCGTGGAAGGCATCGAGAAAGCGATGGCCCAACCCTTCGTCACCACCGCCCGCTCCCGGGGCATCTCCCGGTTCGCGGCCCGCACCCGCCACGCCCTGCGGCACGCCTCACTTCCCGCGCTGCACATGGTCGGCCTCATCGTCGGATCCTTGCTGGGCGGGGCGGTGATCGTCGAGCAGGTGTTCGGACGCGCCGGGCTCGGTCAGCTCGCCGTGGACGCCGTCACCGTCAAGGACGTGCCCCTCATCCTCGGTATCACACTCGTCAGCACCGCCGCGTTCGTCGCCGTCTCCACGCTGGTCGACATCATCGGCGCCCTCGTCGATCCCCGGATCCGTCTCAGCCGAGGGGGTGCCCGATGAGCGCCGGAACCCTCGACGCCGCCCGCTCGCTCGACGTCCGCCCACTGCGCCTGCGGCTGCCCCGCCTCCGCGTCGGCGTGCTGCTCAGCGGCCTGGTGCTCGCCTTGGCGGTGCTCGCCACGATCGCCCCGCAGCTCCTCACCAGCGGCGACCCGCTCGCCGCGAACCCGCTGCAGTCGCATCAGCCGCCCAGCCTCGCGCACCTGGCCGGGACCGACATCCAGGGCCGCGACGTGCTCGTCCGGATCATCTACGGCGCCCGCTATTCGCTGCTCATCGGCCTGGGCGCCACCGTCGTGGCGGTCGCGTTGGGCGTCGCGTTCGGCGTGCTGGCGGGCATCTCGTCGGGCTGGCTAGACCGGGCCGTCTCCCGCCTCGTCGACGTGGTCGCCGCCTTCCCCGAGGTCCTGCTCGCGCTGCTGATGATCGCGTTCACCGGGCGCGGCGTCATCAACCTGGTGCTCGCGCTCGGCGTGGCCGGGCTGCCGAAGTACGCCCGTACCGTTCGCGCCAATGTGCAGTTGGCGCGGCAGGCGGGCTACGTCGAACAGGCCCGTACGTTCGGGTTGTCGAACGCGGCGCTCGTGCTGCGCCACGTCCTGCCCAACGCGCTCGGCGCGCTCCCCGTCATGATCACCATCGGGCTGGGCGGGGCCATCATCGGCTCCTCGGGGCTCAGCTTCCTCGGCCTGGGGCCGCAGCCGCCCGCCGCCGAATGGGGCCTCATGCTCGCCGAGAGCCGCACCTACCTGCGCCAAGCCTGGTGGAGCGGCGTGTTCCCCGGCGTCGCGCTGACCCTGGTCGTCATCTCCGCCACCGTCGTGGGACGCGCACTGCAGGCGGGCTATGAACGGAGGAACCGATGAGCGAATCCACCACGCAGCCAGTCTTGGAGGTCCGCGACCTGCAGGTCCGGTTCGAGGGGCGCCGCCGCCAGGTGTACGCCGTCCGCGGCATCGACCTGGCGATCCAGCCCGGCGAGGCGGTCGCGCTGGTCGGTGAGTCCGGCTCGGGCAAGTCCGTGACCGCCCGGACGCTGATCGGCCTGCCCGGTCCGGGGGCGCAGATCGCCGCGTCCGAGTTCCGGATCAACGGCCGCGACGTGCGTACGTTGTCCGAATCCGGCTGGCGCAAGCTCCGCGGCCGTCACGTCGGGCTCGTCCTGCAGGACGCCTTGAGTTCGCTCGACCCGTTGCGCACCATCCGCCAGGAGGTCGCCGAGGTCGTGCGGACGCATCGTCTGGTGCCCCGTCACGAGATCGGCAACCGGGTCCTGACCAGTCTGGAGCTCGTCGGCTTCCCCGACGCCGAGGTGCGGGCCGACCAATATCCCCACCAGCTCTCGGGCGGGCTGCGGCAGCGGGCGCTGATCGCGTCCGCCGTCGCCGGGGAGCCCGACCTGCTGATCGCCGACGAGCCCACCACGGCCCTCGACGTGACGGTGCAGGCCCAGATCCTCGACCTGCTCGCGCAACGACGTGATGCCGGTACGGCCCTGCTGCTCATCTCCCACGACCTGGCCGTCGTCTCGCGGATCGCCGACCGTGTGCTGGTGATGCGCGACGGCGTCCTGGTCGAGTCGGGGCCGACCGCCGAGGTGCTCGGCAACCCGCGCCACGAGTACACCCGGCAGCTGCTGCGGGCCGTGCCGTCGGCGGCGACCCGCGGGCGTCGGCTCAGCGACGCCCCCGAGGACGCGCACGAGACGGAAGCGCCCGTCCGTGTCGCCGAGACGGGTGGGGCCGTGCTGGAGGCGTCCGACGTCAGCAAGACGTTCGAACTGCCCGGACGCCGCCTGCTGCAGGCCGTCGACGGCGTGAGCCTCAGCGTCGCGCCCGGACAGAAACTGGGGATCGTCGGGGAATCCGGCTCCGGCAAGAGCACCCTGGCCCGCATCCTGCTCGGACTCGAAACCCCCGACGCGGGCAGCGCCCAGGTCGCCGGGGTGGACTGGAACGCCGCGCACGGGGAAGCCCGCGTCCAGGCGCGCCGCTCCGTCCAGTTCATCTCCCAGGATCCGCTCGGTTCCTTCGACCCGCGGTACACGGTGGGCGACATCATCGCCGAGCCGCTGCGGGGGGTGTTGGACGCCGCCGCCCGCGACGCCCGCGTCCGGGAGGTCCTGGAACTCACTCACCTGGAGCCGGAGCTGCTGCCCGCCATGCCGCGCGCCCTCTCGGGTGGGCAGCGGCAACGCGTCAGCATCGCCCGGGCGCTCGCGCTGCGGCCCTCCGTGCTGGTCTGCGACGAGCCCGTCTCCGCGCTGGACGTGTCCATCCAGGCCCAGATCCTCGACCTGCTCGACGACCTGAACCGGCGCACCGGCACCGCGCTGGTGTTCATCTCCCACGATCTTGGCGTGGTGCATCACCTGGTCGATGACGTGCTCGTCATGAAGTCGGGCCGCGTCGTCGAGTCCGGGCCGATCGACGAGGTGTTCGACCACCCGCAGCAGGACTACACGAAGGCTCTCTTGGCCGCCGTGCCCACCTTGGCGTTGACGACGGTGGCCGCATGAGCGCCCTGCGACGCGGACGCATCCGCTGGTTGTGTACCGACCGCCGACAGGCGGACTAAGACCTACCCCCAAGCACTTGGCACGGGCGCCGACGGCGTCTCGTGGCTGGACCCTGCCCGCAGACTCGCAGACCCAACAGGAGAACCACCGAAATGAACACTCACGCCAGCCCCACTCGCCGGGGCGTCCGCCGATGGCGCATCGCGGCAGCCGCCGCGCTCAGCATCCTCACGCTCGCCGCGACCGGTTGCGCCGCGACGACGCCCGCGGCGGGGCCGAGCACGTCGGCCAGCGAACCCGTCGCCGGGGGCACCCTGTACTGGGGCATCGAGACCAAGCTGCAGACGGTCAACCCGCACCGCAACGGCCAGGACAAGGCCGGACCCATCCTGCGCAACGCTTTCGACTCCTACCTGTACCGCACCGAGTCGGGGGAGTACCAGCCGTGGCTGGCCTCCTCCTACACGCTCGGCAATGACGGCAAGCAGGTGACGCTCGTGCTGCGCGACGGCGTCACGTTCAGCGACGGCGCCCCGCTCAACGCGGACGCCGTGATCGCGAACTTCGACAAGGTCAAGAGCACCGGCTACCTGACGTCTTCCCCGGCGGGCCTGCGGTTCGTGGACTCGTATGAAAAGACGGCCGACAACACGGTGACCTTCAACCTGAGCCAGCCCGACAGCCTGTTCCTGCTGTACCTCTCGAGCCAGACGTCCTCCCCGCTGTCCCCGGCGACGCTCGAGAAGCCGCAGACGGTGCTGGAGTCGGGTGGTCCGGAGCTGGCCGGCATCGGGCCGTTCACGATCTCCTCGTTCACCCCGAACACGGAGCTGACGTTCACCAAGCGCGCCGACTACGCGTGGGCTCCTGAGGCGATCGCGTCCGGCCAGAGCGCGGCCTACCTCGACCAGGTCGTGTACCGCACCCTCGCCGAAGGGGCGACCCGTACGGGCGCCCTGCAGCAGGGACAGGTGCAGATCGCGTCAGACATCCAGCCCCTGGACGTGTCGGTGTTCTCCGACAGCGCTGACTTCACCTACGAGCGCAGCCCGGTCAGCGGCACCCCGTACGCCTACTACCTGAACGTGTCCAAGGCTCCGCTGGACGATGTGCGGGTGCGGGAGGCGTTCATCAAGGGCATCGACCTCAAGCCGATCCTCACCAGCATCTACAACAACACGTTCGACCAGGCGAGCGCGCCGATCAGCGTCCGGGGTCCGTTCGCGGATCCGACGTCGCTGGACGGCTACGCCACCGACGTCGACGCGGCGAACAAGCTGCTGGATGAGGCGGGCTGGACCGGCCGCAACGCCGACGGCATCCGCACCAAGGACGGCCAGACGCTGACCATCCGGGTCATCTCGGCGGCACCGTTCGTCCGGGAGAGCCGCGATCAGCTCGCGGTGGCGATCGGGGCGGCGCTGAAGCAGAGCGTCGGCATCGACTACCAGTACAAGGTGGTCGACCTGGGGACGTCGCAGCAGTCGATGAAGGACAACGACTTCGAGATCTTCGACAACTCCTACGGCGGCGCCGATCCGGCCTCGGGCCTGGACATCCTGTACTCCTCTGATCCGACCCGCGGGTTCATCGCCTACGGCAACTACAACGATCCCAAGGTCGATGAGTTGCTGGATCAGGGCCGGTTCAGCACGGATCTCGCTGCCCGCAAGACGACCTACAACGAGTTCCAGCAGTACGTGACGAGCAAGTTCTACGTGCTGCCGCTCTACCAGACCCAGGACAACCTGGCGACGACGAAGAAGGTCCACGGCGTCACGATCGACGGCGCGTCCGGACAGCCCTTCGGCGCCTACAAGATCTGGCTGGAGCAGTAGTCCGCTCTGGGTGGGGCCGCCCCCGGCCCCACCCACCTCCTCCCTTCCCCTAATCCCTGCCCAACCGCCGAGGACTGAGCCTGATCCCGCCGAGGACTGAGGCCCAGCCCGCCGAGGACTGAGCTTGAGCCCGCCGAGGACTGAGCTTGAGCCCGCCGAGGACTGAGGCCCAGTCCACCGAGGACCGAACCCTCTGCCCAGCTAAGGAGCGACATGACGATCACGACCCCGGCCCAGGAGGCCGGTCCGGTCGACTTCGACACCTACGGGACCATCTACGCCCCACGCGGCGGGACGCAGCTCGCGCCGTTCGGGCTCGGGCCCCAGGGCACGGGCGAGGCCTACCCGTTCCGGCGACGGATCACCCCCGAGGGGCCGTTCGCTCCCGCGTCGGGTCGCT